>JAEEGL017303977.1_pt1 | contig 20444 bp, 22 predicted proteins | sample 9134231 | NCBI WGS metagenome assembly JAEEGL01 (sample SAMN16246548, study PRJNA631951) | gut metagenome | biome: gut microbiome; feature: rumen; material: fiber-attached | host: Bos | place: Iran: Karaj | collected 2018-10 | reverse complement strand
GGATGGGCGGAAATCAATGCTTTTAAACTCAACATCGTTGTGACGAACTTCGCGTGTATTAGTTACCTTTCGCTTCATCCCCAACTTCGGCGAGAAAACACCCAAGGGAGTCTGTACACGATAGCCTTGGCTGAGCCATTTGGCGCACTCGTCAAGGAAAGCATCGAAGGAACGTTGAAGTTCACCTTTCCTCACGGCATTTGTGAGGATGAGGTAACTTTCTATTTCGTCGAATTCCATTGTACGGTTGCTCAGTGGTGTGGCATAGAGCACAACACCACCCTCATCATCTGTACTTGGCGAGCGATGAACCTCAAATGGTAATCCGTTGGTCTTGCGTGGCATAATCTTCCTTCTTTAATTCATATAAATCTGTTACAAAGATACAAAATAAGAACGGAGAATGCAAGCAATTTATATTTATTTAACGAGATGTTTTTTGTTTTTGTTTCCATAAGTTACTATATTTGCAGGGTTTTAGAAGTCAAATCAATGATAAGTTGCTATGCAATCAAAACGTAAAACATGGAAACGAATATTTGTATATTTGGCGGGACTATTAGTCTTGTTGTTGATTTCATTGACAGTTTATGTGGTTATTCATTATAATTATATTTCTTTGAAGAGTGGTGCTACACTTCGTGTTTTCAAGGCTTCAAGTTTCAATAATAGGAGAAGTGTCATTACAATTTTTCCAGGAGGTGGCTATTCGGCATTAGGTAGATGGAATGAAGGCTATTTATGGGTGCCGTTTTTTCATCGCCTTGGTTATACGGTCGCTGTGTTAGAGTATCGGATGCCTTGTCATGACTATTCTATACCTTTATCCGATGCTACTGAAGCAATGATCGCTTTGAAAAAACGAACAAAAGACTTTGATTACGATATAGATAAAATTGGATTGATGGGTTTTTCTGCAGGTGGGCATCTTGCATCAACAATGATGGTAACTGAGAACGATACGATACGTCCTGACTTTGTATTACTATTCTATCCAGTTGTTTCAATGAGAAAAGAACTGACTCATATGGGATCTCATAACAATCTCATAGGTGAAAATGCAACAAAACAACTGGAATTCCAATTAAGTAATGAACTCCATGTATCCTTCAAGAATCCACCGGTATTCATCGCAGTTTCTAAAAATGATAGCGTAGTTAATCCACTTAATTCTATTGTCTTATCAAAAGAAATAATACGTGTAGGTCGCCCGGTTTCACTTCATATATACCCTGAAGGTGGTCATGGGTGGGGGTATAAAAATTCATTCACTTACCGTAAGCAAATGATTTCGGATATGATGAATTGGTTAGAATCTATAGAAAACAACAATTAATACTTTATCCTTTTTGGCCGACAAAGGCTTAATACATAGGAAAATGGGTTAAGTATAATGGTCGCAATTCGGAATTTCTTAATGATCCAGGTCAAAGTAGTACACACAACGATTGTATAGACGAAGAGAATAATCTCATTAGATGGAATTGTGTGATTAGCGAAAAATGGCCTTAATGCCATAATTATAAAGATATGATAAATGAAAATGGCCAGCGTATAATTTCCATATTTTGATAGAATAGGTTTTGCGTAGACAATTTTCATGATTAGGCATCCAACTATAATAGCAAAGATATACATAAAAAGTCTTCCCCCAAAATAGTAAAATGGAGATATGGGTGGATTGTCATAATAACTTCCAAAGTAGATGACGCTACGAATATCAATATTATGCATTATGAAGGTAAATAGCCAGATACTTGATAATATGATGAAAGTGCTCCAAATAGGCAATCTTTGTAGAAAAGTTTTCAGGTATTGTTCGTTTGAGTAATAGCCCATAAAAAAGAAAAAACCTAATGTGAAAAACCTGATTACAGTACCATCCGGAACAATGAAGAACCCTATCCCTAATCCTGAGATTAGGAATAATATAAGTACGTACCATTTGTATTGTTTTAATAGTTCTTCTGTTACTATAAATATAAACAGTCTCCATAATAGAAGACATGCTAAGTACCATAGTATTCCTTTGGGGATTAGAATATTTGGAAATAGAGAAAAACTTCCATCAGTAAAAAGAGATTTCAAACACCTGATGAATTGAAACACAAGATATGTTTCAAATATTGTTAACATTCTTGAAAGATACTTTTTCCTATCCTTTATGTGTGAGAATCTACCAGAAATGAAAACAAATAAAGGCATATGAAACATATAGATAAAATTGTACATAGCTTGATTAAACGGGCTAGTGTACACACATGTTTCTATCATATGTCCATATACAACGATAATAATTAATATGTATTTTAGTGAATCCCAGAATGCGTCTCTTTTCATCTTTTGAAGCTTTAATGCCACAAAGGTACATATTTTTTTTGTATTAGCCAAATAGACGGGAGTCAATCATTAAAAATATTAAATTATGAGTATCATGTATGATGGTATTCATATCTTTTGATTATCTTTGCAAAGAAATTATGCGTAAAAGTTTTATTGTTTGTTTTGTTTGTGTCCTCATCTTTTTTTTGTTTTTCAAATACTATCAATATAGATGGAGGCGTTTATGGGTGTTCGAGAATGAACGAATGCTATACCCTGTTGTGCACCATGTAGATGATACGATACGTTTAGCTATGATTGGTGATAGTTGGGCTGAAATGCATTCCTCCAACATGATGGATAGTTTTCTTCAAATGAAATTAAGCAATCAAACCGGTCTTCCTGTAAAAATGATCTCTAAAGGTAAAGGAGGAGAAAAAAGTAATGGAATATATCAATTGCTATTTGATGATAATGATAAATACGGCGCAAAGTCTATTATCGCCTCAGGTGTAAATTATTGTATCATATCTGCAGGTATAAACGATGCTGCAGCAAATCTTGGAACTCGTTTTTATTGCTATCATATGCGACTTATCTTGGATTTTCTTCTTTCTAATAATATTCGTCCTGTCGTGATAGAAGTTCCTGATGTTAATATTTGGCATGTTCATGGTGGTAAACCCCTTAAAGATTTAGCTTCAGATTATATTCGATCCTTGATGAGTCATTGTAAAATGTACCAAATGAAAGAGTATAGAGATGCATTACATTCCATGCTTGTTAATGAGAATCTTATGGATTCGGTTATTTATGTTCAAATGAAAGAATGGAATGGAGATGGTACGAATATCAATCCACAATTATTTCTAAACGATCAAATTCATCCAAACAAGAAAGGGTTTGAATTATTAGATTCGTGCATAGCTAATGCAATTACTGTTGATGTTATGTCAAGAAGCCGTGAGTGAGAAACACTTATTAATTCCCCAATGAAAAGTGATACCTATTATGCTGCAAAATAAGATTAAAAAAAGTGTTATAGTGTCATGCCACATTGGAGGAATTGTGATTAGCCCTTCGATTATTATGACATAAAAAAACAAACTTTGCACTAAATAGATTTCCAGACTTGCGTTTCCAATCATTCTTATGATTGGATTGAGATGCTTAATATGTTTGGAGATGAGGATAATTACTAAAGTAAATAACGGAAGTAGAAACATAAGAGAAAAATATTTGTAGTAATATAGTTGGTGGTGTTGTGGAAATAACCAACCAAAAAGGGGAATTCCCCCTAAAAGAAATGCATAAAAATATTTTGTGGAAATATTGTTTTTTATCCAGTAAGCACAAACCATTCCCAGTACAAAGGTTGAAATGCGACAAAGAAAGAAAAAGTGAACTCGGTCAAGTATTTCACCTTGATCAATTATATAATAGGTAATAAATAAAAATGTTAGACAAAGAAAAAAGAGCAGGATGAACAATCTTTTGTCTAACATGTATTTAAAAATGGGTGATAAAAGATACAATACGACTATAGATGGAATATACCATTCCCAAAAGATTCCTCCAAACCAAAAACCTATGGTTGAATATCTATAAAGATAACCTAAAATACTATCGTGGTATAACAGAATACTTGCAAAAAGTCCAAATATATAATAGGTTGGAAATATTCGTAATAGTCTTTTTTTATAGAACTGCAAAATATTGCGGTTCGAATGAAGTGAATAATATATTCCTAAGCCAGATACTAACATGAAAATGTCCACCCCGGCAAATCCATATTGAGCCACAAATCCTAGAGGCTTAATTTGGTTGAATGTGAAATGGAGCATCATGATCCAAAGGATCGACCATCCCATGAGTTCAGAACGATAAACCGAAATGTCTTGGACATTAAAATACTTTCTCATATTATGAATTGCACAAGTTTTAGAGTTCAAGTACTTTCTCTATAATAGGAGCAATATCGTAATACTTGTATTCTGCCAGACGACCACCAAAGGTGACATGTTTTTCTTTATCAGCCAATTCCTTGTATTTCTTATAAAGATTGTTGTTCCGATTGTCATTAACAGTATAAAAAGGTTCAATGCCGGGATGCCATTCAGAGGAATACTCACGCGAGATGACTGTTTTTGGACAGCGGTATACGTCTTCACCAAACATCTCGAAATGCTTGTGCTCAATGATGCGAGTATAGGGCGTTTCGGCATCTGTGAAGTTCATGACAGCATTGCCTTGATAGTTAGGCATATCGAGTGTTTCTTGTTCGAATCGTACACTACGCCATTCCAATTGTCCAAACTGATAATCAAAGAATTCATCAATTTTGCCAGTAAACAGGATATGCTCTGCTATATTTTCCCAATGCTGACGATCATCAAAAAAGTTGATGTTGACGCGTGTCTCAATCCCATCTAATAGACCATCGATGAGTTTGTTAAAACCTCCCATGGGAATACCTTGGAATCGGTCGCTGAAATAGTTGTTGTCATGAACGAACCGAACGGGTAGCCGTTTAATGATAAAAGCGGGTAATTCGGTACACTTACGTCCCCACTGTTTCTCGGTATAACCTTTGATCAATGTCTCGTATATGTCTTTACCTATTAATAATAGGGCTTGCTCCTCCAAATTTCGTGGCTCACTAACCCCATCCGCTTTCATACGCTCCAACGCTTCCTGTCGTTGTTCATCTATCTTCTGTCGTGCCTCTTCTGGTGTGAGTACTCCCCACATCTGATAAAAGGTGTTCATATTGAATGGCAAATTATACTGTCGCCCCTTAAAATTAGCGATGGGAGAATTGGTGTAGCGATTGAATTCAACTATATTGTTTACAAACTCCCACAACTTTTTATTATTCGTATGAAAAATATGTGCTCCATATTTGTGAACGTTGATACCTTCCACGTTCTCGCAATAGATGTTGCCACCCAGATGGGGACGGATGTCAATCACCAGGCAGCGTTTGCCTTCTTGCTTTGCTTTATAAGCTGCGGTAGCACCATAGATGCCTGCACCAACGATAAGGAGGTCGTAGTCTTTCTTTGTATTCATAATACTCTTTTTTATGCAAAAGTAAGAAAAAAAAAGATGAATTACAAATTTTTTGGTACTTTTCTTGTTTTTTTTTTAAAAAAGTTGTACTTTTGCAATTAAATACAAATTTATGTTGTTTTCCATTATTACGATAAATTACAATAATGCTGAAGGGCTTCGACAAACCATAAGCAGTGTGGTTTGCCAAACTAATCAGGACTTTGAGTTTATTGTTATAGATGGTGGATCAACAGATGAGAGTGTTAATATTATAAGATCTTTTTCCGATAAGATTGATTACTGGGTGTCAGAGAAAGACCACGGAATCTATCATGCAATGAATAAAGGGGTGGCTCAGGCTCATGGTGAGTATTGCATTTTTATGAATTCCGGGGACTGCTTCTATGATCAGGAGGTACTTAATAATATTATTGTGACTCGTGCTGATGAGGACATCATTGTAGGAAAGGTTGTGATAGATGAGTCGGATCATATGATTTCTCCACCACCAAAAGGTGAGTTCACAATGTATCATCTTTACTCTGGATCTATTCCACATCAAGGCTCTTTTATTCGGACGGAGTTGTTGAGGAAATATCCCTACGATGAAGAACTCAGGATTTCATCAGATTGGAAATTCTTTGTTCAGGCGCTGATATTTGACAATTGTTCTATCCGATATGTAGATCTTTTTGTGGCTCGATATGATACAGGAGGAATAGGCCTGTCTCATCCGGAATTGATGAAAAGTGAGAAAGATAAATATTTAGAAGAGGTTCTTCCTCCGAGAGTAATAAGGGATTATGAATTGATAAAAGCGTCAGAATGTTTGACTCAGTCTATAACTCCATTATTACGTAACTCCTATTTAATAGATAAAATATTATATAAATTAGGTCGGTTTTTATTAAAGATTAAATAGATATGAAAGCAGTGATACTTGCAGGTGGTTTTGGTACTCGTATTAGTGAAGAAAGCCATCTAAAGCCTAAACCAATGATTGAAATCGGGAATATGCCTATATTGTGGCATATTATGAAGTGGTATTCGCATTTTGATATTAATGATTTCATTATTTGTTGTGGATATAAGCAACATGTTATAAAAGAATTCTTTGCAAACTATTATCTCCATCATAGTGATATCACCTTTGATTTCTCGGATAGTGGAAAGAAGGTCGCTCATAAAGAAACTGCAGAGAATTGGAAGGTAACTATTGTTGATACAGGATTAAATACAATGACGGGTGGACGTATTAAAAGAATAAGGAAATATATAGGAAATGAACCTTTTATGATGACGTACGGAGATGGCGTAGCTGATGTTGATTTAAATAGTCTTTTAGAATTCCATCAACAACATGGACTAAAGGCCACTTTAACTGGTGTTCAGCCGGAGGGACGATTTGGCGTGTTAGATTTGAAAGGTGATATAATACATTCTTTCAGAGAAAAGAGTCGTGAAGATATGGGATGGATCAATGGAGGCTTTATGGTATTAGAGCCAGAAGTAATTGATTATATTGATGGTGATGACACTATGTTTGAACGTGAACCGCTGGAGCGGTTGGCCAATGAAAGCCAACTTGCCTGTTATAAACATAAAGGGTTTTGGCAGTGTATGGATACGCTTCGTGACAAAGAGAGATTGGAAAGATTAATTTGTACTAATAAGGCTCCTTGGGTGGTCTGGTAATTGAAAAAAAATGAGGGTTTTTAATAATGTATATAAAAGAAAGAAGATCCTTATTACGGGTAATACGGGTTTTAAAGGCAGTTGGTTGACTTCCTGGCTCCTTGCTTTAGGTGCTGATGTTTATGGCTATTCTCTGAATGTGCCCACTGAACCATCGATGTTTGATGCGTTGAAACTGTCGGAAAAGATACATCATCGCTTTGGTGACATTAGGAACTGTGAAGAATTCATTGCCTATGTCCATGAAGTTAGGCCAGATTTCATATTTCATTTGGCAGCTCAGGCATTAGTAATAACATCGTATAAAGAGCCTTTTGATACGATAACAACGAATGTCGTTGGTACATCGTCTGTCTGTGAAGCTATTCGTCAGATAGATTGGCCTTGCACATGTGTATTGATTACAAGCGACAAGGCTTATGATAATGTGGAATGGATATGGGGCTATCGCGAAACAGATCGTTTAGGTGGAAAGGATATTTATTCTGGTTCAAAAGGGGCAGCAGAATTAGTGATAAAAAGTTATTGGCACTCGTTTATCAAAAATATGCCTAATATTAAGTTTGGCGTCACCCGTGCTGGTAATGTTATAGGTGGAGGTGACTGGGCGGCTGATCGTATTGTGGTTGACTGCATTAAGGCTTTCTCTCTTGGGGAAATAGTACAGATTCGTAGTCCTAAGGCGACCCGCCCTTGGCAGCATGTATTAGAACCACTGAGTGGTTATTTGACCCTTGCCCAATATTTGTTTGAAGAAAGAACCGAGAATGGTGAGGCATTTAATTTCGGACCACGTGCAGAGCAGACAAAAACTGTGCTTGAGTTGGTCAGAGACTTAGCAACGCTTTGGGGTGTTGATGTAAAAGAGGCTGTGAAGATTACGGGAAATGTACCATTTAAAGAGGCTACCTTACTAAAGTTAAATTGTGACAAGGCTTTGGCTTATCTTCATTGGCAGTCCACCTTAAAATATGAAGAATGTGTGAGTTTCATTGCTGAATGGTATAAAGCTTTTTATTCACAGAGCGAAATAGACATGTACCAGCTAACAGTGAATCAAATTTCTGAATATATGAATCGTGCAAAAGAGCAAGGAATAGGATGGACGGAGTAACATTAACACCACTTAGACGCATTCCTTCTGAGAAAGGTGACGTTTTGCATGGAATGAAAGCAACTGAGGCCACTTTTTCTGGATTTGGAGAAGCCTATTTTACACAAATTCGACCAGGTTGTACGAAAGGCTGGAAACGACATAACCGTATGACACTGAATTTGGTCGTAGTTCATGGAATGGTAAAGTTTGTCATTTATGATGAATATAATAAGTGTTTTGAGGAGTTCGTTCTTTCCCCAGAATCAAACTACCAACGACTGACAATTGCACCAGGGTTGTGGATGGCTTTTCACGGAATGGGTGATGAGGTGTCAACAGTCATGGATATTATTCCAGAACCTCATGATCCTGGAGAGGCGGATAATAAACAATTAATCGATATAGAATATCAGTTTTAGTTTATGAGAATAGCATTGACTGGTATTACAGGTTTTGTTGGCCAAAACTTAATGCCAATTATTATAAAGGAGTGTCCTGATGTTGAGATAATAACGATTAACATCGAGTCGGATATAGAAAAAGCGCAGAAAATGTATGCATGGCCATGTTGTCAGCACATATTGACGACGGAATTGGACAAATTGATAGGGTTCAATCCTGAAATCGTTCTTCATTTGGCTACAGTATCAACTGAACGGAATGATACGGAAGTCATTCATCCCATGCTCGTAGCGAACATTGAGTTCGGTGTATTATTGCTTGATTCATTAACACGTTGTAACAATTTACGTTTGTTTGTTAATACAGGCTCCTTTGCAGAATACAGATTCGGCCCATCTCAGATTAATGATGCATATTTGTATGCTGCTACCAAAAGTGCATTCCGCCATTTTTGTGATTACTATTCCCAACTTAAAGGATTTCATTATCTGACAGTAGTACCTTATTCTATTTATGGTGGAAAGCCTACGGTGAAGCGATTGATGGACTATATCATTGAGTCGCTTGAATCGGAGGTGTCAATTGATATGACTGCAGGTGAACAGATACTTGATTTTACTCATGTTGATGATTTGGCAGGCTTCTATGTCCATATTCTTAAGAATAAGACATTGTTTTATAACCTTGAAAATGGAGAAGAGTTTCATATAGGTACTGGTAAGGGAACAACAATTCGAGAATTAGTAAGCATCGTGGAGCGGGTGTATGGTAAAAGATGCAACATTAATTTTGGAGGTCGACCATACCGTGAACGTGATACTATGCATGCGGTGGCACCAATAGCAAAGAATCTAAATCTTGTTAATTGGCGTGCAAAGATTCTTCTTGAATATGGTATTAATATGATGAAAAATCAAAATGGATAATACAATAAAGGTTTCAATTCTTGTTCCTATATACAATGCAGAAAAGTATATAGATCGATGTATAGACTCTATTTTTTGTCAGACTTATCCTACGATAGAGTATATCTTCGTTGATAATTGTTCTACAGATGGCAGCTTAGATGTGTTAAGAAATAAAATCAATCAGTATGATATTCAAGAAGATAAATTTAAGTTAATCGTCCATGATAGGAATGAAGGAATTGCCGTGTCCAGAAATGATTGTATAATGAATGCTACAGGTGATTACGTGCTATTTGTCGATAGCGATGATTGGATAGAACCAGATATGGTTGAGTTGCTTGTAGCGGCCTCGGACAATGCTCATGCAGATATTGTCGGTTGTGATTTCTATATGGAAAACAATGGGGAAATTAAATATTGTCGTGAGCCATATTGTAATAATGGTTATGATAATATGATAAGGGCGATTGACTATGAATTGAGTTCTGTGTTGTGGAAGCTGCTGATAAGGAGCGATTTGTTTGAAACGATTCGCTTTACACCAAATCTTGATATTGTTGAAGACTATATTGTTACAATCAAGTTATACCAACATGCCAAGATTGTTTCTTCTGTCCATAAAGGTCTGTATCATTATATTCTTCATCACGGAAGTGCATCAAGCGTGAGACTAAAGAGTTTACAAAGTCATATCATGGGAGTCAAGATTATTGAAAAATACTTTATTCAAGAGAATATTCTGGATGAAACTGTACGCTATCGGCTTTTGCTGAGGAAGTTTAATATTAAGAGTAACTTCTTGACGAAACAGTTCCTTAATTACAAATCATATAGAACGACTTTTCCTGAAGCCAGGCACATTTGGCGTAAAATGAATTATTCTAAGAGGGAGAAAGTCAAATTCTGGATGGCCGAAAAAGGCCTTTTCCCGTTTTTAAACATTGTTCAGAAGTTTTTATAGCCAGTCTTATAGTCAGTTTTTAAAAATTTATGGGAGAGTTGGATGTAACTGTAATTGTATGGTGTCTTACCTATAATCAGAAGGAGTATATAAAAATGCCTTAGATGGGTTTATTATGCAGGAAACGACCTTTCCTTTTGAAGTAATAGTGCATGATGATGCTTCTACAGATGGTACAACTGATATTATTAAGGAATATGCTAAAAACTATCCGGATATTATAAAGCCGATGATAGAGAAAGATAATCAATGGCAAAGAGGTGGGTTGAAGCATACTGCTTGTTCCTCCAGATTCCGTGGTTCACTAACCCCATCTGCTTTCATCCGTTCCAGAGCCTCTTGTCGTTGCTCGTTAATTTTTTTGTGAGCTTCCTCAGGAGTGAGTACACCCCACATCTGGTAGAAGGTGTTCATATTGAATGGCAGATTATACTGTCGTCCCTTAAAGTTGGCGATAGGAGAGTTTGTGTAGCGGTTGAATTCTACTATATTGTTTACAAACTCCCACAACTTTTTATTATTAGTATAGAAAATATGTGCTCCATATTTGTGAACGTTGATACCTTCTATGTTCTCGCAATAGATATTGCCACCCAAGTGTGGACGGATGTCAATCACAAGGCAGCGTTTGCCTTCTCGTTTAGCTTTATAAGCAACTGTGGCACCATATATACCAGCACCAACAATCAGCAGATCGTATTCCTTTTTTGTATTCATATAGCCATAATTTTTATGCAAAAGTAAGAAAAATATGGCAGAATAACAAATTATATGGCACTTTTATTGCCTTTTTTATTGCTGTCCACTAATAATCGTTATACTTTTTAATGTCTATATTCAATTTTCGTGAGAAAAGATCAGCACCATATTGATTAAAATGGCTTACATCAGAAAATAGTTTTACGTCCAACAACTCTTTATCACGTATATAATTGAGATATACACACGAATAATCTTTCTGAGCATTATATATAATGCTATTCATTATTTCAATAAAATCTTTGTTGTAGTTCCAATATTCTCCATCTCTATTTGGCATTCCTACTAATATACATTCTAAATGATGATCCTGACAATACTTAACTATTTTATTAAAATATGAAATCTGCAAATCATATATGTCCGTACAATATTTTACATAATCGTCTTCATGTGCTTCCTCATAAGTGATATATTGTCCTTTCTTGGTGAGGCATGGTGGAGGGATACTATGTTCATTAAATATAGAAACAATTATTTTCGGAAGGTTTTTGGTACCTATTAAATACGGATATACGTAGTTATTATAGAAGTTTTTCGAATAGTCCTGACTATATTCGTCAGGGAAATAATTATGGTAAATGTAGTTTCGCGTTTCAGAAAAGACACAAAAAGAAACATAATCGAAACATATAACAACTCTTTTGAGTCTTGGGCAACAATTTCTTACATATTGAAGTTTGTAATACATTTGATTATAAGAGTCATTATCATGCCCAAAGTTATATCCACATGGGGTTAAAAGATTAGGATTAATTCCATGATAAAACTTCGAACTACCAAGATATATGCATTCAATAGAATCTCGTTGAGAAGTTAAATCCGCAAATTGCTTGTCTATTTGCTGTTTGGTGGTCAGGCCATAGTAAACAGATAGGATTTTTGTACTGAGAATATTGTACAATCCAATAAACAATACTGAATATATGACAATTATTACGATATTAATTATATACTTTTTCATTCTGTATCATTAAAATTGAAAATATATAAACTGTTTACTTTCTATATTTCCAAACAGTATAATAAATGTTACAATTATAAAATCGGAAATCTTAAGGTTTAATAAACCTGTGTTATTAGCTTCTTGTTGCATTGGATAATCTCTAGATTTATATATCCAATCAGCAAACAATAAACAAATAGCAAACAAGAATCCCAAAAATACTGAACTCCCTCCTATAATGGGAATGCTAACAATTGACGTGGAGAATATCCCCTTTATATATCTAAATGCTTCAAAAACGCTATTTGCTCGAAAGATTATAAGACCTATGGATACAAGACAATATGTACCGATCATGTTCAGAAAGTCTTTTCTTTTTGGTAAACCATATTTATTCGTGTGCAATTTCTTTTTCTTGCCGAGTGAACCAGAAAGTATTATAGGTATGTAGAGCAACCCATGATAAAGACCAAATAATGCAAATGTCCAATTGGCCCCATGCCACAATCCAATTAAAACAAAATTGATCAAAATGGCAAAGATAATACCATATTTTTTCATTTTCCTAAATGCTATATTTAGAGGTAAGAAAACATAGTCAGTAAGCCATTTCGTTAATGAGATATGCCAATTTCGCCAATATTCTGCTATATTCTGGGATAAGAAAGGATGATTGAAATTTTTTGTGACATTTATTCCTAAAAGTTTTCCTATTCCGATTGCCATGTTTGAGTACCCGTCAAAGTCTGCATACATCTGAATTGGGTATAGGAATGAGATTAATAATAAAGTAGAACCACTCTGTGATGAAATATCTGTCCATATTGAGTCTGTAGCAGTTGCCAGATTATCTGCAATACACATCTTTGTAAACATCCCCCACAGTATTTGTCTGGAGCCATCAATTGCTAAATCAAAATTGAAACATCTCTTTCTTTTGAGTTGTGGAATAAACTTATTTGGCCTATCAATTGGACCACTTAAAATAGTTGGAAAAAATGCTATATAGACTCCAAATTCAATAAAATCAGTGCATGGTTGGATATGTTCACGATGTATTTCTATGATATAGCTAATAAGCTTAAACGTAAAAAAACTGATACCAATTGGAAGCACTATATTGAGAGTCGACCATGACACTTGAAGCCCGATACCATTAAATAATTGGATGAACGATTCGGCAAAGAAATTCAAATATTTGAAATAAAGTAGTATACAAATACCAAGAATAACAGCCATAGTCGTTATATTTGAAGCTGTTCTGGTATTCTCTTTCTCCATCTCTGTCTTTAGCCATAACCCCAATCCATAATAAACGACTGTAGTGACTATAAGAAGTGGTATCATCTTCCAATCTGCAATACCATAGAAGACATAGCTGGTTAAGAATAGCCATGTATTCTGTAACTTTGGAGTATTCTTGCTAATAGGTATGTAGTATACTATGAAAACAACTACAAAGAACAGCAAAAAAATCAATGAATTAACAACCATTATATTATTTTTATCTACAATTTTTTATTATCAAATATGATTTGACGCTGCAAAGGTACGAAATTATTCCATAATTATTGTATTTGCATATAAAAATCTTTGTAATTGATAGTATAAGTAGACTTTTTATTAAAAAATAAATATATATCGATTTTTTTTTGTAATTTTGCCACAAAAATATAACTTATGGGACATATTATCCAATTACTTCGCCCTTTGCAATGGTTGAAAAATCTATTTGTTTTTGCACCAATGTTCTTTAGTAATAATCTATTGAATCTGGATTTTATTAGGCCAACGACAATAGTCTTTTTAGCTTTTTGCTTTATATCAAGTTCCATCTATTGTATTAATGACATTTACGATGTTGAAGCTGATCGTATGCATCCCCAAAAATGTAAGCGTCCAATAGCTTCTGGAAAAGTTTCAATAAGAGTAGGTTATTTATTAGCATTTCTTTGTTTGTTACTTCCATTTGGCCTTTTATTTTTTGTTAAAGGTTCGAATTTACCATATTTGTATTTAATTATTGGTTGTTATTGGATGATGAATGTTGCATATTGCATGAAGTTGAAGCGATACGCGATAATTGATGTGTCGATAATAGCCATAGGTTTTGTAATGAGGGTTTTAATAGGAGGACTAGTAACAAATATATGGGTTTCTCATTGGTTAGTGCTTATGACTTTCCTAATAACACTTTTCTTAGCACTTGCGAAGCGAAGTGATGATTTTGGTATTTATGAAAAAACAGGTATTAAACCAAGAGTGTCTATCACAGGTTATAACAAACCCTTTATTAATGAAGCTACTGCTATTGTGGCATCTGTTACTATGGTGAGTTATATTATGTATTCCATGTCTGACGAAATAATTCGAAGGATGGGCTCTCCTTATGTTTATTTAACGAGTGGATGGGTGTTATTAGGCCTTCTTCGATATTTGCAGAATATGATAGTGTTTGGTAGAAGTGGTAGCCCAACAAATGCCTTACTTAAAGATAAGTTTCTTATACCTTGTATTATTGGATGGCTTCTTACATTTTTTATAATAATCTATTTATAATAATGCAAAACTATATCTTATTTCCACAGAACAAGACCGAGAGAAATATATTTGTATTGTCTTTAATATGGTTTTCTTCTTTCTCTTTGTTATATGCTTTTAACGCGGATTTTTCTGTCAAAAATGAATTGATGGGGTATGATAGTTGGTTCTTCATTGGCACTGATAGTCCAAAACTATCTCTTAGCAAACTAATCTCATGGAATTTGCGACACCCTCTTTTTGTTATGATAAATCTTCCTTTGCTGCTTATTGATGTAATTTTACCAGCAAGGTTGCATATTCCTTTATTTGCATTAGCATCCTCCATAATAATGTCACTTAGTAATTTATTGATATATAAAATATGTGAGAACCTCAATTTGAATAGAACGAACTCATTTTTATCTGTTCTTATATTCCCATCTTTTGCACATGTTCTTCTACTCTCAGGTCAGCCGGAGACCTATGTATATACTATTTTTTTTGTTTTATTATTAATATTGCTTGCTCACACCTATACATCATCCCGGATTTCGAATACTATTATTTTTACAATTTTGACGGGCACAACGTTAACAAATTGTTTTTATTTCTTTATTGTGAAACTTTGGGAAAATGCAGGCAAGTTCAAAGAAGCCCTTGTTGTTACTATTAGATCATCATATTTGTTCCTTTCTCTTTTCGCATTAACGATGTCGGGCCTTTTTTATAGATTTTTCTATAAACATATTTCTCTCTTTGAATCTATTATGAATGATACACATAAGTTTGTTCATGAAAGTAATAATCAATTGTCTCTAGCATGGTCTAATTATCTTTCAGAACCATTGTTGTTCCATTATACGGATCAGATTGTTATGACGAGTAATGCAGAGCAACTTCCAGATTATCCTGCTATTTATTATAATTTTATTGTTTTATTTGTTTTATTGATGGCAGTCTGGGGTATTATACATTCTAATAAACTTATAAGAAATATTTGCATATCATTTATTGTATACAATTTTATAATTCATTTTTTGTGTGGATATGGGATTAATGAATTACAACTGTTTTGTGGTCATTGGATTTTCTTCGTTCCTATTTTTGTCGCAATTGGCTTAAATGCAATGAATGGAATAATTATAAGAAAAATGGCTCAGTTATCTATTTTGCTATGTACAATCATATTAGCCTTCTTAAATGGATATCATTATTGTGTTAGTATTTTTAGTTAGCTGAATATTTTTTTTGATAAATACTTGCATTTATCATAAATTATTTGTAATTTTGTCGCAAATATACAAAATGTATTATTCTGTAATTACAATTAATTATAATAATTGCAATGGATTACGCCACACTATCGAAAGTGTGGTAAATCAGACCTTTCGTAATTTTGAGTACATAATAGTAGATGGAGGTTCAACAGATGGAAGTGTTGAAGTTATAAAGGAATATGAAACAAATATAAACTATTGGATATCAGAGCCTGATGGCGGTATTTACAATGCGATGAATAAAGGAATTGCTCAGGCTCATGGCGAGTATTGTATTTTTATGAATTCTGGGGATTTTTTTTATAATAATAGTGTAATGAAGTTGGTTGATGAATCCCCAATACAGGAAGATATAGTTGTCGGAAAGGTCGTCGTAAATGATAAAGGTAAACTTATCTCGCCTCCTCCTGCATCAGGAGAACTTACGTTGTATCATTTATATTCTGGTTCTATCCCTCATCAGGGTTCTTTTATTAGAACAAATTTACTTCGGAAATATCCATATGATGAAAATTTGAAAATATCATCAGATTGGAAGTCCTTCGTTCAGGTATTGATTATGGATAATTATTCAATCCGTTATTTGGATCAATATGTCGCACGTTATGATTTAGATGGCATAAGTGCTTCAAATCCAGAATTAATGAGGAAAGAGAAAGATCAGGTGTTGGAAGATCTATTTCCTCCAAGAGTGTTAATAGACTATAAACGAATGAAACTATCGGAATGTTTGACACAAACTCTTACACCACAATTAAAAAAGTCATATGGCATTGACAAGTTGGTTTACAGGATTGGTAGTTTCTTATTAAGAATGAGACATATAATACATGAATGAATCTAATAATCCATTGGTTGTTGTTTGGTGCATTACTTATAATCAAAAGGCTTTTATTCGTGATGCATTAAATGGTTTCTTGATTCAAAAAACGAACTTTCCAATTGAAGTTGTTGTTCATGATGATGCTTCTACAGATGGAACAACAGAAATCGTGATGGAATACGCTGAGAAATACCCTGAGTTATTCACACCAATGATAGAAACTGAAAATCAATGGAAAAAAGGTGGGCTTAAGCGTATCATAACTATAATGAATGAATACCATCGTAGAGGAAAGTATATCGCATTTTGTGAGGGTGATGATTATTGGACAGACGAGAATAAATTGCAGTACCAAGTAGATTATTTGGAAAACCATCATGAGTATTCCATGTGTTTTCATAGTGCAAAGAAGAAATACGAATGCGATGCAAAAGCCTGGATAGACTGTGAGAACATAGAAGACCGAGATTATGACCCAACAGAAATTTTTATTAATTGGACTATTCCAACAGCTTCTATTGTCTGTCGGAATAAGGCTATGGATTTTTACGCGAACCTGAAGAATTCACAATGTATACAGAATTATGATATATTTATTATTCTCAGCTGTGCCATGATAGGCAAACTTCGTGGAATGCATCAGCAGATGTCTGTTTATCGTATTCAGGGTGAGGGATTAACTTATAATCAACCCGCCATGATTCGTACTACGATGAACAATCCTGGTCATTTTATGTGCTTGAAAGAAAATTTTCCTATTGTTGATGCAAAACCTATTGATGACACTATCTCCAAAACTTTTTTTGAAAGAGCTCAGATACAGCATTCTATTTTATTTAAGATACGGGATTATTGGATGTCATTTATATATAATCCAATGCGATTCTTCAGAATGTCCGGAAAAACAATAGGTAGATTCGTTTTACGGTAAAAATGAATGATATGGAGAAGAAAAAAAATGGTTGTTGGTTATGTCTGTGATAGTAATCCTTTCAAAGATAAAACAGCTTGGAGTGGCCTGAACTATAAGATTCGTGAGAGCATAGAGAAAGCTGGATGTGAAGTTGTTTGGTTGAATAGTCGTCCTAATGGAAAGTTGGCTAAATTGTGTCGACTTTGGAATGAACTGGTGCATGGTAAGTCTACGATGTTTGAACATACCCGTTTCTTCTTTAGATTGCGAGCAAAGGCCATAGACAAGGCAATGATAGATCAGTGTGATGTTTTGTTCTTCCCTAGAGGGGCGCAAGTCATGAATTATCTTCAATGTGGCAAACCCTTTATCTATTATTCTGATGCAACTTTTCGTTTATTATGTGGCTATTATTGGAAACCCTTGACCAAATGGCAACTTCGTATTGGTGATTCTTTGGAGTCATACGCTATCAAGAATAGCAGCATTAATATACGTGCATCACATTGGGCGGCAGATTCTGTTATTCACGATTATGGATATGATGCGGATCATACTTATGTCCTTGGCTTTGGAGCCAATTTAGAAGACGCTGATATGAAGCCCGTAGAACCTTATTCTGGACAAGGTAGACTGAACATTTTGTTTTCTGGTGTTGATTGGAGTAGGAAAGGTGCGGAGATAGCTATTCATACTGTTGAGTTGCTAAATAAAAAAGGCGTAGATGCCCGTTTGTACCTTGTTGGTCTGATGTCGGTACCAAAGTGCTATCAGAATCATCCCTATGTTATTAATGTGGGTTTCTTAAATAAGAGTTTTCCTGAACAATACGATAAGTATATTCAAATTGTTCAGATGTGCCATCTGTTTCTTTTGCCAACTCGAGCTGAATGTGCTGGTATTGTGTTTGGTGAATGTTCTGCCTATGGAATTCCAATATATACATATGATACAGGTGGTATTGGCGACTATGTTTTCAATGAACAGAATGGTTATAGGTTGCCAATAACAGCAGGTCCTGAAGAATTCGCGGAGAAGATTGTTTCAACGTTGTCGGTGGAAAAGCAACAATCTCTACACGAAGGATGTCTGCGCGTTTATCGTGAAAGGCTTAGTTGGAATGTATGGAGCAATGGCTTTAGGCATATACTCCAAAGAGAATTCAAAACAGAATGATGATGGATGAGATTGCCTACAGGGTATTATAGAAGATTATCGGTCCTATCTGATGGGAGTCGTAATCATGTGGATTGTTGTTCCTCATGTTTATGGACAATGGCCTTTAACACCAAACAAAATAGGCATTTTATCAGCCACATGTATAATTATCATATAACAAGCGATATAAACAATTATTGAATAAACTATAGCTATATGTATAGAATATGTTGATGAATAAAATCCGAGAAACGACGGAACATAATAATTTAAAAAAGTCAGGAAAAAGCCATGCAAACCTAATGTTACGATTGAACCATATGAGGTGACTCTTATAAAATGTAAATTGATGTTAAATAATTGCCTGCAAAATAGAATGACCGAGATAATTGCTAATAGTGCATTCGTGTAGTATAATATTATGGAATTGCCAATTATACAATCGGCGATGGCTACAAAACCATTCATTTTACATAATACAATAGAAACCAATCCCAGCAGAACTGCTAATACCAATTGCCAAAACTTATTGATATGCTTAAGATCTCTCATTAAAGACTTTGACTCATTTCCAATGATAAAAAAAGGTAGTCCACACAATGCGGAATCAGAAAAAAAGGAAGATTAATATGAAAAGAAGAAATGAAAAAAATGGGAAATAAAGACAGGAACACAATAAGATAATATAAATACATATTGTATTTCTTCACCAGGCTTATAATCATAAACATTTGCTTACAAATGAATAATGCCAACAGGAACCAAATTGGACCAATTCCTGCATCTAAACCAATTGACAATGCTTTGATTTTATGCCATATTATCTCAGCATCAAACATCTGGGAGCATAACATGTTAAATGCGATTAAAAATAGGCCATAAGTAAAATATGGCAATATAAGAAATCGTATATCTTTTAAAACAGATTCCTTATTTAGGTGGCGTTTACAGAGTAAACCAGATAGAAAAAAAATAATAAAATGTGAAACGAATAAATATATTGAGTAACAAATTGCTCTGACTCTCGAATATGGCAATGTCCTAAAACAACAAGAAACATGCATATGGACTTTGCCCAATCTACCCAAAATATTCTCTGATTATTATTTACTATCATCATTTGCGATTATACTTATTATATGTTTATCGAGAAATAAAGCAATAAGATATGTACAAATAACAATGAATACAACACACATAATGCTATTCATCATTGGAGACATATAGTCACTATGAAAGGTATACTTTATTATCTCCCATAGTGAAATAAATGGAATGTGGAGGCAGAATATAGACAAAGAATGAATACCTATTTGATTAAACATTTTGCCAATGAATGTAGGTTCAATAAATTTTGAGGCTTTCATCAATAGAAAACTACCAATAATGGCTGCAGGGAATAAAACTAAAAGTGAACGACCGTATTGTCTTACAGACAAATTTATGTTACCACCATAATACCAAAGGTAAACTGTCAATTTTGACGTCCAAGCTTAAAAACAGCCTTTTAGGGCAGCTTTGGCCACCTGAAGCGTCTAGATTAAATCAAACTTTATTATTTTTTAATACCGATGGTCATCGGTAACATGTTCTTGCGTCCCGTTGGT
>JAEEGL014534016.1_pt1 | contig 20444 bp, 10 predicted proteins | sample 9134231 | NCBI WGS metagenome assembly JAEEGL01 (sample SAMN16246548, study PRJNA631951) | gut metagenome | biome: gut microbiome; feature: rumen; material: fiber-attached | host: Bos | place: Iran: Karaj | collected 2018-10 | reverse complement strand
GGTGCCCACATAAGATGTCAGCATATCAGCCGGAATCATGATGCCCCAGTACACATCAGTAGCGCTACCGGTGCCGATGGGTGAAATATCAGTAGCAGTTTGATCGAAGTAGTACAGCCATTCGCTAATCGGTTCAGCGGGTTGTTCACCCCACCAAATCTTGATGTGGTCGCCGTCAACCTGTTCAGCGTGGATAGGAGCACCAGGTTCGCAAGTGCCAGGAGTATCACCAACGCACTCTTCGCAGCTCATAGCATAGAAGAAGTTGTTGCTCGGGAGTTCGGCAGTACCGTCGTAGACCATACGGACGCAATATTGACCACCCTCTTCGAAGGTGTACTCATTGGTCGGATAAGGCACGAAGGCTTCCCATTCACCATTCAAGAACACCATAGCACCAAGGACGTTGCCGTCAGGAACCGGAGGAACAGGACCGCTACCATCAACCAAACCGCGGATCATCCAAGTGTAGTCGAGGGCATAGTCTGTTGTGTGCTCCCAAGTGATGCCATCGAGCGACAGGAAGTCAGAGTTGCTGTTGCCAACATAGTCGCAGCCAGACATCGGGTAGGCAATGTCAGGTGTGTAGAATGTCAGCCACAGGTCTTGTGTAGCATCGATAGTCACAGGAGTGGTCAAAGTGATGTCATGCCATGCAAAGTCGCCAGGCACGAATTCAGAAACTGTGCTCACCAGCGTACCAGGAGCAGTGGCACCGCCCAGATACACATTGACGGTATAGGTACCAGAATAGGTCCAGCCATAGTCGCCATCGGCATCCGTGAAGATACCCACCTTGCTCAAGCTTTGGCCAGCATAGGCAGTAAGGTCGGCAGCCGGGAATCTGACACCCCAGTACACTTCACCACCACCAGTACCGATACCACCAGCGTAGTTATCAGTGCAGTATTGCAGATAGTCGCGGTTGTTCTTGGCACCCGAGGTCAAAGTGATGTCGTCAACGCACATGATGTATTGGTCATTGCAGTTGAAGTGACGAATAGCAATGTACTTCTGGCCAGCGAAGGCGCTCAGGTCAACAGTGTAGTTGTACCAGTTGCCAAGTCTATTGCCGTTACCGTCGCGTGTAGCACGGAGGTCGCCTGCCTTGGCACCGCCCTTAGCGGTCAGCGTCCATTCATTGACCATAGTCCAGTCGCTCGTGCCGTTGTCGGAGACGAACACACCGAAGTGGTCGGCAGCATAGTTTTCGTCAGTAGCAGCAGCATAGAAGCTGAATGTGGAGCCGTTGGAAAGGGTCACCAGAGGTGAAACAAGGTATTCATCCGGTGTCAGGGCACCCACACCATTGATGTAGCTACCACTGCAGATGGCGTTCGTGCCACCATGGTACCAGTCAAGATCCATACCGGCATAGTATGTCCATGTGCTCGGGATGTTGCTGGTCAAGCACCAGGTCCAACCATCGTTGTTACCATCGATGACATTCCAGCCAGCGGGCAAACCGCTTTCGAAGTCAACACTGAAGCTGTCGCCGTCGTCAGGAACTGGAGGAACAGGGCCACCACCGACAGGATAATCCCAAGTAATGGTTGTGCCGTTCACATCAACACCGTTGAGAGTGCCAGCGTAGTTCTCGCAGCTTTCATACTGCCAGACGCACTCCTCATAGGCGCTCATGCCAGTGCTATACACGGCAGCGACCTTGCAGATGTACTGTTCACCCTCGACGAGGTTCTCAGTTGCCAACTGGCAGAACGGATACACAGTATTGTTGTTGTAAATCGGCACACCGTCGATGCTGGTGCACAGCACCTTGTAGTACTCGAGGTGACGGTCGCCACCATTCTTTGCGCCAGCGGTCAGAGTGACATCATCAATCCAAATCTCATACATGTCATAGTCCTGATGGTGGAAGGCAATCCACACATTTTGGCCAGCGTAGTCACTCAGGTCAACTGAATGTGAACGCCAGTTCTCATAACGATTCTCACCATGACGTGTTGCAGCTTTACCTTCAGCCTTAGCACCACTGTGGCTCCAAACATCAACGAAGTCGGAAGCGGTCGGGTTGTCGGCAGTAGCAACGGCAACAGCGAAATGATCAGGATAGCTATCGTTGGCATTGTCAGCCCAGAAGGTCAGGGTTGAGCCGCTAGTAATAGCATACTTCTGAGGAGTGACCAGATAGTTGTCAGCTTCATAGGCACCATCATAGTCGATGAAGGATTGTGAATAGACAAAGTAGTTACCACCGTGAGCCAGACCAGTGTAGTCGTAGCCAGAAGCATTAATGCTATTGATACTATTCACCCAGTTGAGGCCATTACCGTCGTTGTCGATGGTAGTCCAGCCTTCAAAGCCGTCTTCGAAGCCAAATTCGAAGCTGTCACCATCGCCAGGAGCCGGAGGAGTCGGGCCGGGGGTCACCGAGCCTTGGCCTTCCCACATAGCCCAGCCAGTGCGAGAGACATAGAGGTTGTTCACACCATAGATGATCTCAATCATCACATAACGCAAGCTCGTAGGATTCCAAATGCTCACGTTCTCCACAATGGGCTCGTAACCGTCCAAAGTAACGCTCACTTGATAATCACCCTTGCGGAAGGTATCCCAAGCGTAGTAACCAGTTCCGTCAAGAACCACGTCGGCGACAGGATACATTTCCTGCTCGGCCTCGTTCAGGTTCACGAAGCTCACCGTCACGCCTTCCGGACTGTCGGCGCTGTTGAGCAACACAGTGATGTCAACAGCATTCTCGCCGAGCCACATATCCTTGTCGAGGCAGTTCGACCAGATGGTCTCGCTCTCACGAGGCATAGCAAGCTGATTGAGGTTGTCACCAGGAGTGGGAGGTGTAGGAGGAACCGGAGGAGTATCACCATTTTCAACTGTACCACGAATCATCCACGTGTAGTCGAGACCATAGTCAGTGGAATGTTCCCAAGTGTCACCATCAAGTGACAGGAAGTCTGAGTCGGGGTTACCAACATAGGTACAACCTGACATCGGGTAAGCGATATCGGCTGTGTAGAAGGTCAGCCACAGGTCTTGAGTACCGTCAATGGCTACAGGTGTAGTCAACGTGACATCGTGCCATGAGAAATCGCCAGTCAAATACTCGGAAGCCGTGCTCACCAGCGTACCAGGAGCAGTAGTTCCACCAAGGTAGACATTAGCAGTATAGTTGCCAGAATAGGTCCAACCGTAGTCACCGTCTGTATTAATGAAGACACCAACCTTTGTCAGGTTCTGGCCAGCATAGGCAGCGAGATTTGCGGCAGGGAATCTAACTCCCCAGTACACAGCACCACCACCAGTACCAATGCCACCATCATACGTTTCACTGCAGTATTGCAGATAATCACGATTTCTGTCTTGAGGCATTTCGGCAACTTCCTTGATGACCCTCGGGCCAATCTGAGCTGCTTCATTGCTGGTGAAGCTTCTGTTGTCAACAACGACAGGAGCAGCCCAGCTGATAGGAGATTCAATCAATTCACCACGGTTGCCAGCATACACGACACCAACGCCCCACTTGTAGACACCAGCCGGGAGGTCAGACCATTCAACGTCGATATAGATGGTGTCACCAGGCCAGTTGGTGGCCAGCAACACGGTGTTATCTTCGGTGTAAGGACCATCGTTGTAGCAGTTGGTACGATAAATTCTGTAGTGCGACAGGGCACGGTTGCTTTCAGCCATCACCAGCGGCTTGCTCGGAGCACCAGGATTGAGGCTCACAGCTGTCACGGTGTTGTCGCCCTTCACATACTGACGGAGCTTGCTGCTAATTGGAGCACCTTGTCCCATAGCGAGAGATGTGTTATGGGCATCTTTGGCTGTACCGAGAACCACTGAACGACCAGAACGATCCGTGAAGTAGTTGCGCATCGTCCAGACACCGCCGCCGTAGTTCTCCCAACCTTCACCACCATTCCACCAGTCGCCGTTCGGGTTGCTGTCGCTGTTGCACATACCAGCAGGATAGCCCATACCACCAGCTTGGTTCACATAATAGATGACCCACAGGTCTTGGTTGCCGTTCACGCTGACAGGAGTGTTCAAGTCCCAATCAACCCACTGACCGAGGCCAACAGGCAGTTCGACTGTCTGTGAAGAAACCAGAGTGCCTTCACCAGGAACACTACCACCTTGGTAGATGTTGACAGTGTAGTTGCCACCAACAGCACCATAGAGGTCATCGCTGAACATAGAAACCTTAGTCAGCTGGAAGCCGTTGTACTGGCTGGTGATGCTTGTCGGATAGTGATAGCCAAATGACGGGTTATCGGTCAGGTTCGAACGCAGAGCGTCGTTGAACTCGCCCTCAAGATAAGTATGCCAACCGGCACCCAGAGGTTCGGGTCTTCTGTAGAAGGTGATGTAGTCGACATAGAAGCAGTCGTCACCGTCGGAAATAATAAAGTCTTCAGTGTATTCCCACTTGAAAGTGTGGTCACCAGCGGTAATGGGGAACTTACGTTCGGCCCAGTTGCCAATGCCAGTGTAGGCACCCATCTGTTGGTTGTCGATGTAGAAGTAACCGTAGTCCCAGCCTTGCTCAGAGCTGATCTTACCGAAGAAGCTCATTTCACCATCAGCAGGGATGTTCACAGTGACTTGCATGGTAGAAGTGGAGCTCACCACTTGTTGGTTACCGCTCTTCATGCAATACTGGCCTTCATAAGGATTCTCAGTGGTAATGACCCAAGGATAGGTGGATTCCACCTGCCAATCGAACAGGCTGAAGTCGCCAGTCTCAAAGGGCTCGATAATCTCTTCACCAGGCAGGCCACAGCCCCAGTAAACCTTCACATACGGGCTCTGAGGATCCAGGCTGTCGGGATAGTATTGGGCAATGACCGTGCAAACGGGATCGAAGTTCTCATCGAGGATGTAATCGACGGGGCTCGTTGTCACATTGTAGGTGACGTCAATCGGGTTGCCTTGGACGGGCTCGGTGATGGTCTGGTAACCTTCCTTAGCGGCCTGGCCGTTGTAGGCACCAGCATACACAGCACCGCTGTAAGCACCTTGGGCGTTGGTCTGGAAGTTGTAGGTGTGGCTCACACCAAACTCGTCAAGACCAGTCATAGTCACGGTGGCACCGGCGACACCAGTCGCACCATCTTGCTCGTAGACGTGACCGTCCACGTTGCCGCGACCAGAAACCTTCACGTTCACGGTGTTCGAAGGAGCGCTTTCACCCTCATCGTACACGGCGGTGACATAATAGGTGTAGCCATTCATATTGTAAGCAAGAGGACCATCGGTGTAGGTCGTATTTTCGATGTTGTTCATCTGCGTGCTGCCGATGAGCTCACCGTCACGATACACGTTGTAAGTACGATAGGTACGGTCCACAACGGCATTCCAGTTCAGGACGACATTCTCGTCGTTGAACACAGTCTCGTCTTCAGCAGTAAGGTTCTGAGGCACGTTGAGATGTGTGGTGAAGCCCCAAACCGGGCTGCTCACGCCATCCTCGCAACTACCATTGTTGAACTCCACTCTCCAGAAGTAGTTGTTGTTGTTCCACAGGTTGCGCACAGTGTAGCTGTTGGCCAAACTGGTGGTAAAGCTGCCGTCCTCAGGATACATAATGGTCTGCGGATGGTTGGGTTCCGGATGGTAGGTGGTACCGAAGATGAGACGCCAACCGGTGGCATAAGGAGGAATGCTCCAAGTAAGAGTCACGCTTGCGGGTTCAATGCCGTCAGCATTGTCGGCGGGCATCGGGTTGAAGGCAAAGCCATCAACAAGCGGGCAAGGCATAGCCTCAGCATTGATTGTCACTTCGAAGTCAGGAGTGGTCGAAGAGGCAACCAGATAGTAAGTACCAGCAGTCACAGGCAGATCCTCGATGACGGGACCAGCAGTGTATTCGTAGCCAGGTGTAGGAGGTGTGGGAGGTGTAGGAGGTGTAACACCACCATTACCATAAACAGTCACATCGTCAATGAACAGATAGTTCATATCGTCGCTGTTGTAGTGACGGAAAGCCACATACTTGGTGCCAGCAGGCAGGGTAACGCTCTTGGCTGCCCAAGTGCTCATTTCACGGTTACTGCCTTGAGCCATTGAACTTCTTACGCCGTTGCTGTTGCTGCCTCTGAAGGCATCTTCTTCATACACGGTGACAAAGTTGCTGATGCTTGTGCCAGTGGAGGAAGCCATCACTGCGTAATGGTCCGGATATGCCGTGTTGGTGGCAACATAGTAGCTGATGCTCGTGGCACCGTCTACCAGCGGGGAAATCATATAGTTGTCAGGATACAAAGTATAGTTGTTCCATGACCATGAGCTAGCGCAATAGGTGCCGCTGTGAGCGTCGCCGATGCCATATGCAGCGGGAGTTGCGATCTGCCAGCCGTCGCCATCTGCATCTGCATCGACAAGGGTCCAGTTGTTCAAGCTACCGCTTTCGAAAGTATCCGAGAACAGCACTTCGTCGCGGTTGCGACCTTCGGACTTCATAATGATGTTCGGGCGAGTCGTGCTGGTGTACATCGAGTTGGCGATGGTCGGGTCGTAAGCACCGCTATCCTGATACTGGTAAGACGAGGCGTTGAACGGCAAGCTAGGAGTGGCTTCCCAATACACTGTGCTGTTCCATTCGCCATTGTTGCGTTGGCAGTAGATCAAGATGTTGCTGTGGCCGTCCCAAGCGAAGCTGCCCTCGTTGAAGACGAACTCATTCCAACCAATGACAGGAGTCATAGCACCCGTGTAAACCTTGGTCATACCAGTGACACTGTGAGACGTGGTCGTCAGAGCCTCGTCATCAACATTGGCCATCCAGATGGTGATACCTTGTTGGTTGTAGCCATACTCATTGGTGGCATACCAGCTCAGGCTCGACATCGGAGCAGTGGTCACGCCAGCTTCCTCAAGCTCGGGAGCGAGGAAGAGGTTCTCGGCGATGCTATAATTATACAAGGTGTAGAACGGGAAGTAACCAAACGTGCTGGTACCTTCACCGATTTGAGCCTCAAACGTGCCACCTGCGACACCACCACTACCCATTTCGATACCGGTGTAGTAGTTGGTAGCCATCGGGCCGCCTTCACCTTCGAAGCCTTCCCTATACAGGGCAACTTTACCGTTATCACCATAGGTAACTTCGGCATCCAGCATTTGGTCGGCGGTGAACACAAGTTTATAGACGGCATCGTAGCCTTCCGGAATTTCCGGGAAAGGCAGGGTGTAGTCGTTGTGGAGGGCAATGTTGTGAGCCGTGGCAGGAACCTCGACGAAGGGGAATGTCGTGGCTTGCGTGCAGGCCTTCTCCCATACATCCGGAGTCTGAGGATCATAGAGATCAACCGTGACAGGCCAGATGTGGGCGGCACGGTCGCCTTCAGTGATGGCTACGAACTGACGCTCGATAATGCCAGCCTCGGTGCCGTTGCAGACCATAGTCAGGTCAACGTCATTGTCGCGAATCACCTGGAAGGGAAGTTCTTCACCTGTGACCGTGAACAAACCGTCGCTCGGTGTGAAGTCGATAACGTTCACTGTGTAGGTACGGCCTGTTGTGTACATAGTGAAGTTGAAGGGTTCCATCCATGCGCCAACGGGGCGAGTACCCATATTCAGTGCATCGATAACCTCAACATCACCGTCCATATACTTCACATGGAGTGCGTCAAGAGGAGCACCGCCACCAGTATAGGTGAAGGTGGTCTCAGGGATGAAGTTCCTCTGGGTGGGAGTAACACCACTCAGTGAGCTGGAATTGGAGCCTCCGATAGAAGCGCCACTCACACTTTGGCCAAGGAAGTAAATGTTCTTGTAGCCAAGATCATCAATGTTTTCGCAACCGATCAAAAGGTTGCCGCCATTATAATGGTAAGGTGTGCTAAAGTTAATAACACACTTGCCGCCTGCTCCTTCAGTGACGAAGTCAAGCGTACCATGATAAACGACTTGGCAGTCTGCCGTAGCAACAAATGCTGAAATGGAGGCAGAAGCCACTTCCGTGACGTAAACGTCAACGGTTGAAACCGACGTGTAAGGAATGTTTCCTGACGTAGTGTACCAAGTGATGGACTGGATGTCACCGCCATACATCGCAGAAAGGTCATCTGCGGGAATGACATACTGTGACCTCGTAAAGTCATCAAAATAGAACACATACGCTGGCACAACATTGTTCTGGGTTGTGCCTTCATACACAGTCAGTTCATTTGCTCTTGCAAAGCCGAATACGGCCAAGAAAAGCATCATCAAAGAAAATACTTTCTTTTTCATAATGAATTGATTTGATTAATAAATAAGTGAATTAATAGGTTTTCTTGCATATAAACACGAATAGCCCCAATACGAAAAGGTATGGCGGCATCATTTTTCCTAAGCATAATACGAACATTCGAATGCATAGTAAACGCGTTGTTTTGTTGTCTAGACATCAATATGACTCACAAACTCGGTTTTACCCTTAGTGGATAATGATATATTTTTTCATTTTTTTTCATCTAATGTAATTAGCTGGCTTTTATCCGGATAAGAAAATATAATCAACTTCACTCCATCTGGGTGAAATCGCGGGCAAGGCCACCTTGTGAAGTTTCCTTGTAGAGCGAAGGTAAATCCTTGCCTGTCTCCTTCATAGTCTCCACCACTTTATCGAAAGAAACGCGATGGCGTCCGTCGGAAAAAGATGAATAGATGTTGGAGTCCAAGGCACGGGCAGCAGCATAGGCGTTACGTTCGATGCAGGGAATCTGGACGAGCCCGCACACCGGGTCACAGGTCATACCCAAGTGATGCTCAAGAGCCATCTCAGCGGCATACTCGATCTGTGCGGGACTGCCTCCGAACAACTGGTTGGCAGCAGCGGCAGCCATAGCACAAGCCACACCCACCTCGCCTTGACATCCTACCTCGGCCCCCGAAATGGAAGCATTGGTGCGCACGATGTTGCCCACCAAACCAGCAGTCACCAAGGCACGAACAATCCGCAAGTCGGTGAACTCATAACTTTTCGAGAGGTGATAAAGTACGGCGGGCATCACACCACACGAACCGCATGTCGGCGCTGTGACAATACGTCCCCCAGAGGCATTTTCTTCCGCAACCGCCAAAGCATAAGAATAGACCAAGCCACGGCTCTTCAAGGTATGCGTATAGCCAGAAGCCTTGATGTGGTACATAGCGGCCTTGCGGCTCAGGTTGAGTGGACCAGGCAGCACGCCTTCGGATTGCAAGCCCCGCTCAACTGCAGCTTTCATCACCTGCCACACTTCCATCATATACTCTTCTATCTCCTTTTGGTTTTCGTGTTCATAGACATATTCCCAATAAGTCCTTCCCCTCCGTTCGCACCAATCGAGGATGTCCGTCATCTTAGTCAAAGGATAAAGGTCGGGCTGTTCGCTTTTCCTACCTTCCTCAGCCAAGTTACCACCACCAATACTGAACACCTGCCACTCCCCTACCAACTCCTTGGCTTCATCAAACGCCTTGAAGAGCATCCCATTGGGGTGAAAAGGCAAGATAATTTCAGGCTTCCAGACGATTTCTGTCGGAGCTTGCAAGGTGTTAAGGATAGCCCAATCTGTCATATGGCCTTTACCAGTGGAGGCGAGGCTACCATAAAGGGTAACCTCGAAACTCGAAGCATCTGGATAGCGTTCATTGAAGATAGAGGCTGCCTTCTGCGGACCCATAGTGTGACTGCTTGACGGGCCTACACCTATTTTATATATGTCTTTTATCGTTTTCATAGTCGATTATTGATATCCGATATCATCCCCTTTAAGGTATGATTTGATCCTAGAGCTGCGCATCGGCGTGCAGTAGGTTCGCCCTTTCAGGGCTTAAACGGGTGCAAAAGTACGGTTTTATTGGGGTTTAAAGGTGGCATGAAGAAAAAAATTGAAAAATTTTCGCAAAAACGTTTGGCGAATCGAAAAATGTTGTATTTTTGCAGCCGCAATGAGGGGCATTAGCTCAGTTGGCTAGAGCGCTTGCATGGCATGCAAGAGGTCATCGGTTCGACTCCGTTATGCTCCACAAAAGAGACCCCGCCGACAGCGGGGTTTTTGTTTTTCAATAGCATTGTAGATTCCCTTTAGGAATGGCGACAGCACATATCATTAACCAGCTGCGGCTTGTATCGTATACCATCCGTAAACGCTACCTGCCGCAGCTGTAGAAAAGACATCATACGCCATTCACGAAGGGAATCTTTTCATTCGCCTCTGAATTCTTCCAATGCCCTCTGCAACACCTCGTCCATCGGGGCATAAATCGGATAAAATCCCTCGTCATCAAAGAGGTTACGTGCAATGTATGCTTTCAACAGGATGTCAGCCTTGCGGCGTGCCACCTGCTGTTGCCCTTCAGTGCCCTTGATACCCTTCTCTTCTGCCAGTTTCACCAGTGCTTCAAACATAGCATCGGTTACTGCAAACTGTTTGTCAAAAGCGTCAACCGACTTGAAGCGTTGCAATTGCTGACGGTGACGGTCGGTATAGTCAAAGGCAGATTGATAAAGCAATCCTGTATTGACAATACGATTGAAATAATACTCAGTGCTGTCATCTACAAGCGGCACATAGATGTCAGGCATAATGCCACCTCCACCATAGACCGTTTTTCCTTTAGGTGTGGTGAACTTCAGCGAATCCGCAAAATGGATGCTATCGGGATGGAACAGTTCGCCATTCTCGTAGCGTTCATATGACTCTAGCAAGTATTTCTCGTGGTCCCCATCGTAGGGCTTCTGGATGCAACGCCCTGTGGGTGTATAATAACGAGCCACTGTAAGACGGATGGCTGACTGGTCACTAAGCATAATCTGTTCTTGCACTAGACCTTTGCCGAAAGAACGGCGACCGATGATAGTGCCACGGTCATTGTCCTGCAAGGCGCCTGCAACAATCTCACTCGCGCTTGCCGACTCACCGTCAATGAGAACCACCACGGGTATGTCCTCCAACCTGCCATGACGGCTGGCTTTCATGTACTGACGAGGACGGTTACGGCCCTCGGTGTAAACAATCAGACTACCTTTGGGCAGAAACTCGTCAGCGATGTCGACGGCAGCTTTCAAGTAACCTCCCGTATTTCCACGAAGGTCGAAGATAAGCCGTTTCATGCCTTGGGCTTTCAAATCTTTTATCCCGTTTTTGAACTCGTTGACAGTAGTGGCGGAAAACTTGCTAAGTTTCAAGTAACCCGTTTCCGCATCGAGCATATAGGCAACATCGACACTATATGTTGGGATGGCGGCACGAGTAATGGTATAGTCAAGCATACCCTCAACTCCACGACGCAACACTCGCACGCGAACCTTGGTGTTCTTTGGACCTTTCAACTTGCGCATAACATCTTCATTGGTCAGTTTTTTGCTGGCCACAAGCGTGTCGTCAACATAGATAATTCGATCACCAGCAAGTATACCCACCTTCTCTGAAGGGCCGCCTTTAATGACATTGACGACAGCGATAGTGTCTTTTTCCAAGCGGAACTGCACCCCGATTCCATCGAAGCTACCTAAAAGAGGGTCATTGATTTCGTTGAACTCGTCCAAAGAGACATAGGCACTATGGGGGTCAAGTTCCTCCATCATAGCGGCAATGGCTTTGTCTTGCAGTTTTTGGGCATCAGGTACTTCCACATAATCGTTGCCCACATACCACATCACTTCGTCGAACTTGCTTCCGCCTTCAACATTGACCTGAGATTGGTCTACACCTTTATTAATATACAAGCCAAGAAGAAGGCCTGAGAGGAGAAGAATGGCAACCCAGACGGGACGGATTCTATTGTTTTCCATTTTGACAAACAAATCTACAAATATGTAACTATCCTGTTTTAATAACCAATATGTGTTGAAGTGAACCTATATTGACGAAAATCCATTGACTATGACTATGACCGCTTCGACATATCGTAAAAGCGGTCATAGTCATAGCCACAAGTCATAATTGGAATGCCTCGTGCATTAGGGTCTTGTGTCCTATTCAGACTGTTGCACTCGATAAATCAAGATTTCTGTCCATCTTACGGAACAAACCTTGCAGCACAGTCCCAGGACCCACCTCAACGACAGTACGCACACCCGTAGCAAGTATGTTGCTCATAGTCTGAGTCCACATAACGGGCGATGTCAACTGGGCAATGAGGTTCTTCTTGATGATTTCTGGGTCGTTGACCGACTGACCCGTCACATTCTGGTATATCGGACAGATGCCTTGGTTGAAAGTTGTCCCCTTGATAGCCTCTGCAAGCTCAACTCGGGCTGGTTCCATCAGTGGGCTATGGAAAGCGCCGCCCACACTCAACGGCACCACACGCTTGGCACCGGCTTCTTTCAGTTTCTCAGCGGCAGCAGCCACGCCATCCAACGATCCTGAAATGACCAATTGGCCAGGGCAATTGTAGTTGGCAGGAACCACCACAGCATCTTTAATGGAAGCACAGATACTCTCAATGAGTGCATCCTCAGCACCTATTACGGCAGCCATTGTACCAGGTTCGGCTTCGCAGGCCTGCTGCATAGCCTTGGCGCGCTTGCTCACCAGGCGCAGACCATCTTCAAAACCCAACACCTTATTGGCAACAAGCGCAGAGAATTCACCTAATGAATGGCCAGCAACCATTGTGGGATCAAAATCTTCGAGCATAGATGCCAAAATAACGGAATGCAGGAAAATAGCAGGCTGAGTCACCTTAGTTTGGCGCAAATCCTCATCCGAACCTTCAAACATTATATCCGTAATCTTGAACTTCAGGATACTGTTTGCTTTTTTGAACATATCCTTGGCTTTCGGGAATTTGTCATACAAATCCTTACCCATTCCCACAAATTGGGCACCTTGGCCCGGAAAAACATATGCTTTAATCATTTTTCGATTGTTATATATTTAAAATTCAAAGATTTAAAATTCAGAATTAACTTCGTTGAATGTTTCGCATCTCTCTATTGCTTCCACCCCACTGCGTTCATGGCAGGCTCCATTCCTCCTCGCAAAGACGCAAAGCGACTAGTGCAAATTCGACCCAATCAATTGAAAGAACTCCTCGCGGGTTGATTCACGCTCGAAAGCACCAATGAAATCGCTCGTTGTAGTCACTGCACCCTGCTTCTGCACACCGCGCATCGACATACACAAATGCCGTGCCTCAATGACGACTGCCACGCCTAAAGGATGCAAAGCCTCGTTGATTGCATTCTTGATTTGGGTTGTCAAGCGTTCCTGCACCTGAAGACGACGCGAGTATGCCTCCACAACACGAGCGATCTTGCTCAGCCCTGTAATATAGCCATTGGGAATATAACCCACATGCGCCTTGCCGATGAACGGAATCAAATGATGCTCGCACAAGGAATACACCTCAATGTCTTTGACAATTACCATCTGACGATAATCCTCCTTGAAACGGGCTGACAACAGAATCTCCATTGGATCCTTTTCATAGCCTTGGGTAAGGAACTGCATCGACTTGGCGACACGCAGAGGCGTCTTTTGAAGACCTTCACGATGAGGATCTTCGCCCAATAATTCCAGAATGGCAGCATAGTGCTCCTGAAGCTGTGACAATCGCTCCGTATCGTACTGCTCAATGGCTTCGTAGCCTAAACGCTTTCTATGCATTTCATCCATCATCAACCGATTTTTTGCTTAGGCATAGCCACGGTCGACTGCTGTCCCATAACGCATTTGCCCGTGAATTGGGCACCGACTTCGATGAGGAGCTGCTTTGTATTCAGGTCGACTTCCACCTTTGAGGTCGACTTCAGGGCAGTCAATTCATCGGTTGTGATGTTGCCTTTCACCACACCTGATATTTCGGCTTGTTTGCAGTTGAGATCGCCTTCCATAACACCCGTTTGGCCAATCACGACCTTACCGTTTGACTTGAGTGAGCCAATCAAATGGCCGTCAATGCGGATATCGCCATTCGATTCAATGTCACCCTTAATGGTGGTGCCGTTGCCAATGAGGTTGCGTACTTGTGATTCCATTATTGCCATAACTCATTATTTTTTATTGGATTGGATAAAGGTATTGTATTCTTCCAAGTCTTTCGACTGATAGAAGACAGGATAGTTCTTGTTAGAAATAGGCGTGATTGTATATTTTGTCTTATCTATGCCACCAAAGACATAGTCGGTTAAGAACATAGAGGTGATATAGTCGGAGGCTTGTTGCTCGTTCCCAAAGTTTCCGATGGTCACAATGGTACGATTGTCATCGAGAATCACATTCTTGACAGTGAAAGAACGCGTCCGATGTTCTTTCTTATTGAAGTCACTGATACGAACCATCAAAGGGTCAACACGGACCGTCTTCGAGTCGCAAACAATCATAACAAAATGCTCAACATTAGGTTCGTAGGTATAAGGAGCTTCCTTTTTCACTTCAGGCTTGTCACCGCTTTCCTCATTATTAATCTCTGTCAATACCAAGCCAAGATGATATTCCTCATTGACATCTTCCAAAACACGCCTGGCATAAGGTGTGATGCTGCTGGTTGGATAGGTACGCACCAAATTGTATAAGGCAAAAGCCATCGTATCAATGGAAACCAAACGGCCTTCAGCAACCGCATGGAGGAAAGCAAAACGCGGCATAAAAGCCGTGTCAGATTCATAGAGTTGCATAGCTCGCTCTGCGTTCATCTTCACACGATAATACTGGCCCTGTTCAAAAGCTTCATAGGTCTTGGAATAAAAATCCGAGGCTTCACGTTCCTGGGCTTGCAGCTTCTCAAAATAAGCCGGGTCATTGATGAACTCTGCATAGCTCGAAGTGGGATACTTATCGAAGATTTTGCCTTTATAGACCAACGATTCTTCCTCGTGGTTGAGGTCTTTATGCATCTTGTAAAGTGCATACCATGTAGGGAGTTCCTTCTCGTTGCCAGGATAACGCGTGTCGAGCTGCTCATATGACTCTATGGAGCGTGGGATGTCAGACAAGCGGTCCATATAAAGGAAGCCCAAATGATAGAGGCCGTCGGCAATCAGTGAATCGCACACTTCCTTTTGTTCCATTGTGAATGGCAGGTCTTGGAGGTAATAGCCTCTGTCATGATTGGTATAAGAGACATTTATCGAGTCCTGATTGTTGTTCTTGGCTTCGGTCAAATCCTCATCGTCACCACTATCACCACTCAACGCAGCGGCCAAACTCCTTTGATCGCTGATGCGCCAGTTGTCTTCGTTCTTACGCATACCCCATTTTCGGGTGAACTCGGTGATACCTTTCGAAACAGAGGTTGGATTATAGAAATACCAAGAGGCTCCAACAGCGTTTGTCGGCTCCGACTTCAAGGTTTCTTCCTCTTTTCCTGTACCTGTAGCACTACCCATCAATGCTAACTGTTCCTCGTATTCACGTTGCTGACGCTCCATTTCTTCCTGCTCAATGACTTGGGCAATAATCTTATCAATTAGGATATTCCTTGAAACCGAGTCCATAGCCGCCACATGCAACAAACTATCCTGATCGCGGACGACGCTAGCATACATTACTAGTTCGTTGAGTGTCTGAGAGATGTTCATAATGCTGTCGTAGCCTTCAAATTCGCGATTCATACTAGTGACAGCTGTATCGTAGTAGGCTTGTGCCAGTTCATATCGGTTGCCTTCAAACAACATCGTGGCCACCTTCAGTGACGATTGCATCCGTTGGATTTGATTGTCCTTGTAGGCTGCCACCGACTTACGCAGGTAATTGATTGCCTTTTCTTGGTCGCCTTCGCGAAGTGCCAATTCTGCCATAGCGTAATAAATACGGTCGCGGTAGTCCTCATTGTTTGGGTCGCGGAGCATCTTATTCATCATCTTATAGAGTTCAGCTGCATTGCTTGCCGTACCCACCTTGGCGATATTCATCCGCGATTCAAAGACCATCTCATACACAGGATTACGCTTGATGACCTTCTTGAATTGGGCAGTGGCACGCTCCGAGTCACCTTGGTGCATATAGATTTGACCCAAAATAAACATAGCACGGGTACGCAAGTCACGGTCGTTGTTGAGCAGAATACCACTTTTCAGGTACTTGACGGCGTTGTTGTAGTCCTTAGTAGCGATATAATAGTCGGCAATGGTGAAATCGGCGTTACGCATCAATTCTTTGGGTGGTTTGCTCAGCCCGGCTGTCTTGGCCAGCAGCTGCTCAATCGCAGCTATGGCCTTAGGATACTCTTCGGTTTGGATATAGGTCTTGATGAGCCACATATTGGCCACATAAGCGATGTCATCATAATTGAATTCCGTCGCAACAAAATCAAAGGTGCGTTTGGCAGGGATGTAGTCGTGCTTAAAGAAATGCGCCTTGCCCATAACGAGATAGGCATCGTCAATCCATTTCACGCGTTCGCGATTGCCAAACTTCATCGAGTGCTTCTGCACACAAATGGAGGTTTTCTCCAACACGCGATCCATTACGGAGTTCAAACCCATTCCGTTCTGTTTGGTACCGTAATTGTAAACGCACAACACCTTTGAATAGTCGTCTTTGACTTGCGTACGTAGCTGTTTCTCCCCGTCTTTGAGGCTCGCTTCTCCATTGAAATAAATGTTGTAATGACTCGTGAGGTTATGGAACATACGGCGGGTGACCGTGTTCTTTTTGGTTGAGCAGCCACTTAGAAGAAGCAGTGCCATCACACAGCCCAACGTCACGATAATATTTGTTTTTCTATGCACTTTCGTTGTCGTTTTAGATGATAACTCTAATATGGCCCAATTATTTCAAGATAAAGGGAAAATCATTGGTGCTGTCCGTACCATTTTCTGGCCTCATTGAGAAGTATGTCATCGGTAGGCTCCACTAAAGCGGAACGCAACACTACGGCGATGCTGTCGTTGCTGTTTTTAAACTCACTGAGCAATAGCTTGTCGAAATCGGCTTGACGGCTTTTCTCAATCCCGGCACGCTGTTGGTCAATAGCCTGAAGTGCCTTGCCCTTATAGTTCTCCAAAGCGAGATAATGCATCAACTCTTCAACCAATTTCAAGCTGTCCTCCGACCAGTCGACAGCGATGGATTCTGAGAGGGACTTCAGCTCGTATTTCTTGCAAAGTTCGGGCAGTTGCGCTTGCATCTTTTCCATTTCTCGACCGAAGTCAACTTCCAAACGTTCCGCTCTTTCCTTTTCCACACTGGCCTTGATTTTCGGGACATATATGAAAGCCAATCCTGCCAAAACAGCTGCCACAACGACAAGAATGATTACCTTCACAAAAGAATGGCCCTTGGTAATGGCCGAACGCACATCGTTGATGTTTTCAAAACGCTGTTCTTTGGAGAACTGTGTGCAATGCGTGGCAGCGGCATGAAACTGTTTGGAGATATTGCGCTCGCCAATAAATTCCATAATCTTGCCTAATGAGTAAATGTCGGCACGCGAGTCGATGTCCTCTCCCTTGATGATTTCGGGAGCGACAAACTCCATCTCCTTAATCAAGAGTTCTCGGTCGGCTTCCTGGCTGGTCTCCGGCACACCGATATCAATGATTTTGGCACGGCAGTCGCTAGAGGCCACCATAATATTCTCCGGATTCAAGTTGCAATGAACAATGCCATTACGATGCAAATAATACAAGCCTTCGCATACCTCAGCAAGGATGCTTTTCACCTGTTTTTCGGAGAGTGTACCCACACGGACATGCTCGGCAAGCGATTTGCCATCAACAAATTCGAAGATGATGCAATCGCCCAAATTTTCGATTTGAACAAAATCCAAAGCTTTACGGATATATTTGTTGTCAAGCATAGAGGTAGTTTCAAACTCTTGCTTCAATGAGGCTCTGCAAGCTGCATTACCGACAAATTTTTCTTTCAAAGTCTTGACAATGACTTTCTTGCCATGAAAATTGGCGGTAAAGACACGGCTGTTCCCGTATCGGGAAGTATGGAGCAGACGGAGGTCGGTGTAGTCGGTTGAATAGTTATTCTCTGCCATTCTTATTAATATATTTGGGTGCAAAGATAACGCATTTTTTCGAACCAACGGCAAAACTTGTTCGGAAACTAATTATTTAGCTTTTTTTCTTTTGAATGCTACTCATTTGGGAGCAAAACGACACCCGACTTACCCAACTGATGTCCAACACAGGCACACATTCCAATCTGTTTTGAGCATTTCCCATTACTCCTATCTTCTTTTAGCAATCATTCTAATCCTCATCGGCTCTATACTCCAGAATACCCCCCTGCGTGCAATCCAGTTCACGGCAGATGGCATCCAAGGTGCTGAGGCGGATGGCCTTGGCCTTGCCTGTCTTCAATCTGGAGAGGTTGGCTTGGGTGAGGCCGATGCGTTCGGCCAACATTACGTCTAAGTTTAGGATAATCATAGTCGGTCGTTTTTATCACAAAACCATCAAAACAAAGAAAAACTTCAAATAACTGAAGTGGCGACTGCACAACCATGCGCCGCCGGAAGCCAGCCGGTTGGCAGGCTTCCCCACACCAAGAAAAAGACTTTGCAAGTTTTGTAGGTTTTGTGACATAATCAGACGGTTAAATTGTTTTCCTCCACCGCATCTGCGACCACTTTGTACATAAAGGCAAAGAAGAGCAGCAGGAAAGGCACGACGAAGTTGGTATGTAGCAAAGTGAAGGTCACATCATCGTCCCAAAGGTTAGGCAGATTCGACAACGAATACACCACTCTAAAACGATGTACATCATTACATACCGAAAGGAACAAAGAATGGCGGGCCTTATTTCCCCTTCTGCTTCTCGTAGTTTGCCTTAGCCTCGAGGAGTTCAGAGTAGTCGCCTAAATGGTCCGATTCATAAGCAATTTGCTTGTCGGGCGAGATGAGGTAATAATAGCCAAAATATCGAAGTTCTATCACACCAGACAACCCTTTGCCTGAGTACATAAGATCGGCGGTTCCTGTCTTTTCACCTATACTCCTAATGAGTTCCATATTGTCCGACGACTGGTTGACAGCCATAATTTTGATTCCTTCATGCTCTAAAATACGATAGCCCAAAGAATCTTTCTCATGCCCGTAGTTTTGTAGGTTTTCGATGCACGGGCCGCAATTAATCGTCCACACATTGAGCAAAACCCATCCTTTGTTTTCCGCCAAAGTCGTTGTATCTCCATCAAGGTTCACCAAAGGGAAATGCAGGACTTTGTCGTTAATTCCATGATTTTCAGTCCACGGATTTTCCGGATTTTTTTCGTCGTGATGACTGAATTTCGCATACTTTGGACTATCTAGATTGAATAATGAATCTATATGTTGCTGCCGGTTATCGAAGCGCAAGTTGCTGATTCTAATAATACGTTGGCTACTTATTTCATTATCAACGATGTGATTAATGCGTATGCTATCCAAAACATTGGTGTTTTTATTGACATAAGAATAAACCTCATGCGTCACTTCTTTTCTGGTCGAATTGATAGTAACATATCCTTTTCCGCCATGTCCAAAATATTCTCTGAGGCTATCCGTTCCATTACACAAATCCGCATACTCTTTTAAACTAAAAGCAGATGGCAAGACAAAACGATTGCGAAATGGCATTATATAATACCATAGATACTCGATGTAATTCCCGAGATGTTGAAACACGCCCATATCTGTGTATTGGCCACCAAACTTTCTTTTATAGGTTATAATCTTGTTTTCGCCTTCACCAATAATATCCGCAGATGATTTCGTTATCTTGAAATATTCGTAATGGAATGGGTCGTCAACAAAAACCATATCTTGATTGTGGCCATAGTGTAGTATGACATGATGGGTCATCGTCCAAAGAAGGCCTCCTTGTGAATACTGCTCCCATTGCATGTCAAACGAAAGCCACTCGGCATTGCCCAACAAGGCGTTTGACTGGCTCCGATAAGCCATTACGGTGTCGTCGTCATTGATGCCATCAAGCCTTTTGTTGACATAGTAATAACCAAGAACGATGATGACGACCAACAAAGCTATTATTATAGTCCGTTTTTTGGTAAAGAAAACACCCATGATTCTGTTTTAAAGTTGACAAAGTTACATACATTTATCGGATATGATATTTTTTCATGAAAATTCTATGATTATTTTCAAATACATATAAAAATCGAGAAATAATTCCGCAAATTTTGAAAAATCGCGGAAAAAAATCCGCAGTTTTCAAATTCTTACTATGATTTCAAAAAACCGCGTGACATTTTGTCAGTTTTTTGTATTTTTGCCGTTTCGAAAAAGCGAAATTTAGGCAAACTGCGGGACGCAGTTTGCGACAATGAATTGAAAATTAAACAAATACAAATAAAATGAAGATCTCTTATAACTGGTTGAAACAATACGTCAACTGCGATTACCCGGCCGAGAAAGTCAGCGAACTATTGACCTCCACGGGCCTTGAAGTGGAAGACCTCGAGCGTTTTGAGTCAGTGAAAGGCGCCTTGAAAGGCGTCGTCGTGGGCAAGGGTCTCACCTGCATCGACCACCCCAACTCCGACCACCTGCACATCACCACCGACGACTGCGGTGGCGAAGAGCC
>JAEEGL011413398.1_pt1 | contig 20444 bp, 14 predicted proteins | sample 9134231 | NCBI WGS metagenome assembly JAEEGL01 (sample SAMN16246548, study PRJNA631951) | gut metagenome | biome: gut microbiome; feature: rumen; material: fiber-attached | host: Bos | place: Iran: Karaj | collected 2018-10 | reverse complement strand
CGACAGATTTGCGACTTACGCTTCTCGTGCGTAGCCTTCATCGCTTCCTTGATTGAAGCGTTCTTCGCAAGTCGCTGTTCTTCGGTCATGCCCATACTATTAAGTTTATAACATAATCTAGTTATTTTTCTTAAAAAATGCAAGCCATTTTATTATTTTTTTAACTATATTTATAGATGTATGAGCAAGTATGAACGATTTAACCATGCAAAGACCTTCTTGCGGTATCATCTTATATTCTCGACCAAGTACCGGAGAAAGGTACTTAATCCTATACGAAACGACCTACTCGAAGCGATGAAGGACGCACAAGAGAAGAACGGGAACTTCAAGATAGAAATAGACGAGGTAGACCACGACCATATCCATCTGCTCGTCCGTATCAAGCCGAATGAGTCCATTTATAGGGTGGTACACGACCTCAAGCAACAGTCTACATATCTTATGTGGCAGAAGCACCACGACTACTTGTCTAAGTTCTATTGGTCAGGCCAGCATCATTTGTGGACTCGTGGATATTTCGCCTCGACTATTGGAGGAGTTTCCGAAAAGACGCTAGTCGAATACATCAAGGCTATGTCCACCCAACGTGATGCTAACAATTAAGCATTAAGCAGAGGAACTTATGAAATTTTTTATTATTTTATGCTTAGTATTTGCACAAGTTATCTGTGCAGAGACATTTAAGTGTTTGCTTTTCACTCTAGAAAAATACTACGCTAGTTTAGAATACTACGCTAGATTAGAGGCAGTTTACCTAGATGGAATTCTTAGAGGGAAAATTATGGTTTATTCCATCGATACAAGAAAACCATATTTAGGCAATACCCCCAACCATTCAACTTATATTGTTGCTAAAAGTGATGGTGTTGTAATAAAATCGGTTAGTGGCTATATTAGGCAATATACCGGAAAGCGCAACCCAGAGTGGTCTGATGATACCGATATTTACCCCTATTTTTATAGGCTGGAAACTGATACATTTTATATGCCATTGTCCAAGAATGAATTGCGAGCAATACAGTATACTGATGGACATGGTCGAAAATGTGTGGATGTATTTTATTCATCCACGCTTTAACACACCAACCCTTTGGCGAGCCTAGCCACTGTAATTAAATTTGCTATATTTATGTACATAGCGTTGGCTGCTTTCATACACCACCCTAAAGGGTGGCATCTTTCCCGCAGCCTATTGTAAAGGAAGGAAATTATGAGCATATACGTCGTAGGCGCTACGCATAACATGTTCCCCGAACTGGATGAGGGGAGAGAAAAGTTTCTTGTTAACGTGAACCATGAAGGGGACAACATCGATTCCCTCAATCCGTGGTACTGTGAGCTTACCGGTCTCTACTATCTGTGGAAAAACAGTGATGCATACTATGTCGGACTTGAGCACTATCGGAGATTTTTCTGTTCCGCCAAGTATCCCAAGCAGAGAATGAAGGTTGATGAGGCCATGGAAATCCTCAACAAGGCGGACATGATTGTCACCGAATACAACCACGGGCCCAAATACTGTGCGCTAGACTGGTTCCGCGACTCAAAGTACATGAAACATCTGGAAAAGTTCCTCGAAGTACTCCCCGAGACCGACCGAAAGGAATTCAATGCCTATCTTAGGCTCCATACCCTTATTCAATGCAACATGTTCATTGGGAAACGCCCTGTTATGGAACGCTGGTGCAACTATATCTTCCCTTTACTGGAAGCATACGCGAAAGTTGAGCCCCTTACTACGGAAAACGGGCGTATGCCTGGGTATTTTGCCGAGCACATCTTCGGCTACTGGCTGATGAAGGAAGGTATCCCGCTTTTCGAAACGGCAAAGACAGAAATCGAATATATAGAACGCGGGGGTGTTGCCCCCGCGCCCGTAAAGTATGTCAAGTGGGTTAGCGGACGAGCTTGATAGCCAGCTTGAATTCCGGCTCGATATTGCTGTCCTCTAGCTCAATCACGTTGTTGCTGTCGACCGAGTAGCCAACGATACCGTTCTTGCCCATACACCAGGCAAAACAGAAGTCATCCGAACCGGAAATCAGTTCACCTTCGGCGTCAGCCATACCAGTACTCGTAAATCCGAGCGATTCTTCCGAGATAGTATCTGGGTTATCGCCAAGATGCAGAATTTCGTCTGCCGTAGGTAGACGCCAACCGTCGGTTACCGACCCAAACATGGCCATGGCATCTTCCATTGAATACAGCCCGGCCTTTCCGTCCTCAGACATGGCCGCCGGTTTACCGGTAGTCACATAGCCCTTCATCCAGCGAAGACCGTTCGCCATACTGTACTGCACGGTTGACCCAATCTGCGAACTAAGTTCTGAACCACTAACGGCAGTAAACTTGCTGTTTGCGGTATTGTTAGCGGCGTTGATGTATGGAGCCAACTTCTCCATCAAGCGGTTGCCTTCCTCGGCCGGCAATGTCTTGATGAGGTTCTTGATGTTGTTGGCATTGCCTGCAGCAAACGCAGCAGCAAAGTTGCGCCAATCAGCGTCACCCATGTTTCCGAGTTCAGCAATATCAAGGAACAACTTGAGACCTTCTTTAGTACGGCCCATGTTACGAACATTCTCCGGTGTGAAGTAACTTCTACACAGCTTCTGAGCCATCAACGGGGGCATAGAATGAATATACTTCAACAGCACACCGGGGTTATTCTTTATTAAGGTATCCAGGTCATCCAATCCAACAATATACTTTGCATTCTCTTCAGCACCCTCTTCATCATTGTTCCGGTAAGAATCATAGTACCCAGACAAATACAGCAGTTCACCAATCATATCGCTTGCGATTGCCTCCGGTGCAAGTATAAGGTGTTGCCCGGCAAGGCATTCGTTCACTACATAAATAAATGACTTATTATCAAATGAATCCTCATCGAGTGTGATATTCTGTGAAAGGCCACTTGCGATAACGAGCCTAACCATCAATTCATTTTTCTGAACAGGACGACGATTTCCCTTCTTTCCTGACATACCGGGTACTTCAACGTATTCTGTACTTGTGCAACGCAGTATGCCACCCTTCGGGCTAAAGAATGCTGATATCGCAAGCGCCTCGTCCGCAGAGTACACACGGTCAAAAGAATTGAGTAGCCTGGCAATTATACCAGCTCTAGCGAATGCCACATGCTCCGACTTCACGGTATATAGCCTGGACACCTCAGCATCCTTGCCATTCAAATAGGTACTAAAGAATTTTGCAATCTCATTGTCATTATGTCCAAAATAGTTGACTAGGTTGGTGCTCTCCAACGGAATCAGTTTACGAATATCACCCGGAGTACCCTTTTCACCATCAGCAAGAGACGGTTCCTCTGCTGCGAACGACATAAAGAACGTCCTCAAGCGTTTACCGGCCGGCGTCCTGTCCTCGTAATCCTTCCTAATGTTCTCGGAGAGACATAATTCCATGAATTTGTTGAATCGGTCAATCTTTGGTTTTCCTTGATTTTCAAGTCGTCCAAGAATTCGAAGCAAATGCCTGGTAGATATTGTACCGCGCATATCCTTGTATGCATCGGGTCCACGATAAGGTCCAATCTCATCATAACTTTTTTCCGGCATCTCAAACCCAGGTACCCGTTTTGCCAGATTAATAAGCGGCACCAAGTCATTCCCAGCTTCTCCACTAGAACGAACACGGTCATCGATATTCCTGTTGACCTCATCAAACATCATCCGTATCGTACGGGTACCAAACCCTTTGAGGTCTGTCACATCGTATACCAGGTTCTCATAGTAATTGATTAGATTATGAGAAACCTCCCGCCTACTTTGTTCATCATCCGCATTCATCAACATGTAATTTACCGCTTCGGTAGATAGAGGAATATATACACGCTGACGTATGATGGTATTCTTCAAGTCGGCCAGGAAATAGAACGGAGTTGTATGCTTAAGAATTTCAACTTGTATCCTTGGATTCTTCAGTAGATTTGCGTTTAAATGAGCTGCCGACATATTATCAACATCCAGCAGGTCAGAAACAACCGAAGTATCGATTCTCTGTTTAGACCTAGACGGTGAACTGCCAGTCAGTGCTGGAATAACCTCATCGGAATATGCCATGAGGTGCTTGAACAAGCGCTCGATTGTTCCAGCAGAATTTTTCCTCCCGCTGAACAGCATTGGGTCATTCTGCTTTGCAAGCATAAGCATTGTCGGGTCTACGTTGCTCATAATCCAATCAGGTTCGTCCACATGTTCAGCCCATTCAAGAAGGTCATCGGCATCAAGAAGACCGGCATCGACGCATTCAACGAAGAAATGCAATCCGTGTATGTCGTCCAGGGTCAGCGTTTCATGCGCAACTGAGCCAAGCTCGTAAATCCTATACGCTACACCGTCTTCGCATTTAATGAGTCGGACAACGTCCTTCACGGAAATATTCTGTGCTATGTAACTGTACGGATTTATATTACTGCGTGCAACACGCTCACGGTTATCGGTACCGCGCTGGAAACCCATACCACGCACTTTACCCTCGGCAGACAATTTTGTATATAGGTTGACGATGTTATGCACGATAACGGAGTCTGTAGGAAGTTCAACTCTATCCGATGTATAAATTTCCAAGCCTTCAAACAGTTCGGTGCCTTCGTTAAACGACAGCACAACCAGTTCAATGTAGGCCCGGACGCCACGCACCATACAATAATCAGTACCATCCAGCACCCATCGCGTCCCATCTTCGTTCTCGGATACTAAGCTCACGTCGTCGGTATACATATCACCGTTTGAATACGGAGCTTCTCGCTCCAAATACCGGCTTACTGTATCATCGCTATCATCCATATCATGATTGCTGAGATTAATTTCACGAGTCCTTACAACTTCATTCTTGATGTCGCACAAATAAGTATCTGAAAGCCGGCGAGCAGCCCCTTCGACTGATATCCCGTTAATGATAGCGGTAAAACGTTGCGGGTCATCGATATCACGATATTTCAATGCAAATGCGTATTTGAGGCCATTTTTTAGGTTTTCCTCTATGTTATCCAATTCGGCATTCTTGTTTAAACCCGGATAAGCATATTCAGGAGAACCAGATTCATCGACGAACTTTAGACCGGTGATATCCAATGCCCTGCGAACGATAGCATTCACCTTCAGTTCAATGGCCATGAACCGGCTATCGTCGTACAGCTTCCTTGATACGGAATTCCAGTTGACCTTACCATCCTCGCTGGTACAGTCGCTTATGTCAATTCCAAGGGCATCGACAACACTATCGAGCGGCAGTGCCTTCATCGGGTTGGCCAGAGTCTTCGCCCCAGCTTCGAATAATACCTTGAAAGCGCTTTCGACAATGGCGAGCAGACCGGCGTCGACCCCGGCCTCTAGCATCGTTTTGTAATCTCTATTGGTAAGCATCGGCAATCCCGTAAATACCTTCAATTATTCGTAGTTTATATCCCGCAGATAGATTCACCGAGATATAAACTACCGAATAGCAGAATATTCATAGGGTGCAACATGGCTACCACTGACAACAGGCAATACATCGTACCGGAACACATGGTAAAGTGCATTTCCGAAGCATACTCACAGATTTTCGGTACCCCGATTAACGAAAGCATCCTCCTGGAAACACAGCACGAAATCGAGGCCATGACCCGCGAGGCGGTCTACAAGACTATCGTGTCCAATATGCTAGGCGGTGGCCAGATTGACTGGAACAGTCCCCGTATCCAGGAAATGTACCGCAGAATTCATGACGACCACATGAAGCCGGTATCGCAATTCCTCCGGGAATTCCAGGCTTCCCCGGCAGGCCGTAACGTCAGCCTACCGGAATTCAACGAACAGAGCTTTACTAACCGTCGTGGCAATGAGCTTACCCTCATGCAAAGCATCCTAAACAACATCAGGCAAACATTCTTCAATTTTGATGGGGCAAACCGGGACTACATGCCAGGTGTAACCAGGATTGCGCTCCTCCGCCCCGGCCTCGGTGGCTGCGGCTTTGGCTCTCCCGAGCAGGACCCAGGTGAAGTAAAGCTCCTCAAGGGGTTCGTGAAGTACGTCTGCGAGGTCTGTCCTGACCCGCAGGCCGATGACGCCGAGTTCGACATCGACCTCAACGGAATGACCCTCCGGGATATCCGTGGCGGATTCGGCAATGCGCTTAACCAGGATATCCAGGCTCGGCGTGATGCAATACGCGCACATACGTCGGCAGGGCAAGGCGGAAACTACCGTATCATCCACATTCCGGATTTCCGTGCCGCAGCACCGTACAGCCAGTACTTCCCGGTATCACCATGGTGTATCACGACGTCGCAGATGATGTGGGATTCCTATACACTCGAAGGCAAGAACACTGTCTACTTCTGCCTGAGGGACGGGTTCGAGGATATCCCGGCTGAACCCGGCGACAACTGCCCGCTGGATGATTATGGGACCAGCATGATTGCGGTCATAGTAGATACGGACGGCGACCTCTGTACTGCTACCCCAAGATGGAACGACGCCAACGGAAGTTCCGACTATCTTCTCAAGGAAGAGGATGTTGTGGACCTAATCGGCCAGCCGTTCTATGATGCATTCCCGCCGGTACAGACTGAAGACCCGGAGTACGTGCAGCAGGCTCGTCGCGGTATGGGTATGCCTCCCCGCGGTGGACAGCAGATTGGATTCGGGCGCTAACTTAAACAGTTTAAACGTGGTAAGTAGAATGGACATGAGCTACATAGACACACTGACCAGGTTCGGACACATCCTGACCGAGGCAGACGAGGCACAAGTAAAGAAGGAAACCGACCTTGAAAGAGCTCGCCGTATCATCGAGGAACGGCTGTGCGATTACTACACGTTTCCCGGGTTCACACTGGATGGTTCGATGCGGACTGCACCAGGCGCACGATTGGACGGCAACTCAGAGCCGCCACCGGAAGGTTATAGACTCACAGAGTTCATCAGGCTATACATCACCGGGCTGCTCATGCACCCGCCTTCCGAAGGTGGATGGGGTATAGGCGACTCCCGTCCAGCAATCGCAAACCTGAAACAGATACAGCAGAACAAGAATGACCCCACGCTTCGCGGTATCGGGTCATCCGGCAATGAACTTACGCCGGATTCACTGAAGAAACCAGACTCTTACCCTGAAGCTCTTCGTAGCTACATAGCTGCACTTTCCGCAAAATACATGCTCGGCATAATGCGCATAGGAATGGCTGAATGCGGTCTCCTAGCATATACTCTGTACAAGAAACGGGAAATAGCCGATTCCATTCTACAGTCAGGAGAGTCACTCAAAGATGAAGATATGCTGAAGTCAATAGTTCCATCCGATTGGGACTTTGATAAGCTATATCATCTATCGCATGTCATTATCCCACAATTCATTCTTAGACTGCTCATCGCACCTTCCACACCAACACCAAATTGTGACCCTGCACTGATTGCACAGAACGAGGTATATCTCGGTGATGACCTGAAGATTATTCAATCCTACGTCACTCCGATAGAAAACCTACCGGAAATTAATGCAAACCTACAGGTGAAGGGGTCTGCTGAACCAGCCACATACAACGACCTGGCAAGGTACGCTGGCACATGGAACTTCTCGCTATATGATATCAAAAACAAGGCTAGTCATGATTCCAATGGAGCGGCAAACGTATACAACCCGCCGGATGACACGAAGTTGCCTGACGACCTAACATCAGCAGTGGACGATAATAAATCATTGCGGCCACGTTATACTACTCCAGCAAATGCGGATGGCACACACCAGGAAACGGACAGTAATGGAACCATCCACAGAGAATATCCGTCACAGCGTTTCGGTAACTGGTATGTGGTCGATGTAGACAATGACACGGCACACAAGGGTGGTAACCATGATTTGCTTTCTCGAGGATATACCGTTCTTGACGATGATAATGGAAATCCATACAAGTTCTGGTTCATAGGTGGTAAAAATAAGAAAGGCAAGTCAAACAATGGTGTGTATCCATGGTGCTGGACATGGGGACACTACGACAATTACAGAAGTCTGAAAGGTGGTGACCGAGGATATATGCTGCTAAACCAGAGAATAGTAGACTCTGATATTCTATCATATGAACCTAGCCGTGACAGCGACAACAACGGAAACCCGTACGACTCATCCGCATTTGGTGTAGTTGTATGTGGTCCTAACGGCAACGGAATACCTGGACTAATCAAGCCATCATGTTTCCAGGGGAGAAACGATACCACAGACGGATATACTCCCGGCTCACGGCATGCCCCACATTATGATGATTCAATGGTTCCTAACGGCGGTAATATCCCCGGTATAATTCCATATGGTAGATGGCAAAGCGGCAACGGCAAGACAAGTACGGCTCAAGCCATAAACAACTCCATATTCTGTCTTGCCCTTATAGGCAAGTGGGATGGCTCAATCAAGGTAACTAACGGAAAGGATACTGACCCGAACCAAATCGAGATGTATCCGGAGCGCTTGATACCTCTGATGCAAAGATGGTTCCCCGTAGAGCTTTCAACAACACCACAGTTGACTCACGAGTCCCAAGTATTAAAAATGCTCGCACTGTCTGACATGAGTACGCTCGGTAAAATACTAGCTGAACACACGTCTGATGTCGATGCCAAAGTTAAAGAACTGCTTTTAACTGTATTCACGACAGATGATGGAAATACGTGGCATCTCCTTCATGCAGAGAAGGGGCATGAAGGTATATTAGGTTACATCCTGGTGCCTGCCGATGACGAATTCAAGCTAAGGTCATCACTATCCAAAGGCAGTATTTCCGATGAAGAATATGATGAACAACTCGAAAACCTGCCGGCATTGATGTTCACCGCAAATGAGGATGGTCGATACATTCCGTTCCTTAACAAGGAACTCACAGTACATGAAGCCCGTGAACTTCTTGAAATGTGGGGTTCCAACCGCGAGCGTTCCCTTGAGGAACGGATTGGAGGCGGTAACGTTACACCAAGGCCAAGAACTTCCGACGAGTCATCTGATGAAGAACTAGACCAGACTCAAGACACTATCAAATGGTGCCCAACGATGAAGTCCTCCGGCAAGAGCCGCACAGTCGGTTTCACTGATGATGGTGGAATCTGGTTGAGTGGACCCGAAACCAATGGCGAACCGCTGATGGTATCGACCGACACGGGAGTCGCATCCCTCCTTGAAGACACTGCCCTTAGGTGTACCTATGTCGTTACTCAGAACGGTGACTACAACATCTGGTTTACGTCAGCTGGCGGCAGCGACGGCTCAAGCACTATGCATATTGTATTTGTGCGCAAGAACAAGTGCAAGCTGTTCAAAATGGTCGGGTCAGTTCTAGGACAGTCAACAAATGCCATCCTGGTAAACGGGAAGACGGTAGTAATCGGTAACCTAATGGGTGACATCGCACGCCTCAATAGGCAGAACGCCGACCGTTACGGTCTGTTCGTGGATTTCTCCGACGTTGATGATGCAGGACATGGTCCGGTCATCGACGGCGCGGGACTATATAAAGATACCATAGAAGACCTAGGGTCACGATACCCAGGAAACGTAGGCCTCGGTGTTTCAAACGGCAGGGTTACCGTTACACAACGCGGAAACCCGGTCGTCGGGACCATTGACTGGTACAATGCCATTACAATGGATTTCGTCGAGACAACGAGCATAACCCTCAGCATGGTTACCAAATCGCCAGGTAAACTTCCAAGGGAAACGACGATATAAGAAAAGGCGGCCAACTGGCCGCCTTTCCTTGTCTCCTAGATTCTACCATGGCTTATCCGGCTTCTGCTCAGATTCCGCCTGCTGCATTGCCTTGAATATGCTGCCAGGTTCAGCCGGCTTTCCTGAACTGAACGGCATAAACGGCTCGCTTTCTTCCTCCTCAGGAATATCGGCATCAACTTCCTTGATATCAGAAGCGTTCTTACCGAGGAACCCCTTAAGGAACTTAGGATTAAGCCCGCCGATTACGTCATCGAGGGAAACAACTTCAACATCCGCATCCTCGCTATTACCGGTCAACCCGGCCATAGCCTCCGCGTAATCGGCATTGTACACGCACCCCTCATCCGGGTCAACGTCCATGATGCCTTCGCTCAATCCGGTAACTTCGGCGACAGTCTTGTACTTCCTGAAGTCCTTCACCCCGTTACGTTCAAGGATTTTATAGTCGTCCTCGTCAAGTTTCCTCGAAAAATCCAGTCCCCTCTTTGCGATAATCTCGCCACCTGACTTGGCCAGGCGCTCTGCGTCCATATCGGCATCCATCAGCTGTTCATGCAGTTTCGGGGCGAACTCCTTGAGCACGTCCCCCATGCTGATGCGGCTAGCCTCGCTGACTCCGAACCTGTCGAGGAACCGCGGATACTTTGGAAGCATTCCCATCTTCTCGGTACCGTCCTTGAATGACTTGTACCAGAAAGGGATTACCGACGTATATTCGGCCAGTCTCTCCGGACGGACTCCCTTGTCGTCGACCACGTCGTCGAATTCATCGTAGTCCGGAACGGTAAGACGCTTGGCCTGCTCCCTGGTGAGCTTGCTATTGATTAAACCAACCTTAGACGTATCCCCAGGAACATCCGGTTCGACCTTGTGTTCCGGTTCGGGCTCAGTTTCAGCGGAAACTTCCGGTTCTTCCTTGGTTTCTTCCTTGGTTTCTTCCTTTTCCTCTTCGGTATTCTCGTCAACCGCCGCTTCCCAGGCATCGATATTTCCTGCCTGTTCCTCAAATGCCTTGTATGCCTCCTCGGCTGTCTCCTTGTCCAAATCTGCCATGACGGGTATCTCCGTATTGTCTGATACAGAAACTAAAACAAAAAGTTCCCGGGGAAACCCCGGGAACCCAAAAAAGTACCATTAGCTAAAGATTAGCCACGGTTCGTGAACTGACGGTTCCTGGAACCAACACCACCGTTCGCCACGGTCATGTTGTTGTAGCCGTTGTCGCTGAGAATCATGTCGGCCAGGGCATCATAGTCAATATCCTCGGCCGGTCCGAAGTCTTCTGTGTCATCGCTAAACATCGCCTGTCTGGACGGAGTCATGCGCTTGTTGTAGACTTCCATGTCATGGTTCCGGTTAATTACGGTATCGATTGCGTCGTAGTTGTCCCGTTCAAGAGCCACGTCGGAATCGTCGTTATTGAAGCCCGGAGTCATTGAATTGATGACTTCCACATTGGCCTTGCCGGAATTAGCCTTCTTTCCGGCTTTCTGCTGGCACTCGAACGGAGGGAGGTCATCATCGACATACGGGTCACCGGTAGGCCCAAAGAATTCATTATGTTCAAAATCCAGTTCAGCCGGGTTACCCTCGTCATCATTGAACATGACGTTCTTATCGGTCAGAACCGGAGGAAGATACACGTCATCTTCGGTGTCATCGTAATCCTCAGCCAGTGTCTTCGACGGGTCAGCCCAGGCCTTCGTGTTGATATGCGGGCACTGGTCTTCCGGATGGAACTTGTTATTGCCATAGTCGTTCAACGGCTTGTGGGTAGCTTCGGTGAGGTCCTTCTTTTTCTTGTCGGCGGCAGTTTCGTCATCAGCGGCTTCGTCATCCTCCTCGGGAACACATTCGCCATCGTCGCACTTCTCGCCTGGAGGACAAGCATCATCATCGTCGCAAGCATCATCATCGTCGCAAGGAGCATCATCGTCATCATCCTCATATTCATCGGGGTTACCACCGCAGTTGCGCATAGCACCCTTGAGAACTTCTTCCGCGCCGGCCATGTCACCGCCATTGATTCTCTCGTCAAGTGCAGAACACACTACGCCAAGAAATTCCTGGTCCTCCTGGTCCAGATGAGGCAGGAAACCGCCCACGAGACCCTTGAATGCAGTCTCGAAATCATCCATGGAAAGACCGCCGACGGACTCGGTGATAGCCTTCTTGGGACGGATGTACCCTTCTTTCACCGCAAAGCGGTACTTGAAGCGGTCGATAGAATCGTTGTTGCTGCCGTTCTTCAGGGAATCGGCGAAATTCATGTATGCCTCGAAGGCCGCCGGGCCGAGAGTACGCTTTGGTTTCATTGACATATCCTTATACCTCTCATGGTACGTTTTTATCCCAAGTTTATATACTGTCATATTTTTCATTCGCCAAGGAACCCCCGTGCACACATAGACATAAACTATGAATTACAGGAGTATTGTCATGGCAACCGAGTACCACGTAGTAACACTGCCCAACAAGGGAAAGGTCCCAGTCAGGGACCACTATCTCAGGGATGGACGGACATTTTCCGCCAAAGGGGACGTACTGGCTTCCGAAGTCCGGTTCGACGGTACCGGGAATGTCCAGCTGAACACGAAACTGGCTGACGGTGTCATCCAGGTAACGCAACAACAGCAACAACAGCAACAACAGCCCAGTATTTAACGTGCACGTCTTCAAATGAAGTCAATATAAAGAAAGACCCTACTCAGTCTGCTTCACTGGGTAGCATATATTTTAACTACAGAGATGCCGATGGGACCGCATCAAGCTCAGTTGTACAATTAGTAGATTACTATTTCTGTGATAGGAAGCAATCAGTTAGCACCACCAATCTCCGTGCTGGTCATTTTATATCATCAAACGCAAGCACCGCCGCCTATGGCATGGAAATACATCGTAATAACGGTAGCAAAGACACTGGCCTGCTTGTTGAAAGGTCAGACAAGACTTATAACGGCAAAACGCTTAGCTTGATATACGGTATCGGAACCGGTGGCGACAACTACGGTATATGGTCAGACCCACTCGGATGCTGGGCGATAAAGGGTGTCGCCAGTGAGAACAAAGTATATATTCACGCTGGTGGAACTGGAACTAGTGCAAACTTTATTTCATTTGTCGCTGGTTCAATCGGAACCGCAGCCAACACCATATACTTTCCGTGAGAATTTCTTATGCCTTATTCACGTCCTTGTAGATATATATCGTCTTCTTCTGGTTATCGATATGCGTTTCCTTACCGTTACGACCCTTCCACCCAGTTGTTGAAAACTGAAATTCCATTTAGGGATGGCATACCTTGCACTGGAGACAAAGGATATTCGTATGGTGCATCGACATGCACGGATTGGCTATGGCATTATCTTTGGGTTCCTTTTTATGATAGAACGAATGGCCTGCATACTACGACATGTACAATACAAAACAATGCAATAACATATTCCAATAGTTCATTGAATTCTGTGGCTCCTACAGGCACGTTCTTTCTTTATCATAGGCCATATGGTATAGCCAAAGCCCTTTATGATAATAATTATAGTAACGGAACTATTTCCGGTATAGAATATAAAAACGGGGCATCCGCATCAGATGTTGGTGATTTCATGTATATACCGGTAATCGATAACAGGCGCTATATAATGGTATCGTTTATATATAATATACTATGTACTGCCAAAAGTAGCTCTTCGACGTTCGTGAATTTCTGCGACTCCAATGCGAGTTCCGATTATAACGGTATAATGCAGACGAGACAATGTTGGTGGAATGGAAATCGGTTGTCCCCATCACAGTTTGCCAGCAATGCAGATAATTTTGTTACTTGGTCAACTGTCGGCAAGTACAGTACTGGATTTAAGTCGGAACTAGGCCAATATGGTGGTTCATATGATTCGATGCAGGGAACAAACATCTATGTATGGGATGGTACACATAGTGGGCTGTATGTAGAATTGCCTCGAGTAAGGAGTGTTGGAATCAGAACTAGTGGCAGTGACATTAGCGGAACCGTAGAATTGATGGACTTGACCATAACAATAGCTGAATTTAATCCTGTATAAGAGTACTACACCAATTCAAAGTGCATAAGCAGTTGAATTATACCAACCATTAAATGATACTGACAGTTCACTTAGCTTGACCTATGTAAATTCCCGTGGTGTTTCATGACAGTACACATTTAGTAATGGTAATGCAAAGGCATTTATCTGTCCCAGTTCAGCATCAACTCCACCACGGTATGCCGGATTCTAGTCAGCTGGCCTCTAGGCCGTAGCAGATTCAGCAAACCCGAGCATTTCGAGTTCGACTTCACGGTCGAACTCCATCTCGTCATCTGATTTCCAGGCCATGCCGAATTCTTCCGATGTCATCGTCGGGACACCGACATGCTTCAGTTCGTCCTCGACGATGGCCTGCACCTGGTCGGCATATTCCGCCGCAACGATAATCGAATCATGCACAGTACAGTAGGGACATCCGACCTCTCGGACAATCCTAGGTATGGCCCTGTCGAACACGAAGTTGCTCTCTATCCTCTGCATCTCGCGGGCCAGTGCCGCATAGTTGCTGGACTTCATCTTCTCGATGGCAAGCAAAAGGGCCGGGAAATGTTCGGCCCATACACGCCTTACGGCGGCCTTCTCCTCATCCCCGGTGTCGTCGACGAATACCGGGCCGAAAAGCATGACGAAGAAGGCATGTTTCGCCTCGTCGCGACTCACTTCCCGGTCTAGGTCGAAATCCATCGACATCTCCTCGGCGAAGAACTCGTACAGTCTCCCGTCATGAAGAAGCGCGTCATACTTGTCGCACTCGGCCAGATACGCCTTCATGTCACGTATCGCGGCCTGTTTCCGCAGTTCGTTCAGGGTTGGAGACGATGTCAAGTCCAGGAACCCCCCGGTATCGGCCACGGACCTGAATATTGCACCGAGGAAGGCCCCCTGCGAACTCTTGATGTCCACGCCGGCGGTCGGCTTGCCGTCACAGTAGAGGCACTGCGAACGGACTTCCTTCTTGAGCTGGGTGATGTTGGTGTGGATTCTGCCGAAACGGTCCTTCTTGACGAAGAGCGCGGCGGGATTGTCATTGACGGAGTTGAACCGGTCGACCTTCTCGAGCTCCCGTTTCTTTCTGGAAAGGCTCATCGACTTCTCCTCGACAAGCTTGTCCAGGACCTTCACGGCCCGCTTCCGGTCGAGCTTGAAATGTGACAGGCTCTCGTGGCACCCGCTGACGCGGGAATCCAGCATCTGCCTGGACTTCACGTCCATGGCGCAGGCCTCGAGCCGCTTCAGGAAAGGCCTGGAGGTAATCTGGTATGTCTTCGTCCTGCCGTACTTCCGGGTGTTCCCGGTGACATCCTGCATGTGCCTCTCCCGGCTGTAGCAGTACTCCTTCCAGTAGTTTTCGTACGGGGAGCACAGCCAGAACGCCTTGCTCCTGCCCTTAACCTTGTCCGTACCAACGAGATACGAGAAGCTGCGCCTTATAAACCCCCAGGTAACAAGGTCGTTGATGACCATGTTGTAGTCGTTCCCCAGCGCAGCATGCAGGAATACCGATTGGAGGTGGCAACGCCAGGTTCTTACGTCGATTTTCCCCCCGAGCATCCTGGTGTCGTGATAGACCCGCTTCAGCTGGCGCGATACTAGGTGCAGTACGAACATGTACTTCTCCCTGTACCGGGCGCACCCCGGAAATTCCTTGAGTTTTTCATTCAAGGGGCCTATGAAGACCATCGGAATGCGGATTTTATACGTGAATCGGGGGGTCATACGACCAAAACTAGACAAAATTCAACCTTCTGGCAAGAGTTTATGGGTCCTCGGAGGTCCCTTCGATGGGACAAATCTAGCAATTTTCCGCTACGAAGGCGTATTTTCGCCTCCGGTAGCGGGTTTTCCTCCAGAAACCCGCCAAGGAGCCGGGTAACCCCGACTCCACTAAGTACTATAGATATGTTTACGGTTTTTACCGCCCGTTTCGACAGGTTTCCAACCCGTTCCCACGGGCTGGAGAGTCAATTCCACTAAGTACTGTAGATATGTTTACGGTTTTACCGGGTGTTTCCAGGTCCGCCCATGCGTGTAGGGATGGCTGGAGCCCTAATTCTACTAAGAACTGTCAATATGTTTACGGATATCGGTCGAAAATCGTCAAAAAATTGGCCCGGACGGGCTCCCGGGGTTGACCGGGAAGGCCCTGTTTGCTATATTCATCGCATGGAGCCTATGGATTTTCGCAAACTGAACGCCGCCAGGGTGGTTATCTGCCCTGCCCTTGACGTATCTGCCGGGGTAGTCTCCGGTTCTATGGAGTACATTGTCTATCCGTCGATGTCCGGGGAGGTCCCGACCGAAAGGTACGGGGAACTCCCCGAGCTTTCCGACTGCGTAAAGGACGCGGACCTGTTTTTCCGGGCGCTGGACCGGGCAATCCAGTCGTATGTCGACTGGTCGGCGCGTTTCGCCTACCTCAAGAAGTGGGCCGGGATGTTCCGGGAGACCGGGTTCAGGTTCATGCCGTCCCACCCGTACAAGGTCATCATGTGGATTGACTCGCTTGACGACGAAGGGTACGTGTTCTCGTTCCTTCCGCTGCGCGAGTCCGGCAAGGTATCGTCCGACACGGTACCTGAGGCAGCTCACAGCGTCCATGTGACGTTCGCATCGCTCGAAGAAGGTGTGTGATGGAATCCCAGTTCAACGTGACGGTCACGTTCGACAACGTGGACGGCGTCTTGGCAAAGATGCACGTTACCGGCGAGAATCCCAGTGCGAACCGGGATGTACTCAGGTACACGCTGAACACACTAACCTACTACGACAAGTCGAAGAAGTTCACCTGGGCCGCGAAGCACGGGTATGACGACTGCCTGGTCAAGTTCTTCGACGGCCGCGCACGCACTCTTCCAATAGGCCTGATACCAAGGCTTTCCCATTACCTGAAGGATGCCTACAAGGACCAGGTTTCCGTGAAGATTACGCGGTCGATACGGGAGATGTTCACTCCTCCGTTCGGCCCGATTTCTTCCGAGGTCGTCCGTTCGTTCGAGCGCACGCTGAACATGTACGACCAGGGTAAGTACCTCGAGAAGGTTGCCGAGAACCTGGAGGTACAGAAGTCCGATTTCAGGCTGAAGATGTTCGACCACCAGGAGCGCATAGTGTTGGAGGCACTTAATCGCAGAAGGGTTTCGATTCTCGCTTGCACGAGCTCCGGTAAGAGCATGTCCATGATGGTCATCGCACGCTACCTGATGGAGCGCGAGCACAAGAAAATCCTGATTATCGTCCCTAACGCCGCGCTTGTCAAGCAGCTCTACCGAAACTTCGAGATGGACTACGGCTGGGAGGAGGCCAAGGACTACTGTACGCAGATTTACAGCGGTTCGTCCGACAAGCTTTCCAAGAAGAAGATTGCCGAGCTCAAGAAGCTGTCAATCGGCGAGGAGATGACGCTCAAGCAGATTACGATTTCTACGTGGCAGTCCCTGAGACTGAAGGACGACTCGTTCTTCAAGGTGTTCTCTGCGGTGCTCGTTGACGAGGCGCATTCCGCAAAGGGCGAGGAACTGAGGAACATCCTGGCGAAGTGCATCTACGCCAACAACTTCAAGGTGGGTTTTTCCGGGACATTGCCGGATGCCGAGCTGGCTAACGAGAACGTGTCGAACCATATCGACGCCGGGTACATCGAGGGAGGTCTCGGGCCGAAGCTAGACGTGATTCACCTGAAGGACCTCATCAGGATGGGAATCCTGACTCCTCTGGAAATCAAGGCGATATTCATCCCGTACCCTATGAAGCTGAGGCCGGCAATCTGCTCGGACAAGACCAAGTACGAGGACGAGCGTGCTATTGTCACGGAGAACAGTTCGCGCAAGGATGTCATCGGGATGCTGTTTGACGGAGGTCGAATAAATCTTGAGCAGAACACGGTAATCCTCTTCAACTTCAAGGACCATCTTCATGAGTTCTACGAGTTGATGAAGGAGAAGCACCCGGAGTACAAGTACCTGGTTGTCGAGGGCGATGTCGCAATCGACGACCGTGACGACATCAGTCTCGAGATGGAGAAGTCTACCGGCCATATCCTCATCGCGACATACGGCTGCATGAAGCAGGGCGTCAATATCAAGCTACTGCACAATCTGGTTTTGGCCGAGCCGATGAAGTCGGCATATACAATCGTGCAGTCCCTTGGTCGAATTGTCCGCAAGCATCCGGACAAGAAGCTGGCGACTACGTACGATATCGTGGATGACGCCACGTACTATACAAACCCGAGGAACGGTGGCCCGGGAACCCGTCAGTACAACTACATGATGCGCCATTACTATGAGCGAGTCAAGTACTATGCAGCCGAGGACCTTCCTATCGAGGAGATACACCTGGATGGAATATACGAGGCTGCAGTGACACCGGATGATATCAAGAAGCGCCGGGAACGTGCCGCGGAACAGGCTGCCAAGCAGGCGGCAAAGCACCCGCAGCGGTTCACCATGTCGAATGGTGGATTCGGTAATCGGACGATGTTTACCCGTTAAGGAAAGCTGCCTTATTCTTCAATTGCCCAGTTTGGATTATGGCCGAGAAAATAACCTATATTCATTTCGGCCCAGTCATGGTCTCTCATTTTGCGTTGCATGTCAGTGCCGTTCCTAGCATCGTATTTTTCGACGAACCTGGCTAGATGGCTACGCACAGATTCGTTTGTTGGTTCCCAGTCGAGTTCCTTTTCGTTAATGACATCGTATAGGAATTTTCTTGCGCCGTCGGCGGCAATGGCGATGTTTGTAGGATTCACGAGAGACAGTGCGTCGACCCACCCAATGCTTAATTGCTCTAGATGACGGTCTGGTCGGCCGTCCGTTGTCGTTTTCCTAACTTTGTAAATGCTGAATTTGCCTTCCAGGGACCTTACCATGTATACGCCGCCGCCGCTCCAGGTATCAGAGTACAGCACTCGCGTTCCGGAAAGTGCAGGGGATGTTGGTTTACCTGTCACCCCGTCAACTAATATCATCCAATCAGGCTCGCTTGTGTACTTGTCCTTACATCCAAGGATTGCCGTCTGTGCGCCGTACATGTAACTTAGTTTGGTGAATTTTGGCGACCGTGGAGTACCATTGGTGTCGGCTATTACATATGGCAGTTCGTTGTCGTCGGTCGTCATCACTATCGCCTCGTTGCTGTAGGGGAACGAACCACGCGGAACTGGCCGGTCATAGATAGGCTTGAGCGTATCCATATTTATGAGATAGACATCACCGTTTGCCTCGGTACATTCGAATACTTCTTCCCCAAATGAAGAGTAGTATCCGCTATAATGTGAGCGTACCCAGGGGGTATCCATTTTTGACGCCGGTTTGATATCTATATATTTCCCGTCAAGAATAGGGCCATTCTTCCAGTAAACTTCAGAGAACTGATTTCCACGTCTTCTAAAGATGCCCTTAGTAGGAGGTTCAGCCAGGTCAGTTGCTATGAAGTCGCAACGCATCACTGAGAATAACGAGTATGACCCGTCTTCCATTTCTAACACGAGTACTTTGTCACCATCGAAGTGGTGTTCATGCCCGTAATCGCGGGTTTCGAATTCACATATTTTTTCGCGTTTTCCGTTACGGATGACCATGAGGTCGCTGCCGACGTTGTATGCGATAATTACATGACCTCGGCTCGGATAGACACATTCAATGAACGTGAGACCCGGGCACAGACCCGGAGATACAAGTTTGGTAATTTGATGTGTTTCACTATTGTATGCCAGTACTTCCGGCTGGCCGTTAGCGTATTCAGTATCAGTCGGGTCGTATTCTTCTTCCCAGTACTCTTCCTTCGGCTCTACATTGTCATCACAAATTATGAGGCCTTCTTCTGGAAAAGTATAAATCTCGGAGTGCATCGCGGTAAGTTTGCGACCAGATATGTCAATCAAGAAAGTATCGTCATCCTTGTCAGATACTTTAACCTCGTACAATCCAGGTATTTCGGTTCCATCAACGGTATCAATGGATTGATAGCCATCGGAATCTTCCGTTGACCCACCTATTAGGTTTGCGTTTCCACCGTGCCCAACTAATACGTAGGCGAATTCTGAGTATCCCCAGTCGTTATCAATAGTGAATGTGAGACGGATTGCTTCATTATCGAGAACCTCGACAGACGTCGGCTCGTAACCTTCCAAATCATATACAGGAAGGCCAGTTGATGCATTGAGCAGTATTTCGAGGTCTGTGTTCTCGAGATGCACGCTAACCATCCGGTACTCATCCCATTTATGGCCAAACCCAAGTTCCTGTATGGTTCCACCATTTTCCTTGTAAACTTCCATCGGGTTCCGGCCTGCGGAAATTTCGTCCATCAAATCGCGGTACGATTCTGCGGTGCCGACTATTTCAGTCTTAGGCGGGCATAACACACTGAGTGGGCGTCCGAGCAGCTCCTCGAGCTCTTCAACGTCCAGCTCGTGGTCCGATGCGCCGTGACTATAGTTCCATCTTACACAGCAATGCTCTAGGGTTCCCCTGGGTCCAATCATGATTCCTATGAGGGAAAGACCGTATTCATCCTTTGGACAATTTTTGCCTTCTTCGGCGGTCATATCTTCCGCACCGGGGGCGATTAGATAGTATGCGGTGTTCTTACCGTTTTTCGTGTAGCGGTTCCAGTACGCGTGATTCTCTGTTAGACACCATCTGTCATGCGGAT
>JAEEGL014930270.1_pt1 | contig 20445 bp, 20 predicted proteins | sample 9134231 | NCBI WGS metagenome assembly JAEEGL01 (sample SAMN16246548, study PRJNA631951) | gut metagenome | biome: gut microbiome; feature: rumen; material: fiber-attached | host: Bos | place: Iran: Karaj | collected 2018-10 | reverse complement strand
TAAGATAACATAATCACATGAGGTTGCTATTTTTTTACCAAATTCATAATTTTTTTCTTTTTCAAGTTTTCCAAGTTCAACCATTCCTGGGGTAACTACTACTCTAGTTCCATTCATACTCTTAAGAACATCAAGTGCACCACTTGCACCAACTGGATTAGAGTTATATGCATCATCTAACATGTATATATCGCCGACTTTTTTAAGTTCTAGTCGATGTTCAGTTGATTTAAGAGCAAGTACACTAGATTTAATATCATTGATATCAATTCCTAACTCAAGTCCAAGAGCAACAGATGCTAAAATATTATAAACATTGTAACTACCTAATAATCTAGTTTTAAGATGAACTACACCACCATTATAGTGACAATCAAATTCCATTCCATTTCTTGAACATTTAAGTCCCGTTGCATAAACATCAGCTTCTTGATTATCAATACCAATCCATTTGATTTTAACTTTATTTTGAAGTGGATATTCAACTTGTAATTTATCATCTTTATTAAGTATTGCAATACCATCTTCTGGAAGAGATTCGATTAATTCAAATTTAGCTTTTTGTATATTTTCCTGTGATCCAAATGATTCCATATGGGCTTGTCCAATTATGGTTAGTATACCATATTTAGGTTTAACAAAATCACACAATTCTTTTATTTCACCACGAGTATAAGCACCCATTTCCGCTATTAATATTTGATCAAACTTATCCATGTAATTATTTATAGTCATCATAAGACCATATGGAGTATTATAATTCTTTGGAGTTGGTCTTGTTATATATTTACTTGATAAGATTTCATTTAAAATATTCTTACTTGATGTTTTACCATAACTACCAGTAATACCAATAACTTTTAAATTATTAAACTCTCTTAATTTTTTCTTAGCTTTATTAAAATAATAATAATAAACTAATTTATTAAGTGGTGCATCTAATATATTAGCAAGTTCTATTATATAATATACAAAACCTAGTAATAATGACAATACTATTAATAATATTGGTAAGATATTCATATCTTTAACAACAACAGTAAAGTATATTGCTACGCCATATATCAATATATAAGTAATAAATAATCTTTTAATTCTACCAGTAGCTTTTAGTGGTAATTTATTTTGATTATCTTTATTTTTTCGATATTCCAAAACAATACCAAATGTATAAATAAACATACTACCAATTAATACTAAATCTAATATATTTTTTTCATCAATTATGTATAGTAATAAAAATAATACTATTGGCAAAAAATCAATTATAGAAAATACTCGACTATAATTTTTCTTTATCCACTTTAAATAGCGATTATTTTCATTATATAGATTCTGTTGTAGCATATGCATTGCTTCAACACTACGATAAATAACATAAATGGAATATACACTTAAAAATAAAACCATGTTTCCTCCTTAGATAAAATTATATAATATATTAACTACTTGATTAAGATTCTCTAAATAACAATAGTGGGTTCCTGGTAATATAATTAAGGCACTATCAGATAATAGATTATCTAATTCTTTCGCCTCACTAACAGGAACAGCTTCATCATTTTCTCCCCATATCAAAAGAGTTGGGCAAGTAATTTTTTTAGCATTTTCAGATAAATCTTGATTAACTGTTTTTACTAAAACATCACGCATTAATGGTGAAGCATTTCGATAATCAACTGAACCCATATGTTTTTTCATTACATTAACTAACGGATTTAATATTTTAATTTTCTTTAATGCTTTTAATAAGCTTTGTTTAAAACTTTTATATTCATGTCTTACACATGGACTACCAAATAATACTAATTTATTAACTGGATACTTTGAAGCATAAACAATCGCTATTCTTCCACCAAATGAATGTCCAATCATAATTGGTTTAACTACCTTTAATTCTTGTAATAATTCATAAACTACTTCAGTATAATCAAATATCGAAAATGGATAAACTGGTTCTTTTGATAAACCAAATCCAGGTAAATCAATAATAGTTACACGATAATGATCAATAAGATTATCTCCAAGTGGTTTCATCATTTCAATATTCTGTCCCCAGCCATGTAAAAGAACCACATCTTCACCTTTACCATACTGTTTATAATTTATTTTTATATTACGGATCTTTTTAAACATACATATTTCACCAATATAATTGTACCATAAAAATATCCTTTAGATTACCTAAAATACTTAAATTAGGAAATATTTACATAAAAAAAACGAGATTTTACACTTAACCTCGCTTACATTTTTACAAATAAAATAAAACTACCAATAATAATTGCAAATAATACCACACTAATAGCAACACATTTCATAACTAAGTATCTATCATACTCAGGTTCACTTTTCTTTTCAGTAATTGTTTTAGCATGCATCAAGCTATCATATGTAACTTTCTTTTCTTCATTATTATTTTTATTATTCTTTCGATAATTATTTTTATAATACTTTTTATTCTTTCCCATACTCACCTACTATCTTTATTTTATAATACTTTTAATAATTAGTAAATATGTTCTTGATTTTATTTTTTTACTTTAATCTTCGCAAACTCTTTTTCCAGTTTTGAATCGTAATAGAGTCTAAGTCCATGGTGAATCATCTCAATATTATATCTTTGACTAGTCATTTTCTCACCATCATAATTACATGAAATTGGTTTATCAGATTCAATTACTAGTTTATCAGTTTGTAAACTTCTTACTTTTGAACTATTATCATGAGTACCTTTTTTTACCCCTAAAATAGTTTTTACCATCGTTATTTTATTCATTTTATCAAACATATAAACATCTAATATACCATCATCAATTCGTGAATGAGTTCCCATTTTAAACCCTTTACCGTAGTATTTGCCATTACATACGGCTATCGTAGTAAAGTTATCTTCATAAATAGCTTCATTAGTAATTAACTTCATATAACGACATTTATAATTCCAAAAATTAGTAACAATTGATGCATTATAACGTTGTGATCTAGGGATTATTTTTGAATTAACAAAAGTTTCATCATTAGCAATATCTGCATCAACCCCAAAACAAACCAAATTAATAAAATAAGCATCATTAATTTTCACAACATCTACTTTATTTATTCCATCTTTCATTTGTTCATTAACACTTCTTGCAAAATCATTACCAGTTCCAAGAGGCAATAAACTTAAAATGTTTTTAGTACCATAGATTGAATTTACAATTCTATTTATTGTTCCATCACCGCCCAATGATACAATAACATTTTCATCATTTTTATATTCAGATAATATTTTTTCAGTAGAAAGTGATGGTGAATTAATTCTTATTTCATAATCAAGATTATTACTCTTCGCAATCTCATCTACCATTTTAGCAATTCTTTCGCTTTCATCTCTTAAGCTAAAACTATTAACCAAAAATATATATTTCATAACTATCTCCTTTTTTTACCTAAATTTGAAACATTACTTTTTATATTAAATAAGTAATCTACTACGATAACAAGTGTATTGTAAGTAAATATTGAGAATATCACCAACAAGAAGAAAATTAAGCCAATTTGTCCATTAATAGATTGTAATACAAAGAATTCATTTTGGAATACAACACCATAAATAAATATTATAATTAATAATCCAAACATAATACCACGTAAATAATTAAATGGTTTAGAAACATGAGCTAAATGTATAAAGCCGGTAACACCAGTTATTAATACGGCAATTGCATTAATAACATTTTCATCAATCTCAAAATATTTTTTAAATAGTAGAATTATAATACCATTAAATAAAACTGTTAATCCACCAGGTAAACTTTTTTTAATTATTTTAACTAAGAAATTCTTACCATCAACTAAATTATGATTAGGTTCCAAAGCTAATATAAATGATGGAATACCTATCGTACAACTAGTTATTAAAGTTAACTGAATTGGAACAAAGAAATATTTAGTACTTGTAACTATACATGTTAAGATCAATAGAATAGTATAAATAGTTTTAACTAATAATAGTGATGAACTTCTTTCAATGTTATTAATATTACGACGTCCTTCTGCCACGATTTTAGGCATACTAGCAAAGTTAGAATCCAAAAGAACTAATTGACTAACACTTTTAGCAGCATCAGAACCACTTGCCATTGCCACGGAACAATCTGCTTCACGAAGGGCAAGAACATCATTTACTCCATCACCAGTCATGGCAACAGTATAACCATTTCTTTTCAAAGCTTGTACTAATTTCTTTTTCATTTGTGGTGTAACACGACCAAATATATCATTATTCTTAACAATTTCATCCAAGTTATCATCAGTAAGATCTGTACAATCAATTCCATTTAAATTCTTTAAACCAACTTTACGAGCAATCTCATTAACTGTTTTATAATTATCTCCAGATATAATTTTAACAATAACCCCTTGTTCTTTAAAGAAATCCAATGTATCTTTAGCTTCACGTCTTATTTCATCTTCAATTAATATATAGCCTTCAACTTTTAAATCCATTGGTTTTTTAACTAAATCGCCAATTCTTGATGCAATAACTAGTACACGATAATCATTTTGTTTATTTCTTATTTCTTCACTTATTAACTCTTTTTGACTAGATAATACATATTCTGGTGCACCAACATAATATGACACATTCCCTATTTTACAAGCTGAAAACTTTCTTTCAGAGGAAAAAGGAATTATGCCATCATCTTTAATATCATATTTTTCTTTATACTTATCACGAATTGCCATGAAGGTGCTACTATTATCAGGTAAAACACTTAATACTTTACCAATTATTTTTTCGAAATTAACGGAATTATCACTAATAATACTATTAACTTTCATATTACCCGTAGTAATTGTTCCAGTTTTATCAAGACAGATAACATTAACTCTCGCAAGAGTTTCAATACAATATAACTGTTGAACTAATACTTTCTCACGAGATAATTTAACTACACTAACGGCCATTACGGAACTAGTTAAAAGTACTAATCCTTCAGGTATCATTCCAATAAGGGCAGCTACAGTATTAATTATTGAATCACTTAAACTACTTCCAACATAATAATATTGACTAATAAAAAGTGCAATTCCTAGTGGAACTAAAATATATGATAATATTCTAACTAATTTTTCAAATGAATTAAAAATAACTGATTTGTTTCTTTCTATTTGTTTAGCTTCAGTTGATATCGTATTAATATAATTATCTTTGCCAACATGTATTACTTTTGCAAATGTTTCTCCACTTACAATAAAACTACCAGATAAAAGTGTATCACCTTTGTTTTTAATAATAGTTTTAGCTTCTCCAGTAATCGCAGATTCATTAACTTCAACCACATCAGTTAAAATAATTGAATCAACTACTACTTGTGAACCAATTTCATATTTAATAATATCATCCATTACTATTTCTTCAGGAATAACTTGAACTAGTGTCCCATCTCTTAATACTTTTGGTTTTATACTTGAAATAATTGATAATTTATCAATAGTCTTCTTCGACATTATTTCTTGAACAATACTAATTGTGGTATTACAAAATATTACTCCTAAAAACAAACTATTTTTAAGAGAATAGAAAAATCTATCAAAAATAATACCACTAATAATAATTGCCCCAGCTAATACAAAGTTTAATATATTAAAATAAGTAAAAATATTAGTTAAAAATATTTCTTTAATTGTTTTAGTATGACCAGTATTTATAGTATTTACTAAGCCATTATTAACTCGTTCTTCTACTTCTTTTTTAGTTAATCCTTTAAGTTCCATAAGCACTCCTTGTATTAAATTATATCACATATTTATAAAATGTTTAAGAAAAACAACCTAAGGTTGTCTTATTTGTTTTTGATAGTTTTTAATTTCTAGATTCATATAGAAATCCTTTTTAAATATTTCTTTATAAATATCAAAATATTTTTGTACATATTTAGCAATTTCTTTCTTTAATTCATCAATTTCTCTTAGAATACTTTGATTACCTTTTGATTTATAATACTCTTCATATAATGAATTAAGTATTAATAACCTATCTTTAATAAAACTAATTAAGTGTATTAAATATTCTTCTTTTGGAATCATTAAGTATTCTCCATAATCAGATATCCAATATGTACAAATATATGATTCGTTATCACACGAAACTACTAAGTGATCAGCTGTTTTTAAATAAATCGGACTTCCTTCAGAACTATTATTGATATTTAATTTTACTATTTTACCACTAATGGGTTTAAGTTTTAATAAAAACTCTAAAACATGTTCTTTATAATAATCTTTATAATCTGGTTTATTTAAAAAGATGAATACTTCTTCATTTTTCGAAAGATTCATTATTTATTGTTCCTTTCTTTTTTTGTCTTCCTTCCCAGTTTCTTCTATTTTCTTCATGTTCTTTTAATTCAATTTCTTTCATAAGTTGATATATTTCTTCGTTAGTTGCTTCAGGATTTATTTTCTTTGCTTTACTATATAAACTTCGTGGATTATCAAAGAAATAAACTTCATCTGATAATAATGGAATAAATGATTCATCACCAAGGTTATAGCGATTACTTTTAGGACTAGACATATTAAGATAATCATAAAAAGCATCATTACCAATAATATGATATGTCCTTAAATTATGAAGTCCACAATATCGATTAGTTAAACCGCAATGAACACAAGTAAATATTGAATGATCATACTCATAATCTGATGAATGAAAACCTGGTACCCAAGAACCTTCTTTCTGCTTTACAAATAAATGATTACAAACAGAATTTAATTGATGTTTTATAGCCTTAATTGTTTTTACTTCATTACTTGTCCAAAAACCAGTCCAAACATGGCCATTTATATAAACTCTTTCTTCAATATTATGTAATACTCTTATATATTCTTCTCTTCTTAATAAACCAACTTTTCCATATTGATCATTCTTAAAATGAACACCACAATATTCATCATGTTTATCATCAATAACAGTAATTATATCATGTGATAAGAGATTATCATGTTTTTTTACAACAACTTCTTTAGGGGTATTAGTAACAAATGTATTTAATAAATCAAGTTTATCATTTTCATTATATTTTAAACTAAACATTAAAACTTTCTCGCCTATTTTAAGTTTATCTTCCATATTATCTAGTTCCTTTCTTTTTTTGTCTTCCAGAAGATTTTTTTACTCTTTCTTTGAGTATTTCATCTAAATAATTATTAGCCTCTTCATAAGTTACTATTTTATATGGTTTATATCCATAACCATGATTTGCATAATACTCTTTTCCATCTATTCCTTTAACAATATAATCCCATATCCAATCACCACTACCATGATATCCATAGTCATAATAATCTTCATGGATTATTTTACCTTTTATTAATTTACATTCAGTAAGTGATTTAAATAAATCACCATGATAAATATAAACTTCATCGCCAACATTTAACCTACTATCATCCATAAACCCTCCTAAATAAATTTATATAAGCGTGCTTTCTTTTTACCAACAAAGTTACTAGTTTCATTAGTTTCTTTAACAAAATCTAAACTAATTATTTTTTTACGGAAATTTCTTCGATCTAGTTTTTTATTTAAAATACTTTCATAAACTTTTTGAATCTCTGGTATGGTGAAACCATTAGGATACAAGCTTTTTAAAATATTCGTTTCTAATACTAGATTTTTTAATTTATCAAATGAGTCTTTGATTATTAATTCATGATCAAAGGCTAAATCTTTGGGTATCTCATCTTGAGAAAACCATTTGGCATCGACTGTTTTAAGTGTTTCTTTATTAATTTCAACTTTATATCGATCAATTAAGCCAATATAAGCTATTCCTACCATTCGCATAACAGGAGATCGATTAATATCACTATAAACATTAGTTAAAATGTTTTTAATATCCGTAAGTCCAGTTTTCTCTTTAATTTCACGATTTAGTCCATCTAAGATTTCTTCATCATTATATAAAGCCCCACTAACAAGTGCCCATTTATCTTTAAATGGATCATACTTTCTTTTAATTAACAGTATTTTAATTACTCCTTTATCAATTGTAAAAATATTCGATATAACATGTATTCCTTGATTCTTGTATCTTGGATCATTTACTTTCACTTTCCACCTCCAATTACATTATATGTGTATATACATACGCTTGTCAAGTAAATGTGTACTTTTTTACACAAATAAAAAAGATTTTATTAAAAATCTCTTTTAGTGTTCTTTTTTATTTCTTTTACTATACAAGCATCCACAATAATCTTGTCGATATAAATTATATTCTTGTGATAAAACAATACTTCGTTTATACCCTTCTCTTTTCTTAAAATCTGAGTATAAATATGGTACATGATATATTTTTTCTAGTTCACTACCAATTTCATTAATTACTTTACTATTCTTGTGTGGTGATAAAGTAAGTGTTGTTGTTATAAAATCATAATTATTTTCTTTAGCAAACTGATAACTCTTTTCAAGTCTTAATTTATAACATTTAAGGCAACGTGCTCCTCTTTCTGGTTCATTTTCTAGTCCCTTAGCAATAGTCTCAAAGTCTTCCTTATGATAACCCGCATTTACTAAATGAACTGGATACTTTGTTTTAAATTCTTTAATAAAGCGATCTAATTCATTAAATCGATAATCATATTCTTCTTTAGTATCAATATTAGGATTATAGTAATAGATAGTTATTTCAAAGTAATTACTAAGATATTCAATACAATAACTAGAACAAGGTGCACAACAGGCATGTAATAATAACTTTGGTACACCCGTTAGATGTTTTATTGTATCATCTAACATCAATTGATAATTCATAATATCCCTCTTTTTCAAGAAATAATTATACAATAGTTTGTCATTTTTTTCAAATTTATACACACATTATATATATTATGTTATAATTATATATATACTAGGAGGTATGAATGCTAGAGATTGATCAAAACATTTTATCAATGGAAAAATTTGATAGAGAAACAATTACCTATTTTAAATACGCTATTGCGATATATGACTTAATAGAAGAAAAAGAAATAGTAATATATCCACAAGATGAAGGGAACAACTTTCCTCATGTATTATCTAAACTTGATAAAAGAATTATTTCTCTTTTTGCAGCTGGATTGTTCTCTAATACCTTAGCTAGTGATATTTTCCAAAAATATGATTTAAACAAGGAAGATATGTTAAAGTATCTTCATATTGATGAATCAGATATAAAAGCCCATGCTAGAATGGAAGATAAAGATGCAATTCGTTGTTATAATAGTATATACAAATCAGAATTATTTCGAATTTTCTCCAATTGCTTAGATAATTATAAAATAAATTCAATTAATGATACTACCATTATTGCAATAATATGTAAAGCACATAGTACTGGTACTAAAATACTTGATTATTATCTAGCAAGTGTCGGTAGTGAACATATAATATATGATGCAATGATGTCTGAAAGCCTATTAAAAGGATATGCGTTTGTTCAAGAAAGAGAAAAGTTCAAATTTGATATTCGTCACTTTCCATTAGCAGATGCACCAATGGGTTATATTCATAAACCTGTAAGCGATCAAAGGCCATCTAAAGAAAGCAAAAATAATAACCCAAACGTCATAACTAAGATTAATATAAAAGAACTTAAAAGTAAAGAAAATATGACTTTATTAAGAAATCTTCAAAAAATGTTTGTTGGACAAGAACAAGCCGCTAGAACTATATTATTGCATATTTTAAATAATAAATATATATATCAAACAAACAATCCTTTAGCCCAAGAAAAATCAGTTATCTTAATTGATGGAGCATCAGGTACTGGTAAAACAGCTATTGCTAAATACATTGCATCAGAAATAGATATACCTTGTGTAAAAAAATCTGTTACAGTTTTTTCAAAAGTTGGATATGAAGGTGAATCATTAACTGGTATGCTAGTAGATTTAGTATCAAAAGCCCATGGCGATTTAAAAAAAGCCGAACATGGTATTGTTATTATAGATGAAATTGGTACTGTAGCTACTAAAGATCCAACTCAAGATCGAATGAAACGCGAAATACAAAATGAATTATTAGACTTTCTTGGTGGGGGAAAATATGATATATACTATCAAAATCAAAAAATGGAATTTGACACATCTACCCTAACCTTTATTGGACTTGCTTCCTTTACTGAACTTAGAAAACAAAAAATTAAAGAAGCCATGGAAAACTATCAATACACTGATGCAGACGCTAAAATATCATTTTTATATCAAGACACTGGCAGTGTAGTCCCTTTTGGATTTAAAGTTGATTTAGAAGAACCAACGGAAGAAACAATAGAATACGATATTACCAAAGAAGACTTAGTTAATTATGGCTATCAAGATGATTTAATTAATCGATTTAATACTTTTATCCACACGAAGGATTATGATAAAGAAACATTAAAACATATTATAACTCACTCAAGTACCAGCCCATTTCTCGGTCTTAAAGAATGGATAAAGTTATATGGTAAAAAACCAATTGTTGAAGAAGAAACAATTGACTTAATAGCCGAAAAAGCTTACGAACTACATTCTGGTGCAAGAGGAATCGAAACAGTAATTGAAGCAATTAAAGATAGGATATTAGAGTCAACAATGCTTGGTAATAACAAAAATATTTATATAACTAGTGAATTAGTCGAAGCTGCATGTAAAGGAATATCACATCACGAAGGAAGGAGACGCTCATGAAATTTGAATATAATGGTCACTTACCTGAAGAAAAAAGAATAAATCAAGTAGCAATGGAAATAACTTCCAAATATCCAGATATAAGTATGCAAACTGCTAAAGAAATAGCCATGTTTGAAGGAAGAATATCAACACCTAAGACAGCTAATATGGAACTTCGAAGATTATATTATATTATGTTAGTAAATCAAACAAATAAAAAAAGCAATATTATTGTATTTAGAGATTATTTAAATGTTTTAAAGAATAATTATGATGCATCAATTAAAGATAAATACTTTGATATAATTGATAAAATAAAAAACTATTTTGATAATAATGCTTCTTTTCCATTTATTGATTATGAATAGAACACAACCGTGTTCTTTTTTTATAAAAAAAAACAACTTTCGTTGTTTTTAATAATTTCTATTTTTTAACCAAGTAGGAACTTCTTCACCATCGTCATCATCATCGTCTTCAACGATAGCACCATCACGTGTTGCACGTTTAAAATTAGTTTCCTTGGCATTATATAATACATCTTCTCTATTCTTCTTAGCTTTATCAAAACCAGTTGCAATAACGGTAACAATTACTTCATCATTTAAGTTTTCATTAATTACTGAACCAAAGATTGTATTAATATCATTATCACTAGCTTCTCTTACTACTTCTGCAGCTTGTTCAGCTTCAAATAATGTTAAATTAACACCACCAGTGATATTAATAATAGCATCAGTTGCTCCTTTAATATCAGTTTCCAAAAGTGGACTTGATACAGCTTGACGTGCAGCTTCAACAGCACGATCTTCTCCCATACCAATACCAATACCAATAATTGCATTTCCTGATTTTTCCATTACGGCTTTAACATCCGCAAAATCAAGGTTAACAAGTCCAACTACCGCAATTAAATCAGAAATAGATTGTACACCACGACGAAGGACATTATCTACTTCTTTAAATGCTTCCAAAAGTGGTGTTGACTTATCAATTATTTCACGTAATCTATCATTTGGAATAACAATCAAAGTATCAACATGTTTTTTAAGTTCTTCAATACCAGCTTCAGCATTTTCCATACGACGTTTTCCTTCAAACGTGAATGGTTTAGTAACGATAGCCACAGTAAGTGCACCAATACTTTGGGCAATCTCGGCAATAACTGATGCTGCACCAGTACCAGTTCCACCACCCATTCCACAAGTAATGAATACCATATCTGCTCCAGCTAAAGTTTCTTCTATTTCCTTTTTACTTTCAACAGCTGATTCACGACCTACTTCAGGTTTACCTCCAGCACCTAATCCATCAGTTAACTCTTTACCAATTTGAATTTTGATATCTGCCTTAGAATTCTTTAAAACTTGGTAATCTGTATTAGCAGCAATAAATTCAACACCTTTAACTCCGCTTTCAATCATACGGTTAATAGCGTTTCCACCACCGCCACCTATACCAATTACTTTAATTTTAGCTAATTGATCCATTTCTAATCCGCTTAACATATTATCCCTCTTTCTAATTGTTATCTAGATATCTTTTCATATCATCAATTAATTTGTCTTGTATTGTATTTTTCTTATTAACGATTTTTTTATTTAAATCTTCATACATTGTATAATCAATACCACGTATTAATAATTTATCATAATAATATTTTATCATACCAACACTAGATGTGTAAACATTATTTCGCACACCAATACTATTCATATTTATTGAAGTAGCGATATCACCAAAGATACTACCAATTAAATAGTCGAATCCTGGTAAATTTGTTACCCCACCAGTTATAATTATATAACTAATTTCTCTATTTGTTAAGTCGTTTAATATTTTTTTGACATTTTTTAATAGTTCTTCTAGTCTCGCTTCAACAATTTGACTAACTTCTAACTGGTTAATAACTAATTTATCACCATCAACACTAGTATACTCTACTGTTTCTTTTTCATCTGCATATTGGCTAGAAGCCATAGCAAGATTTTCTTTTAATTCACGTGATGTCGTTTTATCTAAGTGATAAATATATCCAATATCATGATCTAATAATTTACTACCACTTGTTAGAACAACACCATCAACCATTAAACCTTTATTAAAAATAGCTATTTCGGTTTTATCATTACCCATATCAACAACTGCACCACTACCAGTTAGATAGTCACTGTTATCTCGAATATTATAGAAATCATTGATTACTCCAAATGATAAATCAATTACTTCAACATTACATTTTGAAAGAACATCCAAGAATGCATAAACATTTTCTTTAGGTACGGTTGATATTAGCATTCGACTTTCAAGTTTCTCACCCTTCATTCCTTTAGGATCAGATACTCTTTTGTTATCATCAATTAAAAAGTCAATTGGAAATACTGTAACTACTTCTTTATCAATATCTATTGTACTTACACTACTTTTAAAGCAAGTAATTACATCCTCGCCGCCAATTTCCCCTTCAGTATAACTTAATCCATTATATATATCAACACGAACATCATAAAGTGGTACATTAATAATTGCTTTATCAATACGAAAACCTAGTTTTTTCTCTATTTCATCTAAAGCGATAGTGATAGATTTAATAGCTAAATCTTTATCAACAATCATACCTTTTTTTATTCCAACAGAACGAGTAGATGATGAAGCAAGGACATTAAAAGAATTATCTTCAATCTTTGCCACAACAATTTTTATCGTATCACTACCCATATCAATACTTGAATATATCATTGTATCACTACCTTACCAACATAATTATATCGTAAATCAATAAAATATAAAAGAGTTTTTATAAAAAAAGTAATTCTTTAAATGAATTACTTCTTATGGTAACTTCCAATATTATCATAATATTCAGTTACATTTGCTTCTTTAGTTTCTGATTGATATTTCTCTAGTAGTTCTAATAAACCAATCATTTCTTCTTTTTCTTCATGAATTGTTTTAGAGTCTCTTATAATACTACCTTCACACATTGTTGGTAATTCCATTGATAATTCTTCACTAATACTTGTTTTATTATTATTTTCTTCTGCTTTTTTTCCAAAACTTTCTAAACCCTCATATAATTCTTCTACGTTAATTTTACTATTATGTTCAAAGGCAGATGCTTCATAGACAAAAGCTAACATCAGTGGCCCCATTATGCTAATTAATGGAACTTTAAATATCAAGACAAGAAATATACTAACTGCATATATACTAATCCTAGTTATTTTATGATAAAACAAATTGAAGAACTTTTTACCAAATTCTTTTTTCATATTACCACCCTATCTTGCTTTATTTTGCACTTGATCAATTGATTCATCAAAATCAATAGTTGGTGTCTCAGTATCTAAATCTTTCTCATCAGTCATTATTTTATATTTTTCTAATAGTTCTAATAAACTAATATATTTAGATTTTTCTTTTAAAATCTCATCATAATCTCTAATTATACTTCCTTCAAATATCTCTGGATTAATTGATTCATCGCGTTTATCTTCATCAACATTCGCTTGATTTGCTTCTACTTTATATTCTTTTTCTTTTACTACCACTAGATCTTTATTTTTATTCTTTTCTTTCTTTTTTCTAAGTCTTTCCTTTTTAATCATTTGAGAAAACTCACGAATTGATTCATATGTATCAACAAACATAGGTGACATAAGAGTTAATACCATAATAATAGTTAATATATAAATTACTGTAGTATTACCAGTTGTTAGCCCAATAATTATTGTTAAAAAGAATTCTGGAAGAAATAATTTTTTACTAATTCGGCTCATACGCCCAAAACCATTTTTACTCACAATACCCCCTAAACACAAGTGCATATTATACCATAAAATGCAAAAAAAAGCAATCCATGAGGATTACTTAGTAACTTTTTTCTTTTTATTTGGCTTTTTCTTATTAGCATTCTTTCTAGCCATATCACAATATTTAGCTTTTCTAGCTTTTTTCTTTTTCTTTTTAGCTTCAAGATTTTTAATAGTTTCATTAATAGCTTTAGATATTTCTGATAGATCATATAATGTTTTACCTAAATCTTCTTCAACAATATCATCAAGTTTCTCTAATTTCTTATTAATCTTACGAGTTAAATCATCTAGATCTAATTCAACCGTCTTTTCTTTTTCAACTTTTTCTTGAGCTTCAAATTCAGCTATTCGTTCATCAATTTGCTTAATGATTAAATCCAAGTCTTGAATATTCTTTTCCGTCTTTTTATTAGAGTATTCGTCGTTCTTAGCTATTATTTTCTTTTCTTCTAACTCGATTTTTTCAAGTTCTTTAATTCTTTCTTCGATTCTTTTTGCTAGTTCATCAATATCTAAATATGATTTATCGTAACTATCCATATATCCACCTCTATCCTAAGATAATATTACCACAGGTTTTAATATATTGCAACAGAAAAATTATTCACTTGTGTAATTACAATCATTACATTTATGTCCATCTGGTTTTTCAACTATTAATCCATGACATTTAGGACATATTTCACCGGTTGGCTTATCCCACACTGCTATTTTACATTTAGGGAAATTATTGCATCCATAGAATACTTTACCCTTCTTCGTAGTTTTTTCAATAATTTTACCACCACATTTAGGACATGTCATAATTTCTACGGTTTCTTTTATTTCTTTTTCTTCTTTTTTAATGTATTTGCATTCAGGATAATTAGAGCAGGCAGTAAACTCACCATACTTACCTTTTCTTACCACTAGTGGACTTCCACACTCTGGACACACTTCTCCTGTTTCAGGAAGTTCTTTAACTTCTTTTTCTTCTTTTTTTACATAAGTACAATCAGGGTAATTTGAACAAGCTGTAAACTCACCATACTTACCTTTTCGAACCACTAATGGACTTCCACACTCTGGACATGTCTCTCCTGTTTCTTGTGGTTTAGTTCTTTCCATTTTCTTAAATGCCTCTTGTAATGTTACATCAAACACATCATAAAACTCATGTAATACTTTTATATTATCAAGTTTACCATCTGCAATTTCATCAAGTTCTGATTCCATATTTGCTGTATATTTAACATTAATTATATTACTAAAGAATTCTTGTAATTTATCAGTAACAATAAATCCAATTTCAGTAGGTACAAACTTTTTATCAACAACTTCAACATATCCTCTTTCACGAATATTTGACATGATAGTTGCATATGTACTTGGTCTACCAATACCTAATTCTTCAAGTTCATGGATTAATTTAGCTTCCGTATAACGACTCTTTGGTTTCGTAAAATGTTCACTTATTTCAATATCTTTAGTATTTAATATTTCATCTTTTTGAAGATCAGGTAGTATTGTATCATTAGCTTCTTCATATTTACTATATACTTTTAAGTAACCATCGAAAGTAATAACTGTACCACTTGATTTAAAATCATAGCCATTATTATTTAAAGTAATTGTTGTAACACTTGTTTTAGCATCAGCCATTAAACTAGCAACAGTACGATAATATATTAATTTATATAATTTAAGTTCGTCAGCAGTTAAATACTTCTCAAGAGACTTAGGAGTACGATAAATACTTGTTGGACGAATGGCTTCATGAGCATCTTGAACATTTTCAGACTTTTTAGCTTTCTTCGTATAACCAACATATTCTTTACCAAAATTTTCTTCAATAAAATGAAAGGTAGGTCCAGTAAACTCATCACTAAGTCTTACTGAATCAGTACGCATATAAGTAATTAAACCAGTATGTTCTGTTCCAATATCCAAACCCTCATATAACTTTTGAGCTAAAGACATTGTCTTTTTAGCGGGAAAACCTAATTTAGTAGAAGCTTCTTGTTGTAGAGTTGAAGTGGTAAATGGAAACTTACTAGCACGATTCTTGTTTTTCTTTTCAACACTACTAACTATAAATGTATCTGATAAACTTCCTAATATCTCGTCAGCTACTTCTTTTTCTACTATCTCTAGTTCTTTACCATCTTTTCCATATAATTCACTTTCCATATCTTTATCAGGAAACTTAGCGGTTATTTTATAATATGGCGTTGATTTAAATGCCAGTATTTCTCTTTCACGATCAACAACTAGTTTAAGTGCAACACTTTGAACACGACCAGCTGACTTTCCTCCAGTTTTATTTTGCATTAATTTACTTAATCTAAACCCAATAATACGATCTAGTATTCTTCTTGTTTCTTGACTTTTAACTAAATTATAATCAATCTTTCTAGGGTTAGCTAACCCTTCTAATACTTTTTCTTTGGTAATTTCATAGAATAATACACGTAAATAATTACTATCTTTAATTTTTAATGTATCAAAAAGATGCCAACTAATTGCTTCTCCTTCTCTATCGGGGTCGGTTGCAAGATATATCATGTTAGCTTCTTTTACTAATTTTTTTAATTCATTTATTACTTTCTTTTTACTAGGCATTGCTTCATAATCTGGTTTAAAATCATTTTCGATATCTATTCCTAAACCATATTTACCTTTAGTAGATAAATCACGTATGTGTCCTACACTAGATACTACTTTATAATCTTTACCTAAGTATTTCTCAATTGTTTTACTTTTGGCAGGAGATTCCACAATTACTAAATTCATTTCATGCACCTCTAAAAATAATTTATACTTGTTTTTTTATAAAAAGTCAACCCAATTTTTATAAACATCTTTACCATAATAATTATATTATTATGATTTTTTTAAAATAAAATATCTCTATTAAAGAGATACATTATTTTGCTTTTCATAAGCTTCTATGACATTTTTCATAAGCATAACTACTGTCATTGGTCCAACACCACCAGGTACTGGAGTAATCTTTTTAACTTTAGAGTAAACATCATCATAATTTACATCACCATAAAGTTTTCCATCTACTCTGTTTATTCCAACATCAATAACTACTGCTCCACGTTTTACCATATCACGTGTTACAAAATGTTTTTTACCAATAGCAACTACAAGTACATCCGCTTTTTTAGTTATCTTAGCTAAATCTTTTGTTTTAGAGTGACACATTGTAACGGTTGCATTTGCATTAATAAGTAAATTCATCATTGGTTTACCAACTAAAATACTTCTTCCAATAACTACAGCATTTGCACCAACTAAATCTACTTTCTCACGTTTTAATAGTTCCATTATTCCTTTTGGAGTACAACTTACTAAACTAGTTTCATTATTTAAAAGTAATCCCGCATTTAAATAAGTTAGACCATCAACATCTTTTTCAGGAATAATCGTATTTACTATTCTAGTTTCATCCATTCCAGAAGGTAATGGTAGTTGAACGATAATACCATTAGTCTTTTTATCTTTATTTAGTTTTTCTATTACTTTAACAAGTTCATCATCAGAAATACTATCATAGTGCATATGTTTATAATTAAGACCAATGTAATTTGCACACTTTTCTTTTTGTCCAACATATACTTTACTAGCTGGATTATCACCAACACTAATAACTACTAAAGTAGGTTTTTCTTTTAATTTAGATACTTTATCTTTTAATTCTTCCTTTATTTCTCCACTTATCTTTTTACCATCAATTATCTTACTCATCTTGTTTTAACTCCTTTCTAATTTTCTTATAATCTTTATAATTTTCGCCAACACAATTCCAGAAATATTTAGAATGATTTGCATATAATAAATGACTTAATTCATGAACAATAACATAATCTAAATACTTAGTATCTTTTTTTATTAATTCCAAATTTAATGTTATTTTATGCGTTTTAACATTACATACACCCCATCTAGTTTTCATCTTTCTAATACATAAACTAGGATATGGTATTTTATATATAAAGTTATTATACATCTTATCTAGTTCTATTTGAAATACTTTAAGAGCTTCTTTTTTATACCATTTATCTAAATCAAAATCATTGCCAACAAAGACTTTCTCTTCACCAAAAGTAATGCCTTTTTTATTTATATAAACTAAATCATATTTTTTACCTAGATAGTAAAAGAATTCTTCTTTAGCTTTTTTCTTTTCCATAATACTAATCATTTTTAGTACTTTCTTCTCATTATCATTAATTAATTTAATAATAAAGCGATCAGATGTTAATAAATTACAAGTTACATAAATATCTAAGTTTTCTTTTACTCTAATGTAAGTGTTTCTAGTACTTCGCTTTCTTTCAACTACGACATTATATATTTTATTATCTAGTTCTATCTTTATATCACTCATAAAATGATTATACAAAAAAAAGACACTAAATACTAGTGTCTTTCATTATTTTACACAATATGTTTCTTTATATGAATAATAAGTTTCTTCTGAACCATCTACTTTAACATATCCAGAAGGTAAATCTTTTTCTTCATACTTTATATCTGTATATTTATCAGGTTCCCTAACTACATCTACTGTACGATAACGATAGTAAACTACATCTTTCATTTCTTTTTCTTGATATGTATATAATGTATATGAACTAGTTTTCTTAGCTTCTCCTAGTTTTTTATTATATTCACAATTTAAATATGTTAATACATATGTACCACTACTATCTTTAATAGATTTAATACCCTCACAGTATTCTTTTTTTATTAAGTAATTACCACTATTATATTCAACATAAGATAAATTACCAACTTGGGTATTATTACTATAACAAGTATTATTTGAAACAAAGCCATCTACACAGCTATTAGATGTTTCAGTAACAGTATCTTGTGAAACAATTCGAATATTTGGATTATTTCGATCAATACTTGATGATGTTTTATTATCACTCCATACTTCTTCATTTACAACTTTAGTTTCTATTTCAATACCATCAGTGTTAACTATTGGCATAGTCGAATATTCACTCCAGTTACCATATGTAGTTTTATCACCATATTTAACTCCTAATACTAATGTTTTAACACGTTCAGTAAGATTACTATCATATACTCGATCTTTACTCCAAACTGACCATTCATAACAGTTAAATAGTGAATCTTCTTTTTCTTCTTCTTTAACTTCATCATCATTAATAACTACACTTTTACCATCCATATATGTTTTACCTGAACAGTTTAAGCAAGCAAAAGTATTTTTATGATAATAGAATATTTCATCTTTATCATTAGTAGAACATGAATACTTAATAGTCATTTTATAAGCATCTATTTCATTATCAAGATTAACTCCAGTTTGACTTTCACTACATACTTTATCATTAGCATCAACTATATCTGTAAGTAATCCTTCATTTTTAAGTCCCGATACATTAATATATGATACTTTATCTTTATTATTTCGAAGAAAATAATATTGTTCAGCAGCTAATCTTATTTTTTCAGTATTAGCAGAATGAATAGCACTATCATTAGTATCATTACGATTACTTTTTAAAGCTTTAATTAACCATATTAAAACAATAATACATAGAATAATTATAATAATTTTAAAGATTAATCCCTTATAATTATCCCATCTACTACCTTGGTTTTCTTCTTCCTCATATAATTCTTCATTTTGATCATCAATAGTATACATTTTAAGACCCCCTTAAAAACTGGATATATTATACCATATTTGTCAAGAAATGTCAATTTATAGTTAGTTTATCTATTAAATTAATAAATCATTCATTTCACCAATCTCCTTATCATATATAAAAAAATATAAAAAAAACTTGTATTATTAATAAAATTATGATAATATTATCTAGTCATGGCGAGATAGCTCAGTTGGCTAGAGCGATTGGTTCATACCCAATAGGTCGAGGGTTCGACCCCCCCTCTCGCTACCAAT
>JAEEGL014775519.1_pt1 | contig 20445 bp, 15 predicted proteins | sample 9134231 | NCBI WGS metagenome assembly JAEEGL01 (sample SAMN16246548, study PRJNA631951) | gut metagenome | biome: gut microbiome; feature: rumen; material: fiber-attached | host: Bos | place: Iran: Karaj | collected 2018-10 | reverse complement strand
TGCAATCGTCTCTGACGTAAAAAGCTCAAAAGAAGTCCTGGAATGCGCCGGCGAAGACCTTGATGCAAGCACGCAGGACACAAGCGCATCAATCACCCAAATCATCGCAAACATTGAGAGCGTTCACAAGCAGATTACCAATCAAGGCGATAGCGTCTCTCAGACTGCTGGAGCCGTTAACGAAATCGCCTCAAACATCGAGTCACTGGAAAAAATGATTGCAAATCAGTCCGAAAGCGTAAGCAATGCTTCTGCTGCAGTTGAGGAGATGATCGGAAACATCGCTTCCGTAAATAATTCTGTCGATAAAATGGCAGAATCCTTCGATTCCCTCTCAGAAAATGCAAAGAGCGGTGCCCAAAAACAGGCGCACGTAAACGAGCGCATTCAGGAAATCGAGCAGCAGTCAGAAATGCTTCAGGAGGCAAACTCTGCAATAGCTTCCATTGCAAGCCAGACAAACCTTCTCGCGATGAATGCTGCGATTGAAGCCGCCCACGCAGGAGATGCCGGAAAAGGATTTGCCGTCGTCGCAGATGAAATTCGAAAACTCTCAGAAACTTCCACAATTCAGTCAAAGACAATCGGAGACCAGCTTTCAGGCATAAAGGAATCCATCAATTCCGTAGTAGAAGCATCGCAGGAGTCAAGCGAGGCATTTACGACAGTTGCTGACAAAATCCGCGAAACAGATCAGCTTGTCCGCCAGATAAAGTCCGCAATGGAAGAACAGCAGGAAGGTTCAAAGCAGATTACAAGTTCCCTGCACTCGATGAATGACAGCACTATCGAAGTCCGCACGGCCTCGGAAGAAATGTCCATCGGAAACAAGCAGATTCTTAATGAGGTACAAAACCTGCAGAACGCAACGCTTGTAATGAAATCCAGCATGGAAGAAATGTCTGTCGGTGCAAGAAAAATAAACGAAACTGGCGCTGCCCTTTCTGAAATCGCTCAGAAAATGCAGAATTCAATAAATCAGATTGGAACGCAAATCGACCAGTTTAAAGTCTGATTTTGTGTCATACGATACAGAATGCTGCCCTAAAATTGCGTTGAATGCGCTGCGACTTCTCAAGAGCAGAGCTTCCGCTCTTATTGGGCAGCATTTTTTTTATTTTCTTGCTATTCCGTTAAAGTGGGATAGAATTAAAATAGGTTGAAATTAGGATTCGGAGCCTGATTTCTGCTTAAGTGCCGGTTTAATTTATAGATCCATATGTTACTCAAAAGGCTATATTTTAAAAAGTAGGTTTTTATGAGAAAGTTTATCAATGTTTTTATTGTTTCTCTGTCCATAGTGGGTTTTATCGTCGGCATAGTTTCAATTTCCTCAAGCTACTACAAGTATATTTCCACTCACAAAAACTCATCAGAAATCCGACAGTCATCTTTAGCAAAAGACATACTTTTCATCAGCTCATACAGCCCGAGTTATCCGTATACTCAGGTACAGATTAACGCATTCAACCACGTCTTTGACAAAAAAGGACTTTCCTACGATTCCGCATTCATGGACATGAAAATATACAATACTCAGGAAAACATCAATAATTTTTACACCATCCTCAAATACAAGCTTGCAAATCACACTCCTTACAAAGCCGTTATAGCAAGCGATGATCACGCCCTTGAATTTGTCCTTGACTATTACGATGAATTTTTTTCATCAACACCTGTAGTATACATGGGAATCAATAACGAGGACCTTGCAATCAAGGCAAACATGTATCCAAACATCACAGGCTCCACGGAAGTCCTTAATTTCAAGGACATATTCAACACAATCGAAGATCTTTTTCCAAAGACAGAGCACATCGCGCTCATATATGACACCGCAACCCTTGCAACTCTGGGATTTTACAAGCAGTTCCTCAAATTCAATCAGTCAAATCCATTCAATATAATTTCAATGCACACAAGCTCCACTCCACGAAAGGAACTCATAACAAAACTGCAGAATCTTCCGGAAAATTCAGTCGTCCTCATAATCGGAATGTACAACGACAAGGAAGGACACCCTTATTCAATTTATGAGTCACGGGATTTACTTGTCGCAAATGCAAAGGCTCCGATTTTTACAATTATATTGGATACTTTGGGAACCGGAATTTTATGCGGCTCAATTTTCAACGTAAACGATGCCGCCCAGTACACAGCCCAAACCGTTGAAAAAATCCTAAACGGCGGAAAGATTTCTGATTTTCCGCTGCGCACTGATTTTCCGTCTACGCTAAAATTCGACTATAACGTAATGAAAAAATACGAAATTGAAACGGAAGACCTTCCTGAAAACACGGTATTCCTCAATGAGCCAAAAAAATTCATAAAAGAATTTTCATTCATCACCTACCCTGCCCTACTGATTCTTTCGTCAATGTTCATTCTTTTGTGGCTGCTCATACTTTATTCTCTGCACATCAAAACAATTAAGGAAAAACTTGAATTTCAGCTCTCACACGATTTGCTCACGATGCTGCCGAATCATAACCTGGCCACAATCTTTATCACTAATTTAATCAAGCAAAAAGAAATGTTTTCCGTCATGATGCTCGACATCGAGGGATTCAGAATCATAAACGACTATTACTCCCACATTTTTGGAGACAGAATCCTCACGGAACTTGCGGATCGGCTTATTACACTTAACGAAATAGGAGATTATTCTGCGTACCGGCTTCACGGAGATGAATTTTTGCTCATCCGCAAGGGAAAGCACATAAAAGAAAAGGGGCTTGAATTTTACTACCTCAAGCAGCTTTTGTCCGAGCCTTTTTACATTCAGGACACCCCAATTTTTACGCAGATTTCCATCGGCATAATAAATTCATCTAAACTGAACCAGCACGCAGAAGATTACATCATAAACTCAGAAATAGCCTTGTATGAGGCAAAACGCCGAGGCGCAAAAAATGCTTCTTTTACGGAAGAAATGCGTCACGACATCGAAAGAAAGCATAATATCGCCCGCGATGTTGAGTTCGCCTGTCAAAACGACGGATTCATCGTTATGTTCCAGCCGCAAGTCCTTACGGAAGACGGCACCATATCTGGATTTGAGGCACTGTCCAGGCTGCGGATGATGGATGAAAACGGAATTGCAAGAATCATTGCGCCGGCTGATTTCATTCCTGTCGCAGAAAAAAGCGGCTATATCTCAAAAATCGGAAGAATCATCACCGAAAAAACAATACGGACAATGGCGGAGTGGAAAAAGAAAGGCATCAAGCTCCATAAAATGTCCATAAACTTTTCCGCAGCGCAGATTACCGACTACGAATACGTCACATATCTCGAAGAATTATTAAGAAAGTATGAGATTTCTCCATCTCTGATTTGCATCGAAATAACGGAAAGTCTTTTCCTTGAGAACAAGAAACAGGCAACGGAACTTTTCAATCAGTTTTCAAAACTTGGTGTACAGCTCGCGTTAGATGATTTTGGCACGGGCTACTCTTCTTTAAGTTATCTCGCATTTCTGCCGGTTAACATAGTCAAAATCGACAAAACCATGGTAGACAACTACCTTTCCCTGCCAGAAAAAGATGCCTTCATGAGAAACATCGTAAATCTCGTTCACTCGCTTAACATGAAGCTTATAGTCGAAGGCATCGAAACCCGTCAGCAATATGATAAAATCAAATCTTTTGGCGGAGATTATATTCAGGGTTATTTTTTCAGCAAGCCGATTCCAGCAGAAGAAGTCGAGTCATTCGAGCCTATCATAATATAAAGAAGACACATAATCGCAAGGAGCAGAACATTCATCACGGAAAAAATCGCGATATATTTTCCAGCGTTGCCCTTGCTTTTTGTGTAAAGCTTGAACGAAATCAGACTTGCAAGGGAAGCAACCAATGTTCCCAGTCCACCGGCATTTACACCTACAACCAAAGAGGAAACATCAAAAACAAAAGGAAACAAAAGCAAAGTCGCAGGAACATTTGAAATAAGCTGACTGGAAAGGAAGGCCGCCATAAACTCATTTCCATGAACTGCCTTTCTCAAAAAAGCTGAGACCGACGGTATGGAGGCGATGTTTCCTGAAAAAACAAAAAAAGCACAGAAAGTAAGCAAAAGCCAGTAATCAATCCTAAAAAGAACATCCCTGTCGAGGAAGAAAAGCACCAATACAGTCAATGGAACAAGCGCAAGTTTCGGAATGATTCCTGCCACGGCAAAAAGGCACAAAACAAACATCAAAGCGTAGAGAAGCGGCAGAACCTGTTGAAGACGCTCGATTTTTTTTTCGTCATGAAAAGCTTCTTTTTGAGCAGGAGAATTTTCCTCAGCTGAAAGTCCTGCACTCTCCTCCCCGGCAGTTCTGAAAAATTCAAGCTTCGTTCGCGGAAGGAAAAGAAGGGAAACAACTAAAAAAAGCGCGCTCACAAGGGAATAAGGCAGAATCAGATGCATGAACGCAGGTATCGACACATCCATTTTTGAAAAAAGGAAAATATTCTGAGGGTTGCCGACAGGAGTAAGCATGCTTCCAGTGTTTGCGGCGATTGTCTGAAGGACGACTACATAAAGCAAAATCCATTTCGGAAGGGATTTTTGCCTTGAAAACAAAAGGACTGAAAACGGAACGAAAGTGAGAAGAGCCACATCGTTCGTAATGAACATGCTCGTAAAAAAACTGAGTGCAACAAGGACAGCGGAGAGGGAGCGGACATTGTGCACAAGGGAAGTCAAAAAATTTCCGAGATTGACAAAAATCCCGCATTTTTCAAATCCGCAGACGACAGCCATCAAGGCAAAAAGCATTGCAAGAGTGTTCCAGTCAATGTAACTTAAGTAACCGAAACTTGGCGGTACAAAAAAGCAGCTTACAGCCGCACATAAAGTTGATACACAAAAAACATATTGTTTTTTTACAAAAGAAAAAATCGTTGTCATAATTATAGCAAGGAGGTCTCGTTTTTTGTAAGGAGAAGCGGAATCGCCTCAACAGCGAGCACCAGAAAAATCAATATTACCCCATAAGCATAGAGATTTGCAAATTCAATCTGAATGCGGGAATTCATTATATCTTTTCCGATTGTGCCATTCACTCCGACAATGTACTCACAAATGACACAAATTTTTATTCCAATTCCAATTGCGTTGGACAAGGCCTGCCTTAAAAACGAAGAAATCAGCGGAACATGAACGCGCATGATCACACTGAGTGAAATTGAACTTTCAAGACGGTAGACATCGATATAACTTCTGTCCAAAGATTCAATTCCAGTCGCCGTAGCTTCGTAAAGGAGCGGCACAATGGCAATCGCACAAGTAATGATTGGAACGTGAGCGTATTTTGCAAGCGTCATGATGATTACAATCATGACAATCGTGGGAATGCTTCTGAGCGCAATCATGACGGGCTTTAAAAGCGAGCGGATGATTTTACTGAAACCGCCCAAAAAGCCAAGTGCGATTCCGAAAAAACTTCCCGCAAGCACGCCACATACAAAATCAAGCAGCGTCCTGAAAAGATGTTGATACGTTGCTTTTTGCAAAAGAAGGGTGATGAAAGCCTTTCCAATCTCGACTACGCCGGGAAAAACAAGCGCATCACCTTTTAACCAGCGCAGAAGCTGAATAATCAGTGCGATGAGGACGATGCCGAAAGCAAAGCAAACGGCATCCTTCAATCTTTTATCCGGCTTACTTTGAATAGTAGAATTCATCTGACGGAAGGACTCCTCCGAACTGAGCCAAATCTATCGAAGCAGTAAGCTCAAGCTGAGGGCGGGCATCCTTTGCTGCGACATATTTTATATTGCAACCAGGGATTGCCTTTTTAGCAATCTGCACGTTTCCAAGCAGCTGAAGGTCAACTACTTTTTGAGAAACCTCATCGAGATTAAGTGAAACAGCCTCGCAGGAAACTTTTAATTCATCAAGAAAACGCTTTACAACCTCAGGATGCTCCGCAGAAGTCTTTGGATTTACAAAAAGTCCGGCCTGAACGAAACCTTCGTTTCCGGTTATTTCCTTATAAAGAGCCTGCACTGAATGACTTGTAACTTTTGGATTTTTCATTGAGGCTGCGGTGACAAGAGGTTCTGCCGTCAAGACAATTGAACTGTCTTTTTGAAGAAGCGTCGTCTGAGTGTTGGCGGCACTTCCAAGATAAGTAATGTTTTCTGGAATTTTAATATTGTTTTTTTCGAGTACATAGCGCGCAATTGATGAATTGATTGTATTTTCACCGAAAAAATAAACATCTTTTGACTGCGCAATGTCAGCCGGAACAAAATCAGACTTTTGAGAAGCGAAGTAAAGGTTTCCCCAGGTAACGACTGCCGCAAGCTGATAAGAAGACTTTCCAGCCTTAAAAAGTTTTGCACCGGCATTTACAGGAGCGATTACAAAATCATCCTCACCTTTTGAAAGGACAGTGGCAATCGTCTCTGCATCAACAAACGTATATTGAGCAGGATTACGCGAGGCCATTTGCGCAAGAGCGATTCCCGGCGCACCGGCAGGAGAAGCAACAGAATAGTTATAATCATCAACAGTAACTCTGTGGCATGAAACCAAAAGAAGGGCCACTAATGACGCAAAAATGATTTTTTTCATTATTATCACCTTCGAAAGTCTTAAAATTATAGAAAATTTATAACACTCTTCCATGAGTGTGTCAAACAAATGAAAAACCTCCAGCAACTTGTGAATCAGACGACACAAATCACCGGAGGCTTTCGCTTTATATCTTTTTGCAAAATAATTTCAAGATATCAGACTTTAAATTTATCAATCTGGCTGCCAATATTAGAAATCGATTCTTCCATTTGATGCGCGATATCAGTAAGGGCAGCACCAGTTTCGTTGATTTTTCTTGCGCCGATTCCCATTTCGTCCATGCTGCCCTGCATTGCAAACGTTGCTTCCTGCAGCTGCCGGACATCTTCAAGAATCGACTTGTTTCCCTCAGACATTTCATGACTTGCGGTTCTGACTTCAACCGTACTGTCATTCATCTCATGAAGAGCCTGACTGATTTGCATTGAGCCTTCATTTTGCTCCTGCATTGCCGCCTGAATCTGACGGACAAGCTGATCTGTCGCATTGATGTTGCTCGTTACGTCAATAAAAGCCTGGTTTGACTGTCGGGACGCCTCAACCATTCCAGAAATCGCTCCCTGAATATTGTTGAGCTCTTCGCCGATTGTCTTTGACTGCTGGCTTGAAGTTTCTGAGAGCTTTCGGATTTCATCAGCAACGACACTAAATCCTTTTCCTGCCTCACCTGCGTGAGCGGCTTCAATTGCCGCATTCATTGCGAGAAGATTCGTCTGCTCAGCGATTGCCGCGATTGCAGAGTTTGCTTCCTGCAGCGTCTCGCTCATGTTCATAATCTGGGTAATCCGCTCATTAACCTCTGACTGAAGTTTTGTACCGTTCTGCGCACTGGAAGAAAGCGTGTCAAAAGATGCCGTCATTTTCTCAACAGAATTGTTTACGGACTGAATGTTTCCAATCATCTCCTCAACGGCAGCAGAAGCCTGGGCAACTCCAGAACTCTGATTTTCTATCATGCGCTCAAGGGAATCAATGTTTGAGGCAATTTCATTTACGGCACCAGCCGTATCGTGAACGCTATTTCCCTGAGCCGTAATCTGAGAATGAACGGAACTTATGTTTGCAATAATCTGAGTGATTGCCGCGCTTGTATCGCCTGTACAGGCAGAAAGATTCTCGCCCGCAGAACCAAGCTCAGATTTTGAGATTTTTACCATTGAAATGATTGACTGAAGTTTTTCAGTAAATGCGTTAAATCCCCTGACGACATCTCCAATCTCATCGTGACTGTTTGTAATGATTCGCTTTGTAAGGTCAGCATCTCCGCTTGCAATTTCCTCAATTGATTTTTTTACGGCAAGAAGAGGTTTTACCGACATGGCAAGTATTGAGCTTGTAACGAAAAATGCGATGACCAAAACACCGGCAAGAAGACATCCCATTATGCGGAGCATCTTAAAAAGAGCGCCATAAAAATCATCATAAGGACAGTAACACAAAACAGACCAGTCCGTTCCTTCGATTGGAGAATATGTTCCAGTCATTTTTCGGCCGGTTCCATTTTCGATAAAAAAAGAGCCGCCTGTCTCGCCAGCCATGAGAGGGATGACAAGTTTTAGAAGTCCATTTTTATCAGTTCCAGCTTCATCCTGAATGGATTTTCCATTGACGACATCTGAAAAATTATTTGAGGCAACGATATTTCCGTTTACGTGTTCTATAACCATGATGTGAGATTCATTGCCGAATTTTACGCTTCTAAGCTGCTCCGAAAGAGCCTCTCCTTTTACGTTTCCGACTATTACACCGCTTATGCGACCGTCAAATCCGTATACTGGAACTGAATAGTGCTGCAAAAGTCCTCCAGTAACAGAACTGACCGCAGGCAAATCCATGTAGCGTTTTCCGACCAGAGCCTTCTGGAAAAAGTCACTGCTGCCCATATTGACTTTTTTTCCGTTGACTTCGTAAGTCTCACCTTTTACATCATAATAGCTGATGTTTTCGTAAACTGAGTTGATGCTCTTAATATTTGTAATTTGAGAGCATCTCTCCCACAATGTTAAATCAGGATTGCGGGCAGCGTCTGTTGCGGCAATTCCTTCCAGGAGGCGGAAGTGTTTTTCTGTCTCGGCGTTTATTTTGCTCTCGACGTTTTCTCTTGTTGAATCCATCTGAGAACGAACTGATTCCTGAACCGTTGAATTAGCAAGCGCCCTGGCTACATATGTCAACAGCACATTGGAAACAGCAAGTATAGTAAGTACCATTACGGTAAGTTTAAGTTGCAGACTCTTAAAATGCATTTTTTCTCCCGATTATTTATCGACAAAAAACATGAAATTTATCGCATGCTTTTTGTATTTTTTTCTCGATTTTTCTCATAAACTCTGCATCCGACATTTAAAAACATGACATCATAATAAAATTGCCAATAAAATATAACACAAAATCTCCAAAATTTCCACTTTATTTAATTTCTTTCTTATTATTACGTGTATTTTTTTTTCATTTAAGATATACTGTCCGAATGGAAAAAAAAACTTTTAAACCTTATATTCCGGCTGAAAAAATCACTCCGGAATTCACCATTACGTCTGTTGTAACAGGCATTTTGCTCGCGATTATTTTTGGTGCGGCAAATGCTTACCTCGGACTTCGTGTCGGCATGACTGTTTCCGCTTCAATTCCAGCAGCAGTCATCGCCATGGGAGTTACGCGCGTCATCCTTAAGCGCAACTCAATTCTTGAAAGCAACATGGTTCAGACAATCGGCTCAGCCGGAGAAAGTGTTGCTGCAGGTGCTATTTTCACAATGCCTGCCTTGTTCCTGTGGGCAAAGGAAGGCGTCATCGATTCACCAAGCATCATCACGATTACACTCATCACAGTATGCGCCGCAATTCTTGGTGTACTCTTCATGATTCCGCTCCGAAACTCAATCATCGTTCAGGAGCACGGGAACCTTCCTTATCCAGAAGCACAGGCTTGTGCAGAGGTTTTGCTCTCCGGCGAAACAAAGGGAGAGGGAACAAAAGCCGTATTCTCAGGAATCGGAATCGGTGCACTCATTAAATTCGTTGCAGACGGTTTAGGTCTTGTTGGCGGTGTAATTACAGCACCTATCAAAACCTTAAAGACAGAATTCTCTACAGAAATCTATCCTGCCGTAATCGGTGTCGGCTACATTTGCGGTCCAAGAATTGCTTCCATGATGTTTGCCGGTGGCGTTCTCGCATGGTTCGTCTTTATTCCAATGATCATCAGTTTTGGCGGAGACAACGTACTGTTCCCTGCAAGTGCTCCTGTATCTCAGCTTTACTTAAATGGTGGAGCCGGTGCAATCTGGTCAAGCTATGTCCGCTACATCGGTGCTGGCGCACTCGCATCTGCCGGAATCATCAGCCTCATAAAATCACTTCCACTCATCATAAAGACTTTTGCAAGTGCAATAAAAGGCCTCAAAAACTCTTCTGAGCTTCCATCCGACAGAACATCTCAAGACTTGAGCTTTAAATTCGTTCTCATCGGAACAGCCGTGTTGATTCTTGCAATCTGGCTCTTGCCTCCTATTCCAGCCGGTCTCTTGAGTGCCCTTCTCGTTGTCCTGTTTGGATTCTTCTTCTCAACCGTATCTTCAAAAATGGTTGGCCTCGTGGGTTCAAGCAACAATCCTGTTTCAGGAATGACAATCGCAGCACTCATATTCGTATCAATCATCCTAAAGGCAACAGGCTTCCACGGTGCTTCTGGATACGTAAACGCAATCACAGTAGGCTCAATCGTCTGCATTACAGCTTGTCTTGCAGGTGACATGTCTCAGGACTTAAAGACAGGATTCCTTCTTGGCGCAACTCCTAAAAAACAGCAGATTGGTGAACTCATAGGTGCCGTTATTTCTGCAATTTCCATTGGCGGAGTTTTAATCCTCCTCAACAAAGCGTGGGGATTTGGCTCAGAGCAGCTCGCAGCTCCTCAGGCTACACTCATGAAAATCGTTACAGAAGGCGTTCTCAACGGAAACCTTCCTTGGGCATTTGTTTTCCTCGGAGTTTTCTCTGCCATCGTAATCGAAATTCTTGGAATTCCTTCACTGGCAGTTGCAATCGGAATCTACCTTCCGCTTGAGCTGAGTGCGGCAATCATGATTGGTGGTCTTCTGCGTCTCTTCATCGAAAAACGCAACAAGGCAGCAACTTCAGAAAGCTCAAATGGCGTACTTTTCTGTTCCGGATTGATTGCAGGCGAAGGAATCGTCGGAATCTTGCTTGCTGTATTTGCCGTAGCAGGAGTTTCACTTGCACTTCCATTCACCACTGGAACAATTGGAGCAGTCATAGCAGCATTGGTACTGATTGCCTGCATCCTTAAATTCGCACTTCCTTCAAAATCAGGCAGCAATGAGTAAAAAATCAGAGAATTATCTTGATTTGTTTTTTCAGCGAAACGGCAGCCTGAAGTTTGAGGAAAACTCGGACGGTGCAATTACGATTTTTGTCGAGAATAAAGGATTTTTTAACCGGATGGCACAGCGTTTTTTCGCAAAACCAAAGGTTTCACAAATTCATCTGGAAGAATTCGGAAGTTATATATGGAAGCTTCTTGACGGAAATTTAAACGTGCTTCAGATTTCAGAAAAAGTTCATGAACGTTTTCAAGAAAAAGCTGATCCGCTTCTTCCAAGACTCGTGCAATATTTTAAGATTTTAGAAAACAATTCTTTCGTTGAACGAAAGAAAATTTAATTTAAGGGGCATTAAGCCCCTTTTATCATTTTGCAAAATAAAGGAGGAATGCTATGAAAAGCACAAAATCACTCTTGTCAGCACTTATTCTTGCTGTATTTTTCTCAGTAAGTGCATTTGCTGAAAAAGTAACCATCACAATGCTCGAAACGAGCGACATCCACGGATCAATCAATCCGTATGACTATGCAACAGATTCAGAGGCAGACAACGGACTTGCAAAAGTTGCGACAGTAATCAAGGCCGAAAGGGAAAAAGATCCTGACCTGCTTCTTTTTGATGCCGGCGACTGTCTTCAGGACAACCTCATCCAGGAATTCCGCTTCGAAAAGAAAAATCCAATGATTAACGCGATGAACTCACTCAACTACACCGCAAACATCCTTGGAAATCACGAATTCAATTTTGAGTTCAAGACTCTCCTCAACGAAATCAAGCAGTTTAAGGCTCCAGTCCTTGCCGCAAACATCTACAAGAGCAAGAACAAGCGTTTCGTAAAAGGCTATTCTATCGTAAACGTAAAAGGCGTTAGAGTCGGCGTAATCGGAATCACGGCTCCTCATGTACCAATCTGGGAAGCAAGCAATCCGGAGCATTACAACAAAATGACTTTCACTTCTCCAATCGATGAAGTCGGAGTAACTCTAAAAGAAATCGATGGAAAAGCTGACGTAATTGTCGTCGTAGCTCATTACGGTCTTAACGGTGAGTTCGGCGAGCACGGAATGGCAGACGTTGCAGAATAATACGGAGACAAAATCCCTGTATTCTTCATCGGACATGCACACGACGTAGTAAACAAGACAGCTTCAAACGGAGCTATCCTTGTTGAGCCGGGCACAAAAGGCGCTTACGTTGCAAAAGTAACTGTTGAAATGGACAACCAGAGCGGAAAATGGGTCGTTTCAAACAAGACCGGTGACCTCATTAAAGTAAAAGGTGCAAAAATTGAGGCTGACCCAGAGATGCTCGCTCTCAACAAACCGACACACGAAAAAAGCCTTGCAATCGCAGGTGCCGTAGTCGGAAAAATCGCCGACAACTTTCTCCCATCTCTTTGGTGGAACGGTCTTGAAGGAATTCCGACAGCAGCCGTTCAGGACACTGCAATGATGGACCTCATCAACAAGGTTCAGATGGACAACGCAACCCTTAACGGCCAGAAAGCCGACGTTTCCATGGCAGCCCTTTTTGAATCATACTCAAACCTCGAAAAAGGTGACTTCCACAAACGCGATGGCGTAAAAATCTACAAATTCGACAACACTCTCTTCGCAGTAAAAGTAACGGGAAAACAGCTCAAGGCCGTTATGGAGCAGCAGGCCGGAAACTTCTTCAACACATTCAAAGAAGGTGACGTTTCCATTTCTTTCAACGAAAACATCCGACTCTACACCTATGACATGTTTGCCGGCGTTGATTACGAAATTGACATCTCAAAACCACAGGGAAACAGAATCCAGAACGTAATGTTCAAGGGAAAGCCTCTCGCAGACGATCAGGTTTTAATCCTCGCACTCAACAACTATAGGTTCGGCAACCTCAAATCTCAGGGAATGTTCGGTCCAAATCCAGAATACAGAGACACTTCTCTCGCAGTACGGGACATGATCAGCGACTATGTTGCCAAAAACAGTCCTCTCGCTCCTTCATGCGACAACAACTGGAAAATTACCGGCTGCCCATTCGCACCAGAAGCACAGGAAATCTATGAGCTTGTAAAGAGCGGAAAACTCTCAGTTCCTTCAAGCGCAAACGGCCGCACGCCAAACGTAAAAGCCCTCAACGCAAAAGAACTTCGCGCTCAGGGCATCATAAAATAATTTTTAATCAGTGGAGGGGGGAAAGTCTCCCCCTCGCTTCCAAGCAAGTCGCTCCACAAATCGCCCCTGCAAGCAGCTCCGATTCGCTCCGCTTTGTTGCTTGTCCGCTACCCCCTCTCCTAGGGGGCAGAATATAAAAATCTCGGCCCCCTAAAACCCCTTCTTTTTTTAATTCCAGGATAACAAAAGTTTTTCTTCCTCTAAAAACTCATATCATGCTATACTTTTTTCTATGACAGCAATCGAACAGCAAAACGTAAACAATTCACTTGCCATAATCGAAGAACTCGAAGGCGTACTTAACGATGCCGAGCGTTCTCTAAAAAGTGCCCGCACATGGGGATTCATCGACACTTTTGGAGGCGGACTTGTAACGGACTTGATAAAGCACTCAAAGTTGAACAAGGCAAAATCTTCAATGGAATATGCGCAGAACCTTTTTGAAAGGCTTTCAAGTTCTTTAGGAGCGATTCCATTTCCAGAAGACCTGCGCATGCAAGTCGGCGGATTCATGACTTTTGCAGATTTTTTGTTCGACGGAACACTCGTTGACGTAATAATGCTCTCAAAAATCTTTTCAAGCATAGAGCGCGTACACGAATTCCAGAAAAAAATCTCTCAGCTTCACACTTATCTAAAAAAATTAAGCTGATTCTACTTTGTGTTAAAAGTAATCGCTCCATCCCAGTTTTCCGGAGGATTTGCTATAAATTCATCGCACCTTGAGAGCATGAGTTTCGTGGCTTTATCTTCCGGTGATTCATTGAGAGCCTTAAGAAAATACTCTTTCGCAAGATTCCATATTCCCTGCTTGTAAAGCTCAAGCCCTTTTGAATAAGAATCCCTGTACGCAGCCGTAAAATCATCCATTGACTTATCAATCGCATAAATCGGAACAGATTTTGCCTTTCCCTTTACCTTTACATCATCAAGATAGCGGAAAATAAACTCGTCAGTTTTTATGTCTTTTTTTACGCTGTCACTTACGACAATAAGAGAGCCATATGTTTTTGTAAGTCCCTCAAGCCTGGAAGCAAGGTTTACGCTGTCTCCAATGACGGTATAATCAGTCTTGTCAGCAGAGCCAATAGAACCGACCGTCACATCTCCGTAATGGATTCCAATTCCTATATTAAACTTGAGTCCATCCGGCAAAACCAAGTCCCCCAGCGGAACTGTTTTTAAAGCCTCGCGCATCTCACTCGCCGCAGCCACAGCCCGCCTTGCATTGTCCTCATAACTTACGGGCGCACCAAACAGAGCCATTATTGCGTCACCGATAAATTTGTCGATTGTACCGCCATGCTTTTTTATCACATTCACCATGATCGTAAAATACCGGTTCAAAAATGCGACCATTACTTCCGGCTTGTTGCATTCACTTATGCTCGTAAACGAGCGGATGTCACTGAACAGAATTGCAACCTTGCGTTTTTCTCCGACAGCAACCTTGTCACTGACATCAGCCTCTTCAACAAGCTCATCAATAATCTGCTCCGGTACAAAGCGACTGAATGCCTTTCGGATTCGTTTTTCAAAGAAAAGTTTTTTCTCAAGCATGAGGGCGTTTTCAAGGATGAGGCTGATAAAATGGGAAGAAAAACGCAGCATGTCCGTCTGCCTCATGGTTATGTTTCCTTCCTTTACCACGTGCAGGGAACCAAACGGTTCTCCATCTGAATAAGAAAGCGTTATGCTGTCATAAGCGGAAAGAGGAATCTCTTTTGTCCTGAAATTATCCAGCTCGTCACAAGCGCCTAGATTCACAACTTTTACTTTTGTCACATTCGCATTTGGAATGAACTTCTCAAAATCGGACAGGCTGACCTTAAAAAAGTCCTTTTTTTCATCGGCAGTAAAATTTGAAGAAGAAATGTAGTAAGCACGCGGCCCTTCATTCTCAAGGATAAAGACACTTGCAATCGGAAGCTCGCAGTATTCGGTAATAAGCTCCAAATATTTTTTTAGGATTTCCTTTATGGACTCTAGATTCCGAATGGTCTTAAAGATTTGAAGCAGCATCGCGTTTTTTAAGATGTCATTCTGAACAATTTTTGCCGGGCGCTTGCTGTCTGCAAGTTTGAATAGTTCTTCAACCGACTGCACAAGTGCATTTTCATCAAACTGAACGAACATATCCGCGCCGCAGAGTTTCGTGTAAAAATTCTCAAAGATAAAATCACTTGTCGCATAAAGGCATGACGGAATACTTTTAAGGGCATCTATGGATTTTATGAGGCGGAGAAGCTCCATGCTCTTTGGGTTCTGAGCCTTTGCATTTATAAGCATGGCATCATATTTTGAGTTGCAGAGTTCCACCAGAAATTTAAGCCCGTTATCGGCAAAGGAAAGCTCCCACTCCCCTTTTTCCACAAGTTTTTTTTCTATGAGTTTCTGCAATGTCTGTGAAGGCTCAAGAATCAAGATACGCTTATTCATACAACAAATCCCTTATCTTATTTAATACATCTTTTCGCTGAAACTCAGCCTTGCATACAAAGGCATCCGCCTTTTCAACCGGATTCGCAGCAATCGCCACAACCGGGACTTTTTCATAATTTTCCATTCGCCTTAGATTGTCCACAAGGATTTCACCGTTCATTCGCGGCATCTCATCATCCGTAACAATGAGGTCGAACTGCTTTGACTTGAGCATCTCAATAGCCTCGATTCCATCAGAAACAGAATCTGCGTAAAAGCCGTTCTCGCTTAAAATCGTAGTGAGTATTTGCCTTGTAGTTTCTGAATCATCCACAACAAGGATTTTATAAACTTTCCGCTTGGTTCTGGCCTCAAATTTCTTAAGGTCGTACAACCTCTGTGAACGGAATCGCTTCATTATCTCCGGAATGTGAAGGATTGGAATTATGTCAAATTTTTCGTCAAAGACCACACCCTCAAGAATATGAAAATTAGCGAAAGAAGGTGGAAGCGTTTTTTTAACAAGGGTAGCGAATTTCTGAATGTTCTCAACCATTATTCCAATCCGCTGGTTTAAGTAATGTGCAATCAAAATCGTATCAACGGCTGACCTTACTATCGTCTTTTGCTCAGGAAAAAGAGAGGAAAGCAGGTAGATTGGTATGTTGATGTCAACTTCCTCACCATTTTCGTCAATTTCTTTTCGGGTAAGATACATCTGGCCATTATCGATTATGTATTCAAGTTCATTTTCATAGGTAACATCTTCGATATGCTCGGATGAAATGAAATATTTTTTTCCGTTTGCAAAGACAAAGAATCCGTGACAGTCGCTGTGGTTGTTGAGAAAATACTCTTCGTTTTCAACAAGAGACAGAAATTTGTCATGAGTGTGAAGGATGCTGTTCCTTAAAAACTGGACGTCATTTTCAATCTGGTTCATGTCCGGCAAATTTTTGTGCTGCTCAACTACATTGGATATTCTGTATGTCCTAGAGAGGATTTCTTCATAAACAGTCAGGACTTCATTTACTTCCCTAAGGGAAATTTCAACAGGTTTTTCAGGAATCAAAATCGGAGTTGCAGTTTTTTTTGCTTTCGTTTCCTGCCGTGAGATTTTTATGTGAGTTACGTCAAAAATTTCACCGGCGGCGGCCTTGTCACAATAAATTATGTAGAGTTTCAAGTCTTCGTCAGAAATGCTTTCTTTTTCAACCCTGCAAAGTTCCTGCGCAACAAGCTCTATTAAACTGCTTAAATTTTCCGTCCGCTCAATTTTTTTATCATCAATGCTCTTGTAGATGCTGTCCAGAGAAGCGCAAAGCTTAAAAAGTTCAGTCTGCGACAAAATTTTTGAGACATCCTTTAATGCGGAAAGTTTTGGAAGGATATATTTCGACTCCCACGTGTGATTCCTTACAAATTCGCAGAGGCTGTTTATTTCATGTCGAAATGTCTTTCGGATGTCCTCGTCCATAGCTAAGTCCTCTTATGAAAATAAAAGACATTTCCGTCCATAATCCGCTCAAGTTCCAGCGGGACAATCGAACTGTCAATTGAAGCAATTTCATTCATAGAAACAAAAATATAACCGTCATCACAAAGACATTTTTGTGAAAGGATTTTCAGGATTCTTGCCTTCGTCTCCTGGGAAAAATAGATGAAAACATTCCTTATAAAAATTATGTTTTGTTTTTCCAGAAAAGGATTGGCCTCAATATTCGACAGGTTGACCTGCCTTGTTTTTACGCGTCCGGCAAGTTCTTTCGGCATTTCGATTTTTCCGTCAGCACTTTTATAGGAATCAAGCAGGTTCAAATATTTGTTTCCGTCCATTTCCCTGACGGAATTTGAACCATATACAGCCCGCTGACATTTTTCGAGCATCAAAGTATTTATGTCACTTGCAAAGAGCTCGGTTTTTACATTGCAGGAATCCGCCAGAAGAGCAAGTGAATAAATTTCCTCTCCGCTTGAACAGGCTGCGCTCCAAATCCTGACTACGGGATTTTTTTTAGAAAGCTCTGGAAAGATTTTAGTTTTTAAAAGATCCATCTGCTTTTCTTCACGGAAAAAATATGTTTCGTTAACGGTTGCCTTGTTGATTAAAGCAATCATTTCATCTTTATTCTGAGAAAAAAACGCAAGATAATCAGCCACGCTGTCAAAAGACTTTATTCTTTCATCAACATAGCGCTTTATGCCGTCACTGTGGCTTTCTCTCGGAATTATTCCCGTTGTGCGCGTAATAAGCTGAATTATTTCATTAAACTCTCGTTCTTCAATCATATCGGTTGCCCTTTTGTTACTTTAGTGAGGCTTTACAAGTTCCAAAAGTCTGGCCGCAATTTTATCCCTAGGCAGGACTTCTTTTGCTCCTCCAAGTTCTATTGCCGCAGCCGGCATTCCAAACACAGTACAGGTCGATTTGTCTTCAACGATTGTGTATCCATCATTGTCGAGTATCATTTTGCAGCCTTCCGCACCATCACGTCCCATTCCTGTAAGAAGCACGCCAAGACACGATGCCTTAAAATGCTGCGCTCCGCTCCTAAAAAGTTTATTGACTGCAGGCCTCAAAAAATGTTCCGGAGGCTCATCAGAAAGCTTGATTACGGCTTCCCCAGTGGGCTTTACATAATCGATGACGAGATGTTTTTCAGCAGGAGCCATGTAAACACAACCTCTTTTTGTCTCCATTCCATCTTCTGCCAGCATGAACTTTATGTTCGGACAGCTTGCATCAAACCACTCAGCCATTTTCTTGTCCGCGCCGACATCAATGTGCTGGGCGTACAGAATCGGAAGCGGGAAATCTTTTCCAAGCCCCTGCAAAACCGACTGAACTGCCGTAGGTCCCCCCGTCGAGGCTCCGAGGCAAACAATCTTGAACTCACTGAAAACAGGTTCTCCCCTTTTTCCAGTCTGCAAAAATGACTGTGGCCTTATTGATTTAAAGCTTGCCCTCAAATGCTCAACAAAAGGCTTTAGGTTTTCCATCTTAAAAGCAGATAGAGCCGGCTTTTTCTCAAACAAAAGCGCACCGGCCTGCATTGCAGGAGTCTGAGAATCTTCATCCTCAGAAAAGATCGCAACAGGAATGTGAAGATCATTATGAATCATTCTTGCAGCTTCGATGCCATTCATTTCCGGCATGTCAACATCACTTATAACCAAATCCGGCTGCCTGGCACGCGCGCTGTCTACAAGCTTACGCCCGTTAGAGACTGATTCCAAAACTTCAAAATCGTCCTCAGCCTTAAACAGTTTCTCCAAGAGTCCGCGAATTATTGCAGAGTCATCCGCTATGATTATCCTGATTTTTTCTCCCATATTAACGATCCAAATCCTCTATAAGTTTTTCTTCGATTTTATCAAGATTAAGAATCTTGACCCTTTTATTTTTATATGGAACAGTCCCGTCCAAAGTGTCGTCAACGTCAATCTCACAAAATGTATCAGCAGAAGAAATATGAAGGCAGAATCTGTCCGCATCATATTTAAAGACAACGAATTTGCTTCCTTCGATTTTTGCAGGCTCTCCCTCAAGCATTTTTACAGGATTTACGACTGTATAAGCCTCTCCGCGACAGTTCAACACGCCTTCTATATAATCAGGAACAAAGGGAAGTTCATAAGTCTTTACGTCAATCAAAAGTTCCTGCACGCAAGAAGCCTTTACCGCGTAGTTATAGCCTCCGCTTTCGAGAATCATAAACATATCAAGGTTTTCCGGCTTAAAAAACGGTTTTTCGAGTCTTGATTTTTCAAGGTTTTCTGACATTTCGTTCATTTTCTCACTCCGATGCATCCGCCGTCACAAAGTGACAGATTTATGATGAACTGTTCATCTGATTGTTAAGCTCTTCTGAAATGCCTCGAAGACTTTCCGCTGACTTCGATATGTTTTCCGTAGCGGTCGAGAAGTTCTCAACACCGCCTGCAATCTGCTTGAGCGCAATGAGAATCTGCTCAGAACCAATCGCCTGCTGCTGTATGATTTCGGTGATGTCCTGTGCGCTGCTGGCCGTAATCTCCGATGAAGAACGGATGCTTTCAAATTTTTCGCCGAGTTCTTTTGCACTTTCATATCCGGCATTAATTTTTTCAGTGCTGCTTTCACTTGCCAGAATCAAACTGTCTGACGAACGCTGGATTTCGGTGATTTTTTCCTTAATTTCTTTTGTTCCGTCGATGATACCGTCAGAAAGTCGGCGGATTTCGTTTGAGACAATCCTGAACGGCTCTCCAGCCTCCCCTGCACTTGCAACCTCAAGCTCAGTGTTAAACGCGATGATTTTTGCCTGATCTGCAATTGAGTTGATGAGGTTTACGATATCCCAGATGCTGCTGATTCTCTCACTCAAAACTTTCATTCCGTCGATTGTCTGCTGGTTTGCATCAAAAATTGCATGAAGCTGCTCAAGATTTTTTTCGATGGAGGCAACGCCGTCCTTTACATCCATTGAGTTTTTGTTTGCGACAAGAGAGACGTCCTTTATTTTTGAGGTGATGTTTTCAGAAAGCGCATTTGAATCTTCCATTGTGGCAACGATTTCTTTTACTGCTGCGCTTGAATCCTGTGAAGTAGCGGCTGTTTCCTTTGTGGCAACTGCAAGATTTTGCGTCTCCAAAAAGAGCTTGCTTCCGAGATCATGCTCAAGATTCCTTGAATACTCAAGCTGTTCGGTAACGGTGTTAAAGGCAAGAATGATGTCGTTTATTTCGTTATTTGATTTTTGAAGCTGAATCCTGTTTGAGAAATCTCCACTCGCAAGCGACTGAATGACCGGAATGATTTTTCTGATTGGAACCGTGATTGAGCGAGCCAGAATCACAATGATGAGTATTGAAATGATTAAAGCCGCGATTCCAATTCCCAAAAGGATAAAAAGAATGTAATTCCTCAATTTAAAAGCAGAAGCCTCACTCTCAACAGTAAT
>JAEEGL013205146.1_pt1 | contig 20445 bp, 15 predicted proteins | sample 9134231 | NCBI WGS metagenome assembly JAEEGL01 (sample SAMN16246548, study PRJNA631951) | gut metagenome | biome: gut microbiome; feature: rumen; material: fiber-attached | host: Bos | place: Iran: Karaj | collected 2018-10 | reverse complement strand
GTTCATGGTTTGGATTACAACTGTAGATTGCCTGAATGGTTCGTGTAACGCCATCAAAGAGTCTGGCTAGCGTTTTCAGACACTAAACTGCCATGAATATTCTTCTAGTGGTTAATTACGACATAAACGCCACTTCGTTCGGCGGCGAACAGCGTGTACGGTTGATTTACGAAGCCTTGATGCAGATTGGCGATGTCTATGTTCTAGAGGCTTCCGATCACGAGGAGAAAGTCGATGGCCGACATTGGAAGTTTCGCCTTGATCGTCAGCGAGGACTGAGGCGCGTTGTCAACGGGATTTGGTTCCGACTCGTCAAGGCGATATATTCTGAAGGAAAACCGAAATACTATCCCTTTCCGCTTTTACCGGAAATACAGCATTATTTCCCCGACGTGCATTTCGACATTGTCGTGACGCGCCATCTTGAATTTACCAACCGTATGCATCCGTGGAGGGTCGCACCACTTTTTGTCGATTTGGACGATCATCCCATGGAATTTTACAGAACTTGCATCCTTCCTTCGATTCCGCGATGGCGTCGTCCGTTTGCCACGTTGATGCAGAAGTTGTTCATTTGGGCGGGCTTGCGCCACGCGACGGGGATATGGGTCGCCAACCCTTTGCACGAGAGGCTTGTTTCACGCTACGGGCGAACAGCAGTGTTGCAGAACATACCTTTTTCCTTGCCGGATCTGCCGCCAGATTCCCACCGGGAGGAATACGTGCTGACGGTTGGAAGAATGTGCTATCGGCCGAATTATCGGGGGGTCGATCGTTTCATCAAAGAAGTCTGGCCGCAGGTTCATCGCGCTTTTCCCGCTATGAGGTACCTGGTTGTTGGCCATGGCGTACCGGAGTCTCTTGCCGAAGAGTGGTCGCATGTTCCCGGTGTCTCCGTCCTTGGTTTTGTCGATGACCTAAAGGACCTCTACGCGGGTGCCTTGGCAACGGTCGTGCCTGTTTATTCTGGTTCCGGGACTTGCATCAAGGTGCTGGAATCCCTTGCCAACTCGCGCATTTGCCTGTCCCTGGAGTTTGGTGTCAGGGGAATTCCCGAGTCCGATATCTCGTCTGGAAGCTGCGGTATTTTTGTCTACAAGGACGCCGCCGACTTTGTCTCGCTTCTCGGCCGCATTGTCCATGATGCCAAATGGCGTGGAATGGAAGAGCAAAGTGCGAGAAGGTACGTGGAAAGCCACTTTTCTCGCGAACACTTTTTCAAACAGGTTCATTCGCTTATCTGCCAGGGGAAAGGTCTTCAATGAGCAAGCCTGCCCAATTATCCGTCCTAGTGCCTTGTTATTGCCTTGTTGGCAGCAAGGACCATTTGTTTGTAAAGGTCTTCAGAGACTCCCTTTTGGCAGAGGGGGTCAATGTCGTATGCGATCCAAATGAATTCTGGAATCCTTCACGTCGGTACGACATCATCCATTACCAATGGCCCGATGCCGTAATCGTTGGAATGGGGTTGTCGCGTGAGTCGTTGTCTGCCGTGACAGGGAGGATAGCGCAGTACAAACGAGAAGGCATGAAGTTTGTCATAACTCGCCACAACGAGCATAAGCATTATGGGGCGTCGCCTTTATGGGATGACTTGTATAAAATCGTCGAATCGTCCTGCGACATCATTCTCCACATGGGACGATACAGTCGCGATACGATGCCCGCTGACCACTGTGGTGATAAGGCAAGGCATTTCATTGTTCCGCTTCCGACGTATCCCGATATAGACAGGACTGTCGAAAAGGAAGCCGCGAGACGCGAACTGGGATTCGGTGACGGAGACAAGATCGTTCTTGCCTTTGGTGATTTTCGGTCTGACGAAGAACGCATCATGGTGCTTTCGGCCATGAAAAAGCTTCGCAAGGAGAAGGCAAGGCTTCTCGCCCCCCGCCTTTTCAGCACCTCTATCAGGGGACGCGGCAAGTTCCAGGCGTACAGGGAATTGCGAAACAGGTTGAGGTTTCTACGCTATGGTCTTCTTCTCGGCAATTACGGGCAGGTGACGAACAAGGTTCTGTCTCTACAATTTGCCGCCAGCGATGTGGTTCTCATCCAAAGAAAGAAGGTTCTCAATTCCGGCAATCTCCCGATGGGCTTCTACTTCGGGAAGGTCGTTGTCGGGCCAGACCGTGGGAATGTCGGGGAAATTCTGAAGGAGACCGGCAATCCCGTGTTTGACCCGGACGATGAGAATTCAGTTGCCAGGGCGGTTAGGGAGGCTTTCGCTCTTGCTGCGCAGGGCAAGGGGGAGGAAAACCGCCTCTATGCGGAGAAAAACTGGTCGCCAGATATATGCGCCCGTGCAATTGTTCAGGCATACGAACAAGCACTGAAAGATAGTTGAACGGGTCTTATGTCTGCGACAAGAGAAGAAGCCATATTGGTTGAATGGCAATAAACCGTGATTGACATGACTACAATTCGTTATGAGTGGTTGTTGGCTAGTGCCTCCTTGGGACGGCTACCTGCGCTACGATTCCTTTTGGTGATTATAGGAAAACGAATTGCGAGATTTTTCCTTGTTTTGACAGGGCTGAGAAAACCTTTTTCGCAGGCTTTGTCGCCTCCAATGCAATCCCCCAAAAAAGGCATTCGCGTCATGTTTGTTTCCTCTGACAACTCGGCATCTTCGGGGGCGTTCAGAAGTATGGCGGTTTTGGCAGGGTTGTTGCAACGGGAATATGGTGTTGAAGTGCTCGTCGCTTTACCTTGTCAAGGAACTGGCACGGAGTTGTTGGCGCAGGGGGGAGTCCCGCATTTTATAATGTATTCATACGATTGGACAATTCCCATGGGCTTGAGTTTAAAATGCCGCCAAAACGCCATGTCAGTAGCCAGAATGATGGTGAAAAACGACCTTGTCTGTTGTCTGTTGCGGAAAATCATACGGCAATACCAAGTGGATGTGGTTCATGTCAATACAACTTGGACTTATGTAGGAGCAGTTGCGGCATGTGCCGAGAATGTCCCGTTTGTCTGGCATTTGCGCGAGTTTTTGGAGGAGGATCAGGGGAGAACGATATGGAGCCGTGCAATTGGAAACGCACTAATAGCCAAGGCAACCGCGGCCGTAGCGATTTCCGACTCGCTAAGGGAGAAGTATTCATCCTCCGTCAGTTCGGAAAAGCTGGTGATGATCATGAACGGCATAGACGATTCACTCTTTCCAAAGACGCAGAGGATCATTTTTCGCGAGAAACCCTATACGTTCGTCATGCTAGGCAGCTTCCGGCGGCATAAGGGGCACCTTGAATTTGCGAACGCATGTGCGGAACTCTATAAAAGCGGATTCCATGATTTTCGGGTATGGTTTATTGGGGATGGTGACGACGACGTTCGTTCCGAGTGCATGAAAACCCTTGAAAGTGCGGGGATGTCTGACATCGTGACATTCATGGGTTTTCAGAAACATCCGGAACGGTTCTTGTTGCAGGCGGATGTGGCGTTCATGTGTTCGCGATCAGAGGCATTCGGGCGCGTTACGGTCGAGGCAATGATGTCAGGTTGCCTTGTAATTGGAGCGAAGACGGCGGCAACCGCCGAGTTGATTCAGGATGGAAAAACGGGGTTGCTTTACCAGTATGAGCAAGACTGCGTCTCGGCCATCGTTGCGAAAATGAAAATGGCCGTTTCGCAACCGGAGCGCATGCGCACCATTGCCGCAGCCGGAAAGGACTACGCATTTCAGCATTTTACTGCGAAACGCAACGCAGAATCCGTGGCGAGTCTTTATCGGACCATCTTGCCACCTGCCGCTTGTTCCCGTTCCCAGGACCTAAGGTAACGTAACGTGGGTTTTACGATTGGAGGAGGAAATGAACAAGAAAGTGAGTCTTTCCGTTGTCATTCCGATATATGGCGTAGAAAAGTATCTTCGTCAATGCGTGGATAGCGTGCTGGCGGCCTGCGAAGGAATCCAGGCTGAAGTCATTCTGGTGGATGATGGGGGAAAAGACGGTTGTCCTGCGATATGCGACGAATATGAACGAAGGAGCGCGGAACTTGGGGGAACTTGTGAAGTTAGGACCATTCACAAGGAAAACGGGGGATATGGAAGTGCCGTCAATACTGGCTTCGATCTGGCGCAAGGCGAGTGGATATCCATCGTGGAACCCGATGACTGGGTGGAGAAGGGGATCTATACGACACTCCTTTCAAGCGGGGCAGACCAAAACGTTGACATCATTAAGGCGAAGTTTCAGTATGTTTTGCCATCCGGCGTCATCCGCTCCGCGAGGTATGCGGAGGATATCCCTCTTGACAGGGTGTTTCGGATCGATGATTGCCCATCTCTTCTTTCTCGCCATCCCAGTATCTGGAGCGCTATCTACAGGCGGTCGTTTCTTAGACGGTACGGCATTCGGATGAAGGAGGTTCCTGGCGCCGGCTGGGTTGACAACCCGTTTCTTGTCCAAACCATGTGCCAAGCTCATGGGATTTGCTTCAAGCCGGTAATCGTCTACAACTACAGATCGATTATGGATTCTGTTTCCGAATTAAAGGGGAAATGGGAGATTCCATACGCTCGAATGAAGGACGAATTGGCCTGGTTCAGCAAGAACAAAGTCGCATCTGAAGTTTTGTGCGCCCGTTATTGGCCTTACGTGCACTACCTATGGATGATGTCGAAATGCGCTTTGACGGATGCGACAATCAGGGGCAAGGTCATTCATGCCGTGCAAGACGTGAGCCGTGAGCTTAATTGGAGGGCGATTGTGGGGTCAAGCGTCTTGAGCAAGAACGAAAAGATGGCCTTTTGGCTGTACCGTCACATGCCGCGGTTTGCCATTTTGCGCATCAAGTATCGTACACTTGGACGAGTGGCTTCGGTTTTCCTCAAGGTCATGGGCTTTTTCGTCCTCAGGTAGCTTTCTCCTGGACCTTTGCTCCAAGGTTGTAATGCGCCCCATTAGTCGAGACGTCTTGCATGTTCCGTTTTTGGTATAATATTGTATATGGGCAAGATTCTTTCCATCATCGTTCCGTCCTACAACATGGAGGCGTATCTGCCGAAGTGTCTGGGGAGTCTTGTGGTAGACGACAAGAAGCTTTTGCAAGAACTTGACGTCATCGTCGTTAACGACGGGTCGAAGGATCGCACCAGCGAGATCGCCCACGGCTTTGAGACCAAGTATCCAGGCGTCTTCCGCGTGATCGACAAGGAAAACGGCCATTACGGCAGCTGCATCAACGCCGGTTTAGCCTTGGCGTCGGGTTTTTACGTCAAGGTGCTGGATGCGGATGATTGGTTCGCTTCTGACAGCTTTGCGTCATACATCGGGTTTCTTCTGCAGGAAGTCGAGAACAATTCCGTGTCCGCCGACATGGTGCTCAGCGATTTTGACTTTGTCTTCGAAGATGGGAAATCCCGAAGGAAAAGCTACGACTTCATGGTGAAGGCGGGTCTACGACTTTCCTGTCTGGATTTTCGGGATGGACGGAATTTATGGCAGCATGCCGTGGCGTTTCAGACAGGGAAATTGCGCTCCATCGGCTACCGTCAGCTGACTGGGTTGACGCATACGGACCTCCAATGGATTTTCCATCCTGTGACGACGGTGGAAAAGGTCGCATACTTTACTGGCGGGGCCGTCTACCAGTACAATTTCCTACGGGAAGGCAATACGTTCGGACCAACGGGGATCAATCGCACGTTTCCAGATCAGGAAAAGGTCTTGCTCGTTCTGCTACGGCACTACCTGACATTGACAGGCCACATTACCGCGGAACAGGATGAGTATTTGCGTAATTTCCTGAAGTACTATGTGATGCGTTCCTACCATGTCCATATTGTGAAGCGCAATCCTTGTGTGAAACGGGAATCCCTGGTGGAACTGGATGACCTGCTGCGAAATGAGCTGACTTGGCTGTACAATTATGCAGATGGCTTGACGCTGGAACACGGATGTCCCTATCGGTATGTCCATGCCTGGCGCCGGAAGCGACGCATGACAGTTGGCATATCGGTCAAGCTGCGTTTTCTGGATTTGGTTTCGCGAATCTGGGGCCGTGTCAGGAGATTGTTCAAATGACAGTTGCCATTATCATTGCCGGAGGGGTTGGTTCGCGCATGGGCGCGGACATCCCCAAGCAGTTCGTTCAGGTGAACGGCAAGCCCGTTCTGTTTTATACGCTTGAAGCTTTCGAGCGCCATCCGATGGTTGACGCCGTCCTGCTCGTCTGTATTGACGGATGGCAGGATGTGGTAAAGGCCTACGGAAAGCAGTACGGCATCTCCAAGTTGCGGTGGATTGTCAAGGGCGGGGAAACCGGGCAGGAGTCCATCCGCAACGGTGTTTTCGCGCTGGAAGGGAAATGTGCCGCCCACGACGTGGTCGTCATCCATGACGGGATTCGTCCGCTTGTCGACGCGGCCGTGCTGGACGATGTCATATCCAAAGCGCGCCAGTTTGGGAATGGTGTGACCTCGATGCCCTACAACGAGCAGATTTTCCTGATAGACAAGGATGATCCGACAACGACAAGCAAGTACATCCCTCGGGAGACCCTGCGTCGCGTGGCGACCCCGCAGGCGTATCGCTTCGACTTGCTGGATCAGGCCTATCATGAGGCCTTTGAGAAGAAGATCGGCATCTACGGATCGTCCTACACGAACACCATGATGGTCGAACTCGGCCACAAGCTGCACTTCGCCGCCGGATCGGACAAGAACATCAAATTGACCACGCCTGGCGACCTGGAGATTTTCCGGGCCTATCTTGGTAGTCGACTGAACCACGGATAGGGAGGGGAAGATAAACCACGGATTATGCGGATAAACATGAAGCGTTTGCTTTCAATTCCAGAATATCAAGGCGATCTCCAACGGGTGGTGGCCTTGCCATTGCCGTGGGAGAAGCTTCGCGGCAAGACAATCCTCATTACGGGCGGGACAGGGCTTATCGGCAGTTTCCTGATCGACGTGCTGGCCGCCGCCAATTTGGGGTGCACCGTCCTTTTGCTGGGGCGGTCCGAAGAGAAGGCGATGGCGCGCTTTGAGGAATATTGGGATAAGGAATGGTTGAAATTTGTCAAGTGGGATGCAGCGGAACCACGGATTACGCAGATTGAATTGATGGGGGCCAATGGGGCTGCCAATATAGACTATGTTCTGCATCTGGCGAGCAATACGCATCCCGTCGCCTACGCAACGGATCCGATTGGGACGATTGCCACGAATGTGATTGCGCTGAACGCTTTGCTGGCGTTGGCGTCCGAGAGGGGGTGCCAACGGTTTCTCTTCGCCTCTTCCGTCGAAATCTACGGTGAAAACCGCGGCGACACGGAATTGTTCGACGAGAATTACTGCGGTTACATAGACTGCAACACCCTGCGCGCCGGCTATCCCGAGGCCAAGCGCTGCGGCGAGGCGCTGTGCCAGGCCTACATGCGGCAGAAGGGCCTTGAGTGCGCAATCGCGCGTCTGGCGCGCACATACGGGCCGACAATACTGCCAACGGACACGAAGGCCATAAGCCAGTTTTTCAAAAATGCGCTGAGGGGAGAGGACATCGTTCTCAAAAGCGAAGGCAGGCAGCACTATTCCTACCAGTACGTTTCGGATTCCGTTGCCGGATTGCTGACGGTCTTGCTGAAAGGCGCTTCTGGCGAAGCGTACAACATCGCCGAAGAATCCGGAGATATTCTGCTTCGTGACTTGGCCACGCTGATAGCGGAACAGGCAGGGGGACATGTCGTGTTTGAACTCCCGAATGCCATTGAGTCGGCGGGATTCAGCAAGGCGACCAAGGCGAGACTGAGCGGAAACAAGATCAAGGCACTTGGCTGGCGTCCCGTGTTTGACATCAGACTTGGCGTGGCGCGGACATTCAAAATCCTGCGAAGTGCGGGCGGCATTGGCCAATGATTCAATTTGCAAGGAGTTTTGAGGCAATGCAAAGCAAAGGCAACAATTCCAGCAATAAACCCATGTCGCCCTGGGGTAACGGATTGCGAAAGATTGTTCATGAGAAGATATCTTGGCTGTTGCCATTTTGGCGATGGTACTATTCGGCAAAGATGGCTAGATATCAACGTCTTGAGCGCGGGAAGGCTTCCATCGCCTACGCCAGGATTGATGCGCGGATCGCAAGTTTGAAACGTGAACCGAGGAAGTTCCGTGTAGGCTTCTACGTGTATAATTGCGCAGTGTTTCAATTGGAGCGCGTATTTCAGCAGATGCTTCAAGATTCGGACTTCGATCCGTTTATTGTCGTCTCGTTCTGCAATGGTCCGGGTTCTGAAGAACGTCAAAAAAGCAACAGGCTCATTCATGACAAATCCGTTGCCGTTTTACGGGACAGATACGGCGCCGAACGGGTACTTGACTCCTGGGAGGGTGAAAAGGCGAATGACTATTCGGACATGTTTGACCTATGCGCGAGCATGCGCCCATACGAAGACTTGATCGAATGCTGCAATATTCGCTACCTTGCAAGAAAGGGGATTCCCGTAATCTATGCGCATTACGGGTTCGAGGGCGGAGACGTCGCAGACGAAGGCGTACTGAGAATGCCATCGTTTGGATATTTGTGGCGGTTTTACATGGGCAACAAGGCCATGAAGGACTTGTTTGACCATATCTATCCTCTGTCTCGCAAACGGCATACGGCCGTGTTGTCAGGAAACCCGAAGATAGAACCGTTGGCTTTTCAAAGGCACGAAACCCGCACCCGCAAGCGCATCATCATCGCGCCCCACCACACGATTGACCCCGCCGAGAAGTTCCACATATCAAACTTCGTTCGCTTTTCAGACTTCCTTTTGTCCCTGCCTGAACGATATCCGGAGATAGACTGGGTCTTCCGTCCCCATCCTAACTTGATGACGAAGATGGTCGACAAGGGGTATTGGACTGTCGCCCAAAGGGAAAAGTATCTTGACAAATGGCATTCCTATGCGAATGCGGAATATCAGGAAGGTGGCGATTATTACGATGTGTTTGTCAATTCCGACGCATTGATCCAGGACTGTTCCTCGTTTTTGGCCGAGTATCATGCGACTGGGCATCCGCAATGCTATATGCTGAAAGATGAGAACCATGCCAAGACCCAGTACAATGGATTCGGCCTTGAGCTGCTAGACCATGCCTATAAGGCGTATTCCGGAACCGACATCATTTCCTTTATTGACAAAGTGGTCGTTGCCGGGAAGGACACAATGAAAGAAGACCGACGGCAATTCCTGGAAAAGACTTTGCTGTTGAATTATCCGCATGTGTCGGAATTCATCGTCGCGGACATAAAACGGAGTTTGATGTGTGGCGATGTTTGACGCCTACGGCAGAAATTGTTTCCGCGAATCTTGAGGAAAACTTGATCAGTAGGTTTGCAGTATGGTTGCGCCAATTCGAAAAATAGTGGATCGGTATCGGCATCTGCCGCGCATCGCCTTTGCAGACAAGGTGCGTTTTGCGATTTGGAAGCACTTGTTCCGCACACTGCAGCAACGCGGCATTGTCGATGGTTGTGGCGAACTTGTCAATGCAAGGTTCGCAAAACAAGCGCTTGCAGCTCCGGATTCCACCTTTAAACGACTCATTTTTGTCTGTGGTTTTGGATGGAGCGGTTCGGGCGCGGTTGCGGATTTGCTTCGGGAATACGCCCCCGTGACGCGTATTCCGGCGGAGTTCGATTTGGCGCGGGTCGCCGGTGGCCTTTTCAGTTTGGAGCATGCATTTGAGACACAGAGCATTTTCGAACGTGAAGCGGCATTCCGGCTTTTCCTGTCGCTCGTCGATTACATCTATGTCAATTCAGTGAGCTTCTATGACGATTCTTTTTTGACTTTGACGCGTGAGTTCATTGAGAAGCTGATTGCTTACACGGCTGATTCAGAAACCGGATTTGACAACTGCCCGCATCTGCGCGCTCTCGGCACCCGGGGTGTACGCCGAGTCTGGGGACCACCGAAAGGGAGCGGGACATCGCCGGTCTTTTTCCTCAAGGACATGGACGTGAAGACTTACCGGGCGCACGCAGCCGCCTACATAAGAAGTGTCCTGCAGCGTGTGGAATCCAAGGAGTGCCTACTGCTGGATCAGGGATGCGCGGACTCTTCGGCGGACATGGACCGGTTCGCAGACTATTTTGGGCCGTTCAAGGCGATTTATTCCTATCGCGATCCGCGTGATGTTTTCGCGGCTGCGAGAGTGGCGCGAAGCCGAGGCGAAAGTCGTGGGCACATTCCCGGTGACGTTGGGGATTTCGTCATGTGGTACCGAAGGGCCCTTGCACCGTTCAAAGGTGTCCAACATCCGAATCTCATGTTGCTCAGGTTTGAAGAGCTCGTTCTGGACTATGATCAGAAGGTCTCGGAAATTGAACGCTTTCTCGGTTTTTCAAAGTCAGATCATGTTGCGCCAAGAACCCGTTTCGTGCCCGAGGAGTCTTGCGCGGTGAGCATGGGGCTGTGGCGAGAAGATCCCGATCAGGACGCCATTCGATTCATAGGTGACCAATTGACCGAGTATTGCTTCCTTCGGGATTATATTCAGCCCCCAAGGGCCATTTCAACGCGCACAGGTGTGAGGGCTTAAAGAGATGTTTTTCTTTGATTCACACATCCACTGCCCGGGTGACGAAGCCGGCGGATTCATCGTTGGGTTGGAAGGAACACCATGGTTCGACGGCATTCTTCATAATGATGAAGCGGAGGCAATCTCGAAGGCCAATCCCGCGTACAAATTCTTTCGGTATGTAGCGCGGGCCGAGGCGCTGGCCGAGGATGCCTGTGCCGTGCCGCGCGGGAAGTTGCTGAAATACCATCCGCGGCGCGAGAAGTACACACCTGATGAGATGATCGCCTCCATTCGAGCGCTCCAGCCCAGGGCTGTGATGATTGACACGCTCAACGAGCCGGGCTGGGTGGCATACGACTACTGGAAGGTTGCGCGGGCCTTTCCCGACTTAACCTTCATTCTCCCCCATGCCGGCGGCTATTTGATTAACGAATTCATCAAAATCTGCCATTTCCAGCCCAATGTCTGGATTGACTTCACGCTCACGCACACGAACTTCGGCGGCATCTCGTCCAATCCGTTGCCGTACGTGGATCAGGCAATTGCCTACGCGTTGAAGGCACCGTTCCGCAACCGCGTTCTTATGGGGAGCGACTTGCCGTTTTTCAATCAGGAGGCCGTGGTTGCCTACTACGATCGCCTCGGGGCGTTGGAGATGCTGAACGAGAACTTCGAGCGGTTGTCAGAGACGCTGTAACGAAATTGTTTTTCCAAACTTTCCGATAGGTCTTGCCATGTCAGAACGTCTCTGTATAGTCATGCCCGTCTATAATGAGGAGGCGGCCATTGGCGGCGTATTGGAAAAATGGGACAAGGCCTTGAGTCGCTTGGGGATAGACTATTCGATCAGGGCATACAATGACGGATCAAAAGACAATTCCCTTCTCGTGATGCGTGACTATGCCAGCGGAAACGAGAGAATTGAAGTCCGCGACAAGGCAAATGGCGGGCATGGCCATACGATTCTGATCGGCTATCGCGACGCCGTACAGGACGGCTTTGACTGGATCTTCCAAATCGACTCCGATGACGAAATGGGGCCGGATCAGTTCGCCGAGCTTTGGGCGAGACGCAACGACTATGACTTTCTCGTCGGCACCCGGGAAGGGCGAATACAGACATTGCCCCGCAGAATAGTCAGTCTGATTTCACGGCTTTGCGTGAGAATCTTCTATGGGAAGTCGGTCTGGGATGTCAATTCGCCCTATCGACTGATGAGGGTTTCCGTCTTCAAGGACTTCTATAACGCCATTCCCCTCACTACCTTTGCGCCGAATGTCCTTTTGAGCGGTCTTGCGGCACGGTATCGGTTGCGCAGCTTTGAGACGCGCGTGCCGCAGCACGACCGTACAACGGGTGAGGCGAGTCTTAGAAAATGGAAACTCTTCAAGGCGGCGGCAAGAAGTTTCGGGCAAACCGTCGCGGTTGCCCTTACGAGCGCCAGGAGGAGGGATTGGCTGCGTCTGATTCTGTGGGGGCTGGCATGGGGCTTTGCGGCCCTTTCCGTGGCTGTTGGCGTTAAGAATGGATTCTGGGAGAATGACTTTCAGTGGGATCCGGCAAAGCTTCTTGCGATGGGGGACAATACCTACATTTATTCCCTGGAATACAAGCCGGTCCCTTACGAAGGCTTCATGCAACCATACATTGCCGCCAATCAGGTGCCTTCCTGTTTGCTGTTGCTCTGGCCGTTTACGCTCCTGCCGCAATTGCTGGCGAATCAGGTTTGGGATGTCTGCAATCTTCTGTTTACTGCCATCTTCCTTGTCTACCTCTACAAATGCTTTTTTGAAGGGACTTCAAAAGCGGACAAGTTCATCTGGGTCGCCCTTGTCTTCCTCTCAGGATCACCGCTTAGGATGCTGATCGGAATCGGGCAGCATCTCATGTTTTCGCTCGCCTTTTTCATGCCGGCCTACTACTATGCCACGAAAGGTCGCTGGGGGACCTCCGGCATTCTGCTGGCGCTATCAGCATTCAAGTACACGACCATTGCTCCCCTGGCCTTTATCTTCGTGTTTCGGCGCTGGTGGCGTCCCATCGTTCTTGCGGCGCTTTTGCATCTTGTGGCAACGATAGGCTGCGGTCTCCATCTCCACGAGTCGCCGGTTCTGCTCGTCATCCAGTCACTCCAGGTTGGGGCGGGGCTGACGGCTTCAGGAGACTGTGACATTGCGAGCCTGGCTCGTGAACTAGGCTTCGGCTCGGTTGGGTTTTGGGCGACATGCGGCTATTTTGTTTTTGGAGCACTGCTTTTGCTATTGTCATTTGCCAGACGTCGGGACGATTTGCTTGCCCTGTCCCTCCTTGCCGTGATTTCAAATGTCATGTTCTACCACCGCGCCTATGACTATGTGTCACTCGTTTTCCCCTTGGCCTACGCACTTGCGGGAACGAAGCGAGAAACGCGGCCCTTCGCGTTTTTCAAGTGGGTTTTGATTCTCGTGATTGCCTGGACCTTCTACGGAACCAGGATAATGGTCCAAGCGGGTATTCATGTCGTTGGTGCGGATTTCGTTCTCATGCATGCGCTTCTTTGCTCGCTTCTAGTCTGTTTCGTCACTCAACCCCGGATGGCTGAAGGTTGAAATATCTGTTTGACAATCTACCGTCCCTAGCCGATGAACTGAAAGCAGTACCCAAGGTTTTGATTCGCCAGGTACTCGTCTTTCCCGTGCTTGTCGTGCTGATTGCCTCGGTGACCTTTCTCGTTGGTGACCATTGCGCGGCTTGGCAATGGTGGACGGCGGTCGGTGTTGTGGTCGCCGTCCCTTTCCGGCACGGTTGTGTTCGGGGGGGCTTAAGCGCAGGGACCTTCCTGCTGTGGTTGTATTCGGTGAAACTTGCTACGGCTGTTTTCGTGACGCCAGGTTGGCCCGACATCCTGGAGTATCATCTTCCGGCAATTCGTCTTTTGACCGAAGGATGGAATCCTGTGACAATGGCAACGCCGGAATCCCTTCAGGCTTTCTCAGGAATCGACAATTCCCTCATGCGGCATCTGTTCGTTCTCTTCATGGCGAAGGGGTGCTGGTATTTTTCCGCCGAGGCCTTCTTTTTCACGCATCAACCATTGAACTTGCTGTTTCCCCTTTTCCCCTTCCTTTTCCTACCCGTTCTCGTTCAGGTCTTGCGATTGCTGGCTGGACGCCACTGGGCGTATAAAGCGACTGGAGTTTTGGTGTTAATGGGCGTGGTGTTCAGGTTCTACCCTTCACGCATCTGCTGGTCTGCGCTTGTGGACTGTTCCGTTTGCGTTGGTGGAGTTGGGTTGCTGCTGTCGATGTACGAAATCATGAACGGGGGAAAGTGGCTCTGGCCGGAGCTCGTGTGCCATTCGTTCTGGATGTGTACCGCCAAGCAAACTGGAATGGCTTCCTGTTTTGTATTCTGGTGTGTTTTTTCCGTAGTTATGCTAATGAAAATGAAAGGAAAGACCGCGACCTTGAAACGGTTGGCGATAGCCTTTGCGACAATATCTGCGATGGTCGCGATGGTTGGTATTACTCCGTACCTGACTTCGCTTCACCGCTACGGGCATCCTCTTTATCCGCATGCGAGTGCCGATGAGTCGAAGTATCCGCTTTTCGATTTTAACACGCCGCAGCGGTTGCGGAACGAGGATGCGGCGGCAATGGGCTATCTGGGCCATTTCGCCAATGCTTACATGAGCCCTTTGCTGACGCGATCATACTATAAATGGAAGTTGGACCGGCACGAGTTTTCCCCCCGATGCTGGTCCTGGGAAGCTGGCGGCCATGAGGAACGGTATGCGCCGACGTCATGGCGTTTTCGGTTCGCCCTTTGGACGCTGACTCTCCTTTTGCTGATATGGGGAAATCTTCCTGCGAGAAGTTGCGTCCTCATGTGCTGGTTGGGGCTTGCCGCATTCCCAACATATCTTCTGGGATCCGCCCGCTTTACGCCATGGCTCTTCGGATTGGCGCTTCTCGTGCAAGTTGCCGTTTCAGATGGTTGGCGAGGATGGCGACGCAGAACGCTGACTCTGTGCCTGAGTGCCTACTGCGTATGCTCCGTACTTCCTTCGGTTTTGTTTTCGGGAGCCAGCCTTATTGACATGTCAAGTGCAACAAGAACATTTCTTAAGACCGTTCAAACGAAGACCCTCTACGTGCTGTATGTTCCGACCCAGGGGAAGCTGCCACCTCCGACTTGGCGTTTTACAGAATGGCAGGCCGGAAATGTCCTCTTGCTTAAGCGAATGATTCCTGAATTGGAAAACGCGAACCTTGAACTTATTGAACTGTCAGACGAAAACGATTCCCGGCAAAACGACTATCAGGTCTTTTTCAACCATGAATTCCATGTTTCAGCCGGTGTGGATCTTTCGTCTTATTCCGACTATAGGCGTATTATTGCCTTTTCGAATCGCCGAGCCCGATGTCTTGCCTATCCGAAATTCATTGTGAAGGCTTATTGTCTGACCTTTCCACGTCTTCTTTATTCGGCACTGACGGGGTTCCTAGAGGTTTGATGTTCTGAAAGACCGACAACGATGAAAAAAGAACACATAAACTGGATTGACGCCTACAAGGGCGTTCTCATTCTGCTTGTTGTGGCAGGACATGCGATTGGCGCAGCCAGTCACCTTATGGCAGAAGGAACAGCGAGCCGCTTCGTCTTCGAGAATGTGTACAAGTTCATCTACCTTTTCCACATGCCGGCCTTTTTCTTCATTGCAGGTGTCACCTTCAAGCCGGCCCGAACCCAGCCTTTCCTGACATTCGTTTGCCATAAGTCCCGACGGTTGCTGATTCCATACATTGCCTTTGGTCTCTTTTCCGCACTGGTTTTCATTCTGACGTCCCGTGCCTTTGATGCGGCAGTAGGAACGCATGCCGCCGACTCCTACTATGACTCCAAGTCGGCTTTGGGCTGGTGGACGCCGCTTGTGGGGCTGTTGCATGCGGGGGGGGCGCCGCACGGGAATGGTTTCGCCAGCAATTCCGTCCTTTGGTTTCTGCCGTGCCTCTTTACAGTTTCGATTGTCTACTGGCTGTTGGACCGAGTTTTGCCGCGCTCAGTCTGGCAAGCAGTCGTCGCCGTTCTTCTTCTGATCCTGCCCTTGTCTTTTTGGATTCCCCAACACCTTCCATGGGGACTTTACAAAATGCCGTACTACCTCCCCTTTGTGATACTCGGGCGTTGGATTCCGGCGTTGTTGAAAACTGAAAACAGCAAGTCGCGACGAGGTCGCCTTATAGGTTTTCACCTGGGAATCGCTTTGCTTGCCCTGCTTGTTGTCGGAACGGTTTTCACGCCCAATGCCGCTGCGTCTCTACATTCATGGGCATGGCGGGAGGTGTTCGTCGGCCTTGCGCTTGCAGGCTCCCTTGCTTTGTTCTTTTTAGTCAGCCCCTTTGACCGTGGTTGGATTCGCTACCTCGGCCGTGTGTCGCTGACCATCATGTTGCTCCACAAGTTTCCACTCATGGCACTTCAGCTGAAAGTGGGATTTGTCCGCTCACTAACGGCTTCAGGAGGGTGTCAGGCTGTGTTGGCGACTCTTCTGGTGGTGGCGGTGTGCGTTTGCTTATGCATCGCGGCCGATGTCGTCATAGGGCGTTATGCCCCTGTTCTGCTGGGAAAGCGGAGTTCCCCAAGTGGCAAAGGAACGGAAAAGGAGCGACAGATAACAGACAGGAAGCGAATAGTGGCGATTGACTTTTGGGAAGACCATTGCACCGAATGTGGCGAACCTGACTGCTTTCGGACCTGTCCGAAGTTTCGGCGCGGCGCGCATGGCCGGTGCGAACGCGTGGTTATGGACGGAGACGCGGTCTCGTTCCGCGAATGGGGGAAGCTTGAACTTTTGTGGAGCGGGCATCTTGCGACGCCAGAAGCGGCAGCCCGCATCCTTTCGTGGAACAGGCGTCGTGAAGGTGCGGCAAAATTCCTACAGCGACTCCTCGGATGGTTGCCCGTGCCATACGGCAAGGGTCCGTATGGCATTTTCCGAAGTCTGCGCTGGCGCAAGGCCGCGCGTCTGTCGCGAATTTCCCAATGCCCCGGATTATGGATTTTCGAGGCGCGCTCCGCCAAACAGGTTTCGCTGGTCTTTGAAGTTCGCCAGGCCACGAAAATGTTTCTTGTCCGCGCGTTTGACTTCGGGCCGGACTTGAGACGTGTCGAAATCCCGCTTCCACCCGTTGCGAAGGGAGCGCATTTTTCCGTGCGCCCGGCGGATGGCATGCCGGCAGGCCCAATCCAGATTGTGGAAAACAGCCTGGTCGCCGGAAGCGAGACCCCTGTGAAATGCGTGGCATGGGATCTGGATGGGACGCTTTGGAAGGGCATTCTCAGCGAGGGGGACGAGGTCGTACCCTTCCCGTCCGCCGTGGAGGCCGTCAGACTCCTCGATGGGCGAGGAATCGTCAATTCGATCTGCAGCAAGAACAACCCGGAGGAGGCTCTGGCGAAATTGGCGGAATTGGGGCTTGCGGACTACTTCGTCTTCCCTCAGATCGGATGGGGGCCCAAGAGCGACGCCATCATGCGACTCGCCCGCGAAATGAATATCTCTCCCGATTCGATTGTCTTTGTCGATGACGCCGAGGAAAACCGACGCGAGGTCTCAGACCGCATGCCGCAGGTACGCGTCCTGAGCCCCGAAGACGTGGCGTCCGTTCTTTCCCGCCCTGAATTCAATCCGCCTCTCAGTGCCGAAAGCGCGGCGCGAAGCCGCCGGTACCGGGAGGAGATGGCACGTCGCCGTGCCGCGTCTGAATTCGGCGGAAGCGCAGAGGATTTTGCCGCCGCGAGCGGTCTGGAAGTCGAAATCCTTCCCGTCGAAGGAGACCGCCTTGATCGTTGCCTTGAGCTTGTGCAACGGACGAACCTGTTGAACCTCACGGGGCGCCGATACGACGCCAAGTCCTTTTCGAATCTTCTCGCATCGTCGGAGTCGGCGGCCGTTCGCGCCCGTGATGCGTATGGCGACTACGGCACTGTTGGGTTCATTGCCTGGCGCGGCACGCATATTGTCGAATGCTGCTTCAGTTGCCGCATCGCCAACCGCGGCGTCGAACGGCGGGTTCTGGACGCCATTGCCGCAGGGCGGCGATTCACGGCCGATTCCGTGGAGACGCCCCGCAACGAACCGATCAGGAAGATTGTTGAGGAGTGGATGAAATGCCATTGAGACGGTTGACCGGTTGGTTTGTCGCCATCGCCTATGCGACGATGCGCGCACGGAGAAGGGCGCTTGCGCGAATTTCCCGAACCGGAGTTCTTCCCGTCGTTGTCCACGCCCTTCCTGCGGCGGAGCTGGAAAAGCTTTTGGCATGGCTCAAATCGAACGGCGTCTTGGACAAGCTTTGGCTGTCGTTTGACGACGGTTGGCTGTCCGTTTTGGACTGCGTCCCCGTTCTCGAGCGTTTCGGTGTGAAAGCCAAGGTCTTCGTCGCGCCCGGCCAGACGGAACGCGGGAACATCTGGACGAACGAGGCCGGGGAGTATGGCGTGCCACCGTCGGTTTGGCGCACTTGGTATCCTCTTGACGAGGAACGTCGGACAGCACTTTTGGATTCCTTCCGGGGTGACGGATGCAAGACCAAACGCAGACTTCTCAGCAAGGAGCAGGTCGTCAACCTCTCCCGGCATCCCCTTTTCGAGATTGAAAATCACACCTGGAGCCACATTTCAGCCACGCACCATCCTGTCGAAGAGGTTGTCGCCGAGGTGGAAAGGGCCCAGCGGACGATTGAGGAGTGGACGGGGCGTCAACCGGAGATGGTGGCCTGGCCATTCGGCCGTGGCAGCAGTGAACTTGACGTTAGGGTGAAGCAATTTGGACTTACGGCGCTTCACACGCGACAGGGGTATGAACTTCCCCTTTGTCGCAACATGGCCATAGAGGGCGTAACGTTCCAGGAAAATCTCGGGCGCATACTGGGGGCTTGGCCCAGGGTTCACGAGATGCTGTGAGTGCGACAAAGCTGCGGCGCTCGTCGGTGTAGAAACGGAGAAGACATGATCGATCATTTCAGAGGCCTTGAGCACGAACTGAAAGAGGTGGCGCCGATTCTTGTTCGGCAAGTGCTGTTCTTTCCCGTACTCGTGGTTCTGATAGCGTCGGTCACATTTCTTTTTGGGGGCCATTGTGCGGCTTGGCAGTGGTGGGGGGCCGTGCTGGCCGTCATGGCGCTTCCATTCTGCTTCCACAAGGACATTCGCAAGGTCGCACTTTCCAATTCTTTGTTTGCATTGGGGCTGGGCACTCTATGGGTACTTTCCGGCGTCATCATGACAACTGGCGGACATGATGCCAACGTCTATCATCTGCCCGCCATACGAATGCTGATCAAAGGCTGGAATCCCATCGCGGCCCCGACGCCGGAGAGCTTGCTGCAGAGCGTTGGCGTTGACCCGACAACGCTTCATCAGTTTCACGTCATTTCAATGCCAAAGGCCGTCTGGTATTTTTCTGCAGTCGCCTATTTCTTCACCGGGCAGGTCTTTGACTTGTTGTTGCCTCTTTACGCTTTCGTCTTTGTCGCTGCCGCCACCACTGTTTGGGACTTTGCCGGAGGCAAAACATGGCTCGTCCGTGCGATGGCGGTATTGATTCTGTTCTCAACTGGACAGGGGTTCAACTTGTTGGTTGACGCCGTAGTCGGATTCGCCGGCATCGGGTTGATCTTAACCATGGTTGGCTGCATCCGAAACCGCACTTGGGATTGGTGGCGATTGCTCGTCTTCTCATTCTGGATGTGTGAAGCCAAGCATCTCGGCGTGGTGTCGTGTCTCGTGTTCTGGGCGCTCTTTGCCATTGCATTGCTGGTTGTCCGCTTTCCCTCGCGATACATGCGACTCGGAATTGTCGCTTCGGTCATGTTCTTTACGACCTTAATCGTCTGTTATTCTCCTTACATTACTTCATGGCAAAGCTTTGGGCATCCTCTATATCCGGTTATGAGCCCAAATGTCGAACAGTTTCCAATTGTCAACCTCTCGGAGGATTTTCTGCGGCGAAATGACGATGCACGTGCCATGGGACGACTTGGCCATCTGATCAATGCCTACGTTTCATCTAGGGTGGCCTGCAGGTGGTATGCTTGGAAGTTGGGGAAAGCCGATTTTGCCCCCAGGGTTCCGAACTGGGAGCAGTGTTTAGCGCATGGAGATGAATCGCCAACGCCGACAAAGACACATTTCAAATTGATATTCTGCATTTCATGTCTATTCGTCCTATTGCTTGGGAAGGGCGCAGAAAGACTGGGGGCTGGCATGGTCATTGCGGGAATTACCGCCTTTCCCATTGAAATGATAGGCTATTTGCGCTATGTTCCATGGCTTCCCGCAGTTTACTTGCTGTCATTCGATGTCTTGTCGGGGCTCAAGAAAAAAGAGGTGCGCCGTGTCGCATGTTGTTTGTTTATGCTCTATTTTGTCGCCTTTGGCTTGGCGGAAAACATTGTCATGGGGGCTTATGGAATCGATGCGATGTTTGCCGCAAACAGTATGCTTGCGCAAAGTCCTCCTGCCAATATCATTTTGCCATACGCGGAACAACAGCATGGAAGGGGGTGTTGGCGATGCAAATTGGCCAACGTGCAGTTGTTGCGCGAGGAAGTGCCTTCGTTGCAAGAAGCCGAATGCGTTTTTTTGCCGCTTTGGAACACTCCTATTCCGAAAACAGATTATGAATTGTTCTTTGATACGTCCTTTTGGGTGAGGAAGGCGGAGAACTTGGGGAAATGGTCGAAATTCAAGCAGCTTCAGAACGCCGCTGGACACGATTTTAGGAAGAAAATTCTCGCGATGCCCCGTTTTGTTGCGGAGACCTATCTGGTGACTTTGCCCAAGGTTCTGATCTGACGAGTATTCAATTGTCTTGCGATTGGCGCCCTGTGGTACAACCCGAGTTTGCCACTTCCTTTGTAGGTTCTGCGGCCCCCGAG
>JAEEGL012080901.1_pt1 | contig 20445 bp, 17 predicted proteins | sample 9134231 | NCBI WGS metagenome assembly JAEEGL01 (sample SAMN16246548, study PRJNA631951) | gut metagenome | biome: gut microbiome; feature: rumen; material: fiber-attached | host: Bos | place: Iran: Karaj | collected 2018-10 | reverse complement strand
GTAAATGGTTTTCTTGAGAAAGGAAGTATCTTAAATTCTTCTGTTCTGAATGGACTGTATTCAAGATCAATATCAACATTCTGGAATTTCTGATCTGAATAACTTCCTTCACCAACTCTACCTGTTTCAATTAAATTAGGATCAACATCTGAATCAATACTTGCCCAAGAAGCACTGCCATCATGGGCTTCACCACATGAGAATGATGATTTTAAAGGTTCAAAAGATAATTTTCTATCATTACTTGCTGCATCAACTGATGAACCAATTTCAGCAGAACAATAATTTACAGAACTTGCACCTAAATCGCAAGAAGCGGTTAATGTTGAATAATCACATTTAGCTGATGTAACATCACTTGCATAATTTACTGAATTACCTGCATCACAAGTAGATATACTATTACAGTAATAAATTTGAGGTGTCCATGGATAAGGATTTACTTCCTTATAAATATAAGTAGGTGAGTGATAAGTATGTACAACAATAGGTTGTTGCTTTCTGTAAAACTTAATCTTAATTTCACCATTGTGTGCAATAGCTTTTTCTACTGCTTTGGAATCACCGTCTACTGTATAAACTTTAAATTTGAATTTCTTTGCCTTATCAGTATATCTTTCCAACCACATTCTTTCACCTGGATTCAAAATAATTATATTAGACAACGGTTCATTGTCAATAAAAATTTCTGCTCCGATTTCTGTTGTTTCTGGATTAAATAACTGAATCTGAAATTCATCACCGTCATTAAGATATACGGTTCTAGTACATTCTGAAGTTTTGTACTCTTTTAATAAAGATTTGCCAACAGCAAGTTTAGATAAATTTCCGTCATTAACGGACTTAGTTTTTAAAGTATTCATAAAAGTTTATTGAGATATATTTATAAACTTCATAGGGATACATTCAATTCTGTAACAAATTTCAAAAGAAGCAGATATACTTCTCTGTACACCTATAAAATATCTTTATATATAAAAATAGAAAAACAATATAAATAAACTCAAATATATAATAAAAAGAGATATAAATTATATCTCTTTTTTTACCATTCTTGTGTATATTTTGATGCATTAACAACAATATCTCCAAGTTTCTTAACAGTTATTTTCTTTTGTACTAAAGAAACACGAATCTTATGTTTAAATGGATCATCCATCATTTCAGCATGGTTGATAATAAATACTGATTTATCATCACCGAAGTTTTCCTTGATAAGATTAATCATAACATTTCTTGATTCAGCATCCATATTACTGAAAAGCTCATCTAAGAAGATAACATTAAAATTAACATTGGCAATAATATTTTGAAGAATACCGAATATAATTGCGATATCAAGCGTTTTCTTTTGACCTGTACTAAGATTTGAATAAGAAATCTCCTTTTCAAATGTATCTACATATACATGACATTTAAATTCCTGGTCATATTCAACCTTATATGGTTGGTCAAGTTTCTGTATATAATATTGAATTGATTTATTTATATGAGGAATAAGAGTATCAAGAAGATTATAACGAAGGGTCTTTGTAAATAATTCATTCATCTCATTCCATTCACCGATTTCAATATCATTATGATCTATCTTTTCCTTAATATCAATAAGCTTTGTTTCATGCTCCTGAATAAGTTCATCATAATTTGAATTTACAACTTTAAGGTTATTTTCAAATATTCTGATATCAGAATCAATCTTATTAATCTTATCTACTAACTCTTTAATCTTAGTATTTATTTCCTTAATCTTAGGAGCATACTCATCTTCAATATCATCTATCTTAGATTTTAAAGAATCTTTTTCTGCTTTAAATTCATCTACCTGCTTTGCATATTCATACATAGCAGCTTTATGTTTTTCAATATGGGATTCATCAATCTTACTACCGCAGGTAGGACAAATACCTGATTTAAATGTAGTATAATATTTCTGTTCCTGCTTACCTAATGTAGATGCTTCAGTAATCTTTCTTTCAATCTCTTTAATTTCCTTGTTTATTTCTTTAATCTTTTCATCACGTTCCTCTTCAAGATTACTTCTCTTTTCTTTTTGTTCTTTACCTTCTGCTACATAACCTGCTCTTTCAGAATCCAAAGCCTTAGTATCAATAGAAAGCTTAATTTCTCTTTGCTGCTGTTCTTTCTTTTCTTTAAGCCTCTTTATCTGATTTTCAGTTTCTGTATAAATAGCATTAAGTTTTGTAGATTCATTAATCTGGTTCTTTCTTTCGATAACAACTTCATTATTATAATCAGTAAATAATTTGAATCCAAATATATCATCAAGGAACTGTTTTGTATCAGCAGGATTCATATTTGCAAGAGACTTAGAAAATGCATTAAATGAAATAATACACATTCTGGTTACTGCAAGCTTAGGTACATCAAATATTTCTTCTTCTAAAATTTCCTGTGTATTTCTTTTACTGGAAGCTGAAAGAGTTTTACCGTTTATTTCAATTAATAACGGTTCTTTAATATTTCTTTTAATATGTACTTCTTTATTCTTTGAAATGATATTCATTTCAACCTCACATTCCTGAGTATTCCAGGCAACAAGGCTAGTATTATTCTGACCCTTTACAGTTCCATATAAACCATAAAGAATAGCCTCTGCAAGTGAAGTCTTACCGGTGCCGATAGGACCGGATAATTTTATGAGTCCATCAAGATCCATAAAATTAAAATAATTTTCGCCATAAAGAGATTTAAAATTTGTTATCTTTATATCCTTGATTATCATACAATTAACTTAATTTACTTTTGTTTCAAAAGAAAAAATATCTACATTAAACTTTGATTCAATCTCAGGAATCTTATCTATCATATCTGGATTTAATACAAAGAAATCACCAAGTTTACGATGAAATTCCTTACTATATTCTCCTTTCTTTGATAACCTTTCATAAAATTCCTGAAAAGATTTAGTCATATAATGATTAATATAGACATTTATACTGTCACCATCCAATGTTGCTTCTGTAATTGGTAATATCCAATGAGGAAATCCATTACATACTTCAAATCCATTATTAAGTGCACGCTTATATCTTATAAATGATTTACCTATCGTATAATTATTTGTTGATGTATTACTTGTAAAATAAGTAGCCAGATTATCTATATCTATACTATCTATATAAGTATCTATCAAAGAATATTTACCATGATATGGTTCTTCAATAAATCCATTAGCATTATATATTTTCCAGAATAATGTTATCTGATCATATTTTTCATCAACATTATATAATAAATCATCAATAGTATTATCTTCCGGCATAACTATATATTCATCCGGATCTAATTTAATAAGCCAATCAATATTATTATAATTATCACATACATGTCTAAAGCAAGTAAAGTCCTTGAATTCTTCAGAATCTTTCTTTAATACATAATCATAAAAATCAATACTCGTCACTTTATTATATTTTGCAATAATATCTGCATGTGAAATACTTCCTTCATCTTCATATAATATAAACTTATTTATACCAAGACGAATATGATATTCCAACCATTCTTCTAAGTAACGATGTTCATCTTTAATATTTGTAAATATTGCTTTAATCATTCTGTAATTTCTCTTTCAAGATATTATATTTATCATTAAGATGTTCAGGAATATTCTTCTCAATATAATCTGTAATATTTGTATTGAATCCCTCTGCTGATACGACAGGTTTATCTATCTCTTCATCATCTATAATATGTAATCTGATATTTGCAAATGTATATGATGTTTTAAGAAGTTTAATTTGATCAATATACTGTGCCTTATTGATATTTGATGAACTTACACATATCTGCATGTATGAATTATAAAAATCTTCTTCAGTTGCCGTAAATATTTCATCATTATATATTCTTTTAAACTTCGGTGTAGTTACATTTTCAATCTTTTCTACAATCGCAAAATCTTTAAGAATATATAAATATCTTGGCTGGTTTGTATCACCGAATGTAAGTTGAAGTGCTGCTCCTAAATTATGAAGGTTTCCTAATTCATCATCATATAAATAATGAATATGTCCTGAATAAACAGGAATTCCTTTAAGTGAAGATATACGACCACCTGGCCATATACTTAAATCTGCATGACAGTATATAGCTTTTACTTCAGATCCGAATTTATATTGATAAAGTAAATCATCAAAATGATCTGGATTTTCTGTCCAATACCATGGTAAGAATAATCCGCCTTCTTTATCAAGATAAGGTTCCTTTTCAATAAATCTTATATGTGGATAACATTTCTTAAATTCATCTCCAAATACAAGTTCATAAGCATTATACTTATCAAATTCTTCAAGAGGTGAATAATAATCATGATTACCACATAAAAAAATTATCTCTTTAGGATATTGAAATTTATTAGCAAGTTTACGAATAATATTCTTTACTTCAATACCTATCTGTTGATTAATAGAATATCGGATATCGAATAAGTCTCCCAAGAATACAACTCTATCTAAATCAGGATTTTTATCTATCGTATCAAAAATTTGTTTTTCAAAAAAATCAAGTTGAGTATCTAACCAATATGTCGAATTAGTTTTGATACCAAAATGCATATCTCCAATGAGCAATTCCTTCATCACATATTTTGATATATTTCTTATTATATATAAAATAGAAACTTTGATGTATATAATTTAGTCAAATTTATAACTATTAAAGTTCTATATTTATATATAATTTAATATAGTAAAATCATGAAAGAAAGTTTTGTAGCTATAAATATTATTAAAAACGAGAACCTTTTGTTAAACGATGGTGGGTATCCTATCATCTTTTATTGGGATGGAGAATCAGATATTATTGAAGATATTAAAAGTAATGAAAATTTCAAAAGATTAATAAAAGAAAATTGTCTTACAGATAAATATGAATATATTAGTTCATATGTTAAATTTTTATATCTTAATAATATAAAAGAAATAAAATATGTTACAAAAGATATTCCTGTACAATCTTTATATCCGTTAGATGAAGTTGAAAATCAATTCTGGTTAGATTATATATTTGATATTCTTGTAAATCTTTATAAAGAAGTATATAAAAAAGATTTTTTAAGTTATAATACTGAAACTAATAAATCAATGCTTATCCCTTATTTATATAAAGAAATAAAAGCATGTACGAATAAAGAAATTTCAGATCAAACTATTACAAATTATATTCTTAATCAACTTATAGAAGATAAAACACTTTCAAAAGAAAATATTGATTATATTATAAAATATTTAAACATTAAAGAGTCATAAAAATGACTCTTTTTTATTTATATATAAAACATTAAAATTATTTTTATATATAAATTATATTGTTTAAAAAGACATGGCATTACAACCAGTACAGAATGAAGCTTACGATGGTGTAAATGGAAAAGGTTCTGGAAGCGGTTCCGGAAACGGTTCTAATAATGATAGAATGCTGAATGTAAATGAAGTCGACGACGGATGGGGCGGAGGCGGTGGCGGAGGAGGCGGATCCTCTTCAAGCGGTTCTTCTTCAGGCGGTTCTTCTTCATCAGGAAGTTCTAGTTCTAGTTCTTCTAGTTCATCTAGTAGTTCTAGTTCATCATCTTCATCATCAGGCGGCACAAGGTCAAGTGGTAGCTCTTCTAGTTCATCCAGTTCACAAAGTTCTGGACAAGCTACTTTATTAAATGATAAAGAATTCAAATATAATGATATTGATTATACAAAGAATGATATATTCGATGTATATATTTGTGGTAATATCACTAATCGTTCTGCAACAGAAGATCAAACAGCAGCAACAGAAAAAGCCGGTTTAAAAAACTTTTTAAACATGGTATTTAACTTTTCAAGTGATAAAGCTGATGAATTAATAGGAATTATTGAATCTGGTGATACTACTAATAGTCAATATTATATTGATGAAACTACTGATGAAAATGATTCTACAAATAGTTCTTCTTCACGTAGTTCTTCAAATACTTCAAATAAACCTTCTGTAAATACTCCTTTATTAGATTATTTTGGCGGAGTAGATAATAATTTAGGAGATAATTCATCTGGATCTTCATCAAGCAACCATAATAGTCCCGTATTTGAAAGTGGATTTACTGGCTCATTTAATAGAAAGTTATTTTATATTAATACTATTTCTTTAAGTGATTTTATTGGTACTATTAAAAATTTAAATAAAACTTATAATACAACATATGGTAGTCCAAAAGGTAATTATAGTTTTAATATTAATTTTGAAAAAGATACTGATGGATCTTGGAAGGTTAATTATTCATTTAAATTTAGTGGAAATGGTGCTCGTCGTAATGGTCAATTTTCTAATGAATGGACATTAGGTAATATTGCATTTAAACGTCCTTATAAATTCGTTGGTAGAACTGCAAAAGATAATACATTACAGCAGTTATTTAATTTTAGAAATAATAGATTAAGATTTAATACAATAAATACAGAAGGATCTTCTGTTAATATTACATATGCTGATATTTGTGATTTTATTTGGTTTAAATCAGAATCTTATAAAACTATTAAGTCTATAGTATTGAGTTATACTGTTGATGGTGCAACTTCAGAAGATGAACCGACAACTTTTAAATATCTTGTACATGGTGAGCAAACTAGTGATGATTTAATATCAATGCAAATAACCAATATCGATGAAAATGGCGGTATTGAATTTGTTGAGAATAAATGTAATTTTACAAAGACTGATAATTTTGATATTGAAGACCAACCTGGAGGTGGCGGGTGGTGGATTGATACACCAGATAATGATTGTTATGATGGTGCTTATGATATTATATTATCAAAAGCAAAATCAAGTGAAGATGACGGTGAATATTGGTATAGTGAATCATATGGATTAAAGAAAACTGTTCAGACATTTAAATTTTATGTACCTGGTATCATATCAGAACATTTATCTGGAACAGTAATTGATATCTTTATTACATATGACGATAATAATAGTACTACATATTCTACAACAGGTGCGGCAATCAGTAATACATCAGCATTTAAAGCTATTCCTAATAGTAGCTGTACAGTAGATTATCTTAATAATACATATAAACTTCATGTCGGTTATAAAGTAGGTAATGAACTTACTGATAATGCACTTATAACAGTATTTAAATTAAAATCAGGACAATCTGATTTCACTGGTAATATTTCTGTTTATTATGGTAATCAGGTTGTATATCCATCAAAGAGTACAGCCCAAAATGATTATAGTATTTTAACTACATTGCCTACAGGCGAACCATATAAGAAATCAGCTATTTGTTATACATTAAAAAGAAATGGTGATTACTTATATGTTTATATAAATAATATCGGACCAGCTAATGTTAATCCGAAGAATTTGGAATTTAAATTACATAGATTTGTAACTATTTCTTTATCAGATTCTGGTTCAAGTACTTCAACATATACAAATAGTACAAAGAATTCACAATATATTAAACAGGATGAAATTACATTACATACTGTAGATATCAGCGTGCCTCAGGTTTCATCCGGTGATACAACTGTATATATAGATAATGGATTCAATAATAAAACAAAGCATTATACTAATATAACTAAGTTACAAAATGAAAATGGAACTTATTCATATTGCGGTGTAAGGGCAATTGGATTTATAGAACAAGATCCTACTGATTCTGATAAATATAATATAAAACATTTTGATAAGGATTTTTATAAATTAGGTATTGACGGATTAACATATAATGTAAATGCGCAGATTGTTAAACTTCAGGACCAGCAGGAAGAAAATATTATATATTCATTCAAAAATGGTGAAGAATATATTGTACTTAATCAGGACAAACAGCATATAGCAGTTAATGATGGAAGTGTAACAGGTAATAAACTTATTCCGTCATTTGCTCAGTCATATGAATATCAGGTTAATGATGTAAGACCAGACGAAGCTGGTGATTATAATTTCAGATTCTATACAGAATATGCTAAGGTAGGCAAAGTACAGGCATCAGGTGATAATTATGAATATATTAATGTTTCATATGAATATACATATCCTATAGATCCTACATATGTAAAAGTTACTAATTCAACTACAAATGCATTAGTAAATGAAACATTATATGTAAATAATTTCACAGAATATGGTGAAAATGATACTATTGATGAAAATAATATTTATGAGAAAGTAGAAGAATATGTAAAGATTTCTACAGGTACCGTATCATTAGATACATTTAAGCAAACTGTTAGAGAAAATGAAAATTCCGGATATGATACTGATAAATATTATAAATATTCATCTGTAACAAATAAATATATTAAATATACATATGATGAAGTAAAATCAATTACTTCAGTTCCATTAAATATATATGTAAAATATGTATATTATTTAAAGACATCTGAAAATAAAGATTTCGGAGGAATAAGATATAAAAAGGTTGCAGGATATAGTGAAGTAAACAATATTTCTGTAGATGATATTTTAAAGGATAATAAAAATTATTATCAGAAAGTAAGTGCTAATTCATATGTTCCTCTCAGAGGTTTTATTACTGATGGTTCTAATAATTATTATGGTTATAAATTAAGATCATTTGAAGAATTACCTGAAACAAGTATTTCTGAATTAAGAGAAGGTAAACCTAATAGTGATTATCCTAAGATATTTATTAAACAGGGATATAAACCAATTCAACCTGTTTCTTCTGAAATTGATAACTATAAAGTAAAAAATATTAAATTATATTATCTTGAATCAACAGATGATTTAATTTATTTCACACCTATTGCTAATAATCTTACTATTTATGATATTGATAAATCTGGTAATACCATTTATGCTTGGAAAAATGATTTACAAGACGGTATTATTAGTTTAACTGCAATATTAAATGCATTAGATAATGTAGGCAATGTTTCTAAGGAAGATATATTAAAAGATGTAAACAGTCCATACCGTTTAAAGAATTTTGATATTAATGGTAAAAAGATTGGTTATGTAGCTTCATTAGACGGTAAGTTTGAAGAAATAACTTATAAGGAAGCTAAGAGTAAATCAATTTTATTTATTAAAGAAGATTCTTATACACAGTTAACTACATCATTAAAAACAAAGTTATATGAATCATCTTCTTTAGGATCATTAAAATCTTATAAGTCTGCTAATGATTATTTGTTTGTTCCTATTTTCAGTAAATTAGGACCAGATGATTTATCTCCAGATAATCCATATTTATTCAGAAATAAAGAAGATGATAATAATCCTACTATTGATCAATTCTATATTTATCAAAAAGTAGATAATGTATTTTATCCTGTTATTGAAGACAGATATTTAAATTATAGTAAAAATAAAGACTTTGTTGGTACTTCTGAATATAATAATTGGATATTAAATAATGGTAGAATATTAGTAACTTCTGATAATGTAAATTATAGTATGGCACCAATATATATTAATGGTGCTAACTATATAGAAACTCATGATATTCACATGTCTCAGAATATTGAATATTATAAATATGTTTCTACAAAAACAGATACGGGTACATGGGAAGGTCAACCAGGAGACAGTGATGTTATTAATACTGAATTAAACGAAAGTTTTAAGATTAATGCATTAGAAAATGCACTTAATATAGATGAAACTAAGAAGATAAAGTATACTAAAATATCATTTTATAATTATGGTATACAATATTATACTTTAACTAGTGATCCTGTAGTTGATTTAACAAGTATAAATGATATCAGTACAAAGAGTACATATAAAGATGCTGTTATTAACGGTAATTCTACATATACTGATGAAATCTTCTATAAGACTCAGTTCTTCTATCCTGATTTAAGCATTAATGATGGCGTTCATCTTGATACTGATGGTTCATATTATACTAATATATTAACATTTGACGGTAATAGTGGTAAGATATCAAAGAGATTATATTTGAATAACCACATTGAATATACTACAAGATATTCATACAGTATTGATATTGTAAGTGATATTATAATACAACCAGATAGTACTGATTTATCTAATTTATCAATATATGATTATGATAAATATTATATTCAGTATGGTGATAGTGTAAATCCTGTTACTGAAAGATTAAATTCTTCTACAGAATCACCTGCATATTTCCTTAGTAATTCTGCTTATACAGTATTTACAAAGAAAGTTAATACAGAAACATTTGATTATAATGGCATTGGATCATATCAATGGGCAGACTATGAATATGGCGGACCCGGTATTATTGAATTTAATGATAATATTTATGGTTTAATATTTAATGAAGCTATACTTGATGAAGATAATAATAATGAGCCAGAACAATTTAATGCTCAATTTATTTCTTTCGAGAAAGGTAAAGATTACTTTGATAATACAGGTAGCGGTTTCTTAGAAGAAGGTTATAACCGTATTCAAATTCCTGAATTTGATTTAGGCGATAATCAAATTGTTGACAGTAATTTAGAACCTGATGTAATAAACGGTATTCTTGAAACTGCCAATAATGAATTGTATTATAATAATTATAAAGATGAAGATACACAAGCTCTTTATTATTATAGCGGCGTTAAATTCAAACCTACTAAGTATTTATATGAAATAGTTGAATTATCATTATTCACATTTAAGAATTACAGTTCAGATGATTCAATAATTCAGTATAAAGATGTTCTTACTGATACTATAACATCTACTGTACCATTTACTATTTCAAATGCTGAAGAAGTTGAATTTACTGGTACATATTCATTTATTAATCCTGAATATAAAGATGTAATTCTTTCTGATGGTACTAAGTCTACAATTATTGCAAGAGATGGTTATTGGATAAAAGACTATAAGAAAGTACAGAAACCTCTTACTATATCATCATATAACTATTATCCTAAGGATACGGTAAGCGCTATTAATATTTCTTATAACTTTATTCCATATTCATATGTACTTACTGCAGAGATTAATCATCCTGAAATTTCTTATGAGTTCAAGGTTAATAATATTTCTGAAGAAGTAAAGTATAGCTATATAATTAACGGATTTGAATATGATTATGACCATATTTCTAATCCTATTGAAATAACTGATAACGGATATTTCGGCAGTATTAAGTTACTTGATATAAATGATACTTATACTGATGTAAAAGTTTCTTTATATAAGAAGAATGCAGTTATTGCGAAGACAACTATTGATAAAGTAACTTTGCAAAGTGCATATACATCATATGATTATTATGCATATACTCAGGCAACTCCTCTTACTAATGAAAAAATTCCTGTTCTTTATAAGACAGAGTTAATGCCTGCTCAAAATACTAAGGTTAAATATTGGGATAGCGCATTAAATTCATATGCTGTTAAAACAGTTATTACATCTTATGCATACTATGCTTATAACTATTCATATGAAGTTGTACCATTTAAAGTAGCATCTTACTTATATTCTGGTGATCTTGAAATCGGTAACTTTGATGAATTAGGTGCTTATATTTCACAGATTGGTGAAGCTATAAGCGGTGAAATGCAGAAAGAAACTGAATCATTAGATAAAATGACTAATGATTTAAGTAATATCTTTACAACTCAGACTGAACAACAGAAGAATATCGCTGATGAAAATAATGCTATCATTACTACTTATTCAAGTTATATTAATGATTCATTACATAATATTGATGAAAATACCAATAAAGCATTAAGTTATCTTTCATCTACATTATATGAACAGTTATCAGGTTTAACAGATAAACAAGAAGCTGCTATTAATAAACTTGAAGAAGGTGTTGTTAATGAAATAACAGAGCAGCATAATATTATTAAGGACAGTCTTAATGATGTTAAGGAAATAATAGATCAGAAGATGACTTCATTTGAAGAAAAACAACATGCTGATCTTATTGGTGAATCTTCTGAAGAAGAAAAAGAATCTAAATGGGAAGCAGTAACATATACTCCTATTATTGAACCTAAATCTGGTTTAGTATCTGGATATAGTTATTCTTCTGAATCAGGTAGCGATACAATAACTGTAGGCGGTAGCTCACTTGGACAGATTCTTCAATCTACACTTGGAACTGTATCTACATATACTGTTACTACAAATAATGAAGATGGTTCATATACTGTAACAACTTATGAAGGATTTAACGGACTTGCTAATATACTTGCTAATTTAAGTATTGCAAATAAGATTCCTAATTATAATGAATTCATGGTTGATATGGTACCGAAGTTATTTGCAAGTGTTGACTTTGAAAATGCTTCTGATATAGAATATGATTCTGACGGAAATGTTAAGTCAAGGAAGAAACATAATCCAACAGATATTGCAAAGAAATGTATTATGAGAGCAGATATTCTTTGGACAGAAATGAAAAAGAAAAACATAGTACAATAAAAAAGAGAGGTTTTAATAACCTCTCTTTTTGTTTATCCAAATTTTAATAATCGTTTTATATCTGATTGACGAATTGATTCATACATTTGTTCTTCATTATATGTATCACCATTTGGAGCTTTAGCTGCTTTATCCCAGGTAACAACATTATCTTCCCAATAATTCTTATTAGGATTTTTAAGATTTTTAGTTATATCATTTAACTTTTCAAAAATATTAATCATAATTAATTATTTAGTATTTAATATATAATCATATATAAGATTTTGCTGTTCTTTTGTAAAATCATTAAATTTTATCTCTTCTTCAATTCCTTCTATATGTTTATAATTATCATCATATTCTGCTATTAATTTTCCATCAACTACATATATTGCTTTTATAGAATGTCCTGAAGGCGTCCATGGCCATTCTACTTCCGGATGATCATCAAAAATTAATTCTAAATAAATTTCGCCATACCAATCTATAGCTTTTATAAAATTTTCTTCATCTAAATGATTATATACATTTACATCCTTATTAACTTTAAGTTTTTCAGATATATATTGATTAAGTTCTTTCATATTAATTTAAATATAACTGTTCAATAATTGAAAATTTCATATCTTCAAGGTTAAGACTTTCTAATTTAAGACCCCTTGAATCTGCCTCTTTCTTAAGAATTTCTGCTTCTTTTGTATATCCTTTATCTTTACAGATTTCGTAATTAAGTTTAAGTTTAGCATCAGAACATGAAGTTACATTTTGTTTTCTTGTACCATTATGCCATGCATCCATCTTAGGTTCCTGTACCTTTCTTGCTTTTGCCACATCAGTTTTAATTTCTTCTTTAGTTGTCTGCTTTGAAGTTTCTTCCTTTTCACCTTCTGACTGAGGAAGTTCACCCTGAATATAATCTTTTATAAAATCTGTGCTGAAAGTAATAGTTGGTTTAGATGAACCCCAATTAAATTCATTTAACCATTTATAGAATTTTTCTTCGGCCATCTTCTTTGATTCACCTTTTGTATACTTATCAGGGTTCCAAGAATAATATCCTCTACCAGATTTCCAAATTTCTTCCCAGTTATCTTCAATATATTTAGTCTTTGTTCTTGAATTAATCTTCTGCCATGCTTCAGATACTCTCTTAAATAAATCAACTAAATAATCAGAAGCTTTATTTTTTATTACTGTTGCTGATACACCAAGCTCAAATTCAGGATTTTCATTAATATCTTTAAATAAAGTATATGCTTGGCTACCATAAGAATATTTATTTGAATTTGATTTTCTTTTTCTAGCAAGAGTAACTACTTTATTTTTCTTAGTATCAATCGCAATAGCATCTAAATCTATATCTAATTTTTTCTTAGGAGTAATATAAAATTTAAGTCCATTTAATTTATCTAATTTAACTTTAAAATATTCCTCAACTAAATTAGTAGCTATCTTTTGAATTACATCAGTAAGTTTATCTTGTATTTCTCTTAACTTAGAATTATATTCTTCCCATTGTTTTTCTAAATTATCTTTAGCTACCTGATAAGCTTCATCACTATCAAAATTACTTCTACGAATAGCGCATGGTGGATCTTTAGGAGATTCAACCTGATCACGTCCATGAGCGATAGTAAAGTTTTCAAAATCTAATCTATTATCTTTTACAATAAAGTTAACTAATTTAGGTAGAATGATATATCTTTGAGCAAATTCTTGTTCTTTCTTTTCTCTGTCCTCAACTCTTTCTTGAGTATGTGATTTAGCATTTGCATCACCTTTCTTTTTTAATTCTTCGAATTTTTCACGATTAGATAATGCTCCCCAGTTCTTGGCAATATAATCTTCAAGATAATATCCACGTTTTATATCTTCAATAATTTCACTATAATGAGGTGTACTAAATACTGCTGTATAACCACTGAATATTGCATCATCAGTACCGTTGGCTTTCTTAATTGTTACTTGATAGTTCATAGAACCGCCGGCAATTCTACCGGCATCGCTAGACCAAGAAGAAGTAACTACATCATAAAATTTACCATCTTTATCCATTATATAACCATCTCCTTTTCCGCTATAATATGTAAATTTATCAGTATATCTATTATCTCCTGATAAATCATAAACATCGCCGGCAATAAATTCAACATCTTTTTCTTCTGCATTGTTTTTTATTTTACCGATTCCGGATGGAGACTTCTTAGCAGCCTCAAACATAAGGAAATATTTTAAGTCTTTCATACAATTTAATATATATATTATATATAAAAATAATTTAAATTTTCTTCGAATTTTTTAAAAATCGCTCTATATTATAGTGTAAACATTAAGTAATAAACATTATGAACACGATTAAGTACATTCTGATTCACATTGAAACTTTTCTTATGATTGTTAGTTTCATTCTTGGTACTGGTGCTGCTGAGAGCTCTATGTGGGGATGGGCTTATGCTCTTATTCTTGCCCCGTTTGTATGGGGTTATCTGACTAACTTCGAGAAGCAGATGCATTTCTGTGAAGTTTATTCTCGTGCTTGGAATATTGCTTTGAAGTCTAATAAATAAATTATAAAAATTATGGTTAATATTGATTCCCTTCCTAAGTCTATTAAGTATAATGGTGAAGTTTATTTTCTTCATCTTGGTGTAACCGCATGGAACAAGATTTGTGTCTGTTATCAGTATGCTTTCGGTCCTCGTGAAGCAATGGAAAAGAAAATTGAATATTCTATTCTTTCTCAAGTTGTTGAGCCGAATAATGTTACTCCTAATTATTCTTTTAATGTAGAAGATATTGTTGATGTTAATTCTACTGAGATGGCATTCAATATTCTCTCTTCTAGAATTACTACCGCCCTTTCTACCAATATTGTTGAACTTTATAAATAATTTATATTATGGCAAAGTATGAATATGCACACAGGACAGTTTTCTGTAGGGATCAGGAAGCAGTTGACCAAGTAATCAATAATGAGATTTATAAGTGGAATACACCTGAGGATATAATTTCTATCAATATTACTCCTTATGTAAATCCAGATAAGACCGATGGACTTCTTGTTCCAATTTGTTTCTATGTATCTTATATATATCGTTGGGAAACTGATTAAAATATTTTGAATTTTTAACAAATCGCTCTATATTATAGTGTAAACATTAAGTAATAAACATTATGGAAAAAGAAGTTCGTTTTCGTATTCTCAACAAGACATCTAAGACTGTTACTGTAAAGCTTATGGGTAAGCCCATGGAATTCTCTTGGGAAGAGTTTAATAAGAAGCTTATTGTAGTCGATAAGTTTTGGGCAGTTCTCAATGAGGAAGAGAAAAAGAAGCAAGAAGAGGCTGATGAACTAGTAAATGATGCTGTTATCTGCGTAATGCTTCAACGAGGTAATGCAGATCCTATTCGAAAGCTTTCGGCTCTCGCTCAGCTTGGAACAATTACTGAGAAGCTCCAGGTAATGCTTGAATGTTCTAATGCAGAAGTCCTTCAACTTATTCGCAAGCGCCTTATGTTGATGAATCCTTTTATGGTCAATCCAATGTTTGATGATGAGACCTTGAAGAGAAACCATATGTATCGTAAGAAGGAGACCGCTACTCATCAGCTTGAAAAGGAAACTTCAGATTATCGTCCTGTAAAGAATGATAAAAATGAGACCGGAGGACAATATGGATCACATACTCCTACTTTTGGAGATGCATTTTCTTCTCTTGCTGAACTTAAAGAAAAACTTGAAAAATAATTGAATTTTAAAAAAATCACTCTATATTATTAATGTAATTTAAAACAAACAATATTATGACTAATCTTAATTTCAACTCGCTTCTTGATGGAAGCACCCAGATCAACATCAATGTTAACAACGGTTATGCCGAGAAGATCAATGCGGCTATTAATGCTAATATGCCTAAGATTAAGAAGGCTGCAAAGGTTCAGCGTCCCAGCATGATTGTCCGTATTATCAACAGCGCAGTGGCCGGCCTTTCCTGGCGTTATGAGAACAAGAATGGTGTTACCATTCACAGTGCTTCCCATCCTGCAGATGTTGTTGAGAAGGTCCGTGTCGGAAAGACTGTTTATCAGTATGACAAGAATGGTAATCTTGTAAACAGCTTCCCGTCTGTCCAGGCTGCTCACCGTGCTACCGGTATTGCAGACTCTGCAATCTGCTACTGTGCCAACAACAAGTATGGTTTTAAGACTGCCGGTGGTTTCAAGTGGACTTATCAGGAGATTGCATAATTAACTAACCAATTAAAATTTTAAAGATATGAAGAATTTTCTTGCATTTATTGCTCTATGGTTTGCAGGATTTGTTGATTGGATTAAATTCCTGTTTAATTCCGACAACAAGGATGATTTTGCCAATGCTGATTTCCCTGTAGTAGATATTTGCGGCGGTAATCATACTTCAGTAAGTCCTACTGTTACTTTGCGCGCTCCTCGGACTCCTTGGGAAGACTTTAAGAATAAGATTACCTGGTATGCACTAGAGGAAGATGCATTTGCTGATTGGAAGGCAAAATATCATCCTGAAGCAACTGCTGCAACTATTGAAGATTACCGTAAAAACTATAAGAATTATAGGTATCAGATTTGGGCATGCCGTGTGCTGAATGTTAAACCTCTTCCTCATGATCCTGGATTCCCTGTGATGTATTGTATTGTCGATGTAGAGCGTGAAGTTGACAGCAATAGGCTTTCAGATGATATAAGACATTGGTATATTGATTTTGTCAAGGCCAATTATGATGCTGCCGAAATTGAAAAAGCGGATAAGGAACATGCCCGCTTGGCCGGTAAGCCTAATGCACACTGGGAAAATAATACAAATCCTACCAGAAAGACTATCAAGTAAATTAATTCATTCATAATCTAAAAAAGAGAACTGGACATAATATTCAGTTCTCTTTGTATTTATATGGTATACTTTACTATTTTATATATATAAATATAAGTCTAAATAGCAGTATGCCTAGTAGTAAACTTACACTTTTAATTGATGGCAACTGGCTTCTTATGTCTAGATTGGCTGTATTAAACAGCAGATATAGTGATGATAATAAATTGTGTCAAGACTTAAAATTGATGATGATTCGATCTATAAATATAGTCTTGAAACAATTTACGGACATCGACAATATAATTTTTGTATCAGATGGAGGCAGTTGGAGAAATAAATTACAATTACCGGCATTTATTCATGAAGAATATAAGGGTAACAGAGTAAAAGATGAATCTATAAATTGGGATTTAATTTTTGATGCTTATGAAGACTTCCAGGTTAAATTAAGAATGTGTGGAATTAATGTATGTAAGGAAGCAAATCTTGAAGGTGATGATTGGATGTGGTATTGGTCAACAAAGTTAAATTCAGAAGGAACTAATGTTATTATTTGGAGTAAGGATAAAGATCTTACGCAGCTTGTAAAGATTGATAAAGATTGTTGTTTTACTGTTTGTTGGGTAAAAGATTCTGGACTTATTACGGTTCATCGTGATGAAGAAGAAATGGATTTCTTTTTTAATGAGGCTTATTCAGTTAATGAACAGATTTATCATTCAGTAGTAGATAAAGCTAAGGATATAAAAGAAATCAATCCAAAAGAAGTTGTAATTGATAAAATAATAAGAGGAGATGCTGGTGATAATGTATTTCCTATTATTCAAAAGAAATCAAAAACAGATAAACTTTATCGTGTCGGTGCAAAAGATTTAGATATTAATCTTGATTATAATTCTGACGAAGCTGTTAAGAAATATTTAGAAAACCTTTTGGAGCAAAAGTCTTATAAGGGAAAAGTTGATAAACCGTTGGATCAGATTATAGAACATTTTAATTATAATCGCAGATTAGTTGCGCTTCAAGAACAATCTTATCCAAAAGAAATTTTAGATATATTTAATGATTATAAAACTTATAAGATTTCAAAAGATACTCATGAAGTTGAATATCAATTAATAGCAGAAGCAAATTCAATTAGTTCAATATTAGATTTTGTTTAATGAAAATCCGGAAATTAACTTCCGGATTTTTTATTTTTATATATATGAAACAACTTGATTTATATATATCTGAAAAGTTAAAAATCAATAAGGACAGTAAGGTAGAAACCAATAAAGAACTTATTGATAAGATTTTATATATAACATCATTAAAGGATGATAAAAATGTTCGCAATATTGTAGAAACATGGGTTAATGGTGATAAGGTAAAAGCTATAAAGGTATATATGTTGTTTACACTTGATTCTCATAAATATTTGAATCAATTAAACAGATATGTTAGAGGAGAAATTTATCATCAGCAATTAGATAAATTTAATAAAACATTATTTAAATATTTTCCTAATGATCCTTCTCATTGGTTAGGATTATGTGATTATAAATCAGATGATATAAATATTTATTCTCCACATTCTCAAGGTAAATCTGCATTATATTTTGATTCAAATATTAAAGAAAATTCTTCTTATGATATATTAATTGTAAGAGATACAACTATAGATGACTTATAAGTTATGGCTAAAAAGATAGAAGTAAATAATGATAAAATGGCTGCTTTACAGGAAGCTTTAAAGAAAATTGAAAAGGATTTTGGTACTGGATCAGTTATGCGTCTTGATGAAGCACCTGAATTAGATGTAGATGTTATTCCATCTGGTTCACTTACTCTTGATTATGCACTTGGTATAGGTGGTTATCCAAGGGGAAGGATTGTAGAAATTTATGGTCCTGAATCTTCGGGTAAGACAACACTTGCAATACATGCGATTGCTGAAGCACAGAAGCTTGGAGAAATGTGTGCTATGATAGATGCAGAACATGCATTTGACAGAACATATGCAAAAGCCCTTGGTGTTGATATGTCTAAACTTTATGTATCACAACCGTCATGTGGAGAAGAAGCTCTTGAAATAGCTGAAACACTTATCAGTTCTGGATCAATGGCTGTTGTAGTTGTAGACTCTGTTGCTGCTCTTACTCCTAAAGCTGAAATTGAAGGTACTATGGGAGATAATAAAATCGGTTTGCAGGCAAGACTTATGTCACAGGCGCTTAGAAAGATTACATCTATTGTATCTAAGACTAATACCTGTGTTATATTTATTAACCAATTAAGAGAAAAAATCGGTGTTCTTTTTGGTAATCCAGAAACAACTACTGGTGGTAATGCACTTAAATTCTATGCATCTATGAGATTAGATGTACGTAGAACAACACAGCTTAAAGATGGTGATGATGCTACTGGTAATATGACAAGAGTTAAGGTTGTTAAAAATAAGTGTGCGCCACCATTTAAAAAAGCAGAATTTGTTATTGAATATGGTAAGGGAATATGCAGAGGTACAGAAGTAATAAACCTTGCTATTGAAATGGATATTGTACATAAAGCTGGATCTTGGTTTAAATATAATGATGAAAATATTTGTCAGGGTAGAGATAAACTTATACAGTATTTTGAAGATAATCCAGAATGGGCAGAAGAAATAGAGGCACAGGTAAAAGAACAAATGTCTAATAAATCTGATGATGAATTATGAAGCAATTAAATAATTATATATTAGAAAAATTACATATAGATAAAGATTCAAAGCTTTATAAAGAAAATCCATTTAATAACATTAATGTAGACAATGCAATAGATTTATTAGATGAAATTGTCGGTAAATGTGAAAATGAAGGCTTTGGTACACCTTCAATATGGAATGATACAAAGAATTGGTGTGCTGAAGATGATTTTGAAAACTTCGATACACAAGATGGAACTTCTATTGATTGGTTAACAGATTTTACATTAAAGGTTAATTATAGAAGAGTTGCTATGTGGAATGTAACACAAGCTAAAGAAAGCAAAATTAATAATCATCCGTTTGTTAAATTCTTTGAAGGTACTTTTGAAGAAGAAATATTATATAGTAAATCAAAATATTATGTAAAATATTGGGGATGGTATAAATATAAAGAAAATAAAAACCATATATCAATGTTAAGATTTACTCCTAATGAAAATGGTGATGAAGTTATATGCTTCGTAATAGATGAT
>JAEEGL011481431.1_pt1 | contig 20446 bp, 21 predicted proteins | sample 9134231 | NCBI WGS metagenome assembly JAEEGL01 (sample SAMN16246548, study PRJNA631951) | gut metagenome | biome: gut microbiome; feature: rumen; material: fiber-attached | host: Bos | place: Iran: Karaj | collected 2018-10 | reverse complement strand
GCGGCGCGGCTATATCTCCAGCGGAATGAACCGTGACTGTCTGCTTTGGGGTGCCTCCATCACTTGGAAAATCCTGAAGAACAAAGGTCAAATCAGGCTCTTTGCCGAGGACATTCTTAACCAGGATGACTATCGCTGGAGTAGCCAGACTGCCTATCAGCAGACCAACGAGTGGCAGGACACGCTGCACCACTACATCGGCATCTCGTTCACCTACCATCTCGACGCCAAAAAGAAAGAGAATTAAGCCGACCGGCAAATCCTCTTCACTACACAGTAAATCTGCTTCATTGCGGTTGTAGTCGCGGTCTTATAGCTTCTTCTCGTGATTATAACCGCAGTTTTTCTTTGAAAACAACAAGAGTCACCGCTCAAGCCATTGGGTCAGAAAGAAAAACAATAAATACAATAAGTACAATCCGATAAGGCCAATAAGCAAGAATTGTATTTATTGTACTTATTGTTTTCTTTTTATCTTGAATAATTGTCGTGGATTACTTCGAGGCGAGGTTGCGGGCATAGTCTTCCCACTTGGTGATGAGGGCAGCCATGTCGGCGGGGAGGTCGCTGTCAAAGTCCATTTGCTCACCCGTTTCGGGATGAACGAAGCCCAACGTCTTGGCATGCAAGGCTTGGCGCGGACACAGCTCAAAGCAGTTGTGGATAAACTGGGCGTAGCTGGATGAGCGGTTGCCACGCAGAATCTGGTCGCCGCCATAGCGGGCATCGTTGAACAGCGGGTGCCCGATGTGTTTCATGTGGACACGGATTTGGTGCGTGCGGCCTGTCTCCAATTGGCATTGCACGACTGCCACATGTGCCAGATTTTCTAGAGTGTGCCAGTGGGTGACGGCATGTTTTCCCTGGTCGCCGTCGGGGAACACCTTCATCAACACGCGGTCGCGTGGGTCACGTCCGATGTTGCCCGTCACGGTGCCGTCCAGCTCTTTCATCTCGCCCCACACCACGGCGATGTACTGCCGTTTGGTACTTTTCTTGAAGAACTGGGCGCCCAGCGAGGTCTTGGCATTGGGCGTTTTGGCGATGACCAGCAGACCGCTGGTGTCCTTGTCGATGCGGTGCACCAGGCCCAGGCGCGGGTCGGTCACGTCATAGTCCGGGTTGTCCTTGAAGTGCCACGCCAGCGCATTGACCAGCGTGCCGTCGAAGTTGCCGTGCCCGGGATGCACCACCATGCCGGCGGGCTTGTTGACCACCATCAGGCTGGCGTCCTCATAGACAATATTCAATGGGATGTCTTGGGCGACGATTTCGCACTCATAGCGGGGGCGGTCCATCACCACGCTGATGACGTCGCCGGGATGCACACGGTAGTTGCTCTTGACGGGTCGTCCGTTCACGCGGATGCACTGCGCCTCGGCAGCGTTCTGCACACGGTTACGGCTGGTGCCCTTGATGCGCTCCACCAGATATTTGTCGATGCGCAGCAACACCTGACCCGGCTCCACCACATAGTGGTAGTGCTCCCAGTAGTCGCGCCCGTCCTCGGTGAAGTCGGGCTCGCTGTATTCATACTGTATCTCGTCCTTGCCGCCAGTCTCCAACTCGTCGTCCAGCAGTTCGTCGTCCAGCGCCATGTTCTGAAAGTTTATAGTCTATATTGCTAAAGCCTAATGCGCTAACGCCTAAAGCCTAATGCGCTAACGCCTAAAGCCTAATGCCTAAAGCCTAACGCCTAACACCTAAAGCCTAACGCCTAACGCCTAACGCCTAATTATTCTTTTTCTTATCCTTGCTCTGATCTTTCTTTTTATCTGAGCTCTGATCTTTCTTCTCCTGTGAACTTTGCTCTTTGCGTTCTTGCTCGGCGCGGGCTTGGGCGGCCTTCAATTCCTCTTCATATCGCTTCTGATCCTCCTCATAGTTGAGTTCATCGATGGAGTCCATGAGTGCAGGATCGATGATTTGTTCGGGGTTGAGGTCCACAATCGAGCCGTCACCCACGGTAATCTTGATTTTGCTGTTCACACTCACTGGACTGCCCGGTTTAACACTGTGGCCGTCAACGGTCACTTGCAGGATCAGGCCTTCATTCTCGCTGGGAATGCTGTCCATGGTCACATGCTTGAAGCCCATCGCCTTCAGGGTGGCTAGACCTTGACGGCCCGGCAAATCAACCAGTTTCGGCAACGGGATGATGGGCGCATGCATCGCATTCACGTTCAAGTAGATGATACGAATTTTCTTGATATAGGACTTGGCCTTGGGGTCTTGATCAATGACAGTGCCCGGCGGGTAGTTCTCATAGAAAGTGGTCGAGTCACTGATTTCCCAACGCAGGCCCGCGTCTTCCAGGATGGAAACCGCCTTCTCGAAGGGCAAGTTGCGCACGTCAGGCACCTGCACTTGCTGGCCATGCGAAGTGAACACATCGATAAACAGCAGGGCGATATAGCCCAGCGCCACGAGCGCCAGCGCCATCAATGCCGAGTTCAGCAAGACGGGGTGGCGGTCACGAAAGCGGTCAAAGCCGCTCATATTCTTGTCATTATTATTGCTCACGGTAATGCAGTAATTTAGTTACAATCTGCAAAGATAGTGCAAATCGAGCGCAGAACAAACAAGTTTACTTGTTTTTATGCCGAGATGCAGCCTATCTTCGCCATTATTTTTGGCAAAATTAGTGCAAGGTGAGCGAAAAAGCAAATTTTTTTGCTTTTTCCGAACCGCAGCCTATCAGTTATATCAGACTCTTCAGTTGTTTTTATCATATAACAACACACTTCGACATTCCCTTCTGTCACAGAAGTATAGATTGAGATATTTTTCAACTTCTTTCATCCTCTCACCTTCACCATGATAAGACATAAACAATCCTGTCAAAAACTCTTTCATATGTTTTTCACCGATATATAATTCGATGTCATTTTGTTCTGGTGATTGGAAATTATGCTCTTTTAGGTATCTGAAATTCACCAGATATCCTATGTGTCTGGTTATCTCCCAGTCAATAGCATCACAGATTTCTTGATAGGGGTGATTCTCTTTTATGTATGTGGATAACCAAGTGGAACTATTTTGAATATTCCTCAAATTTACCTTCAACCTGGCAAAATCGTCCACTTTGTCTTTATCTAATAGTGCTGTGATATCGTCTGAGAAAAGACAGGAGTGATTAGGCCATGATAGATTGATAAAATGAATGCTTGCTGGAATTTTACCGTCTGTTAATTGATGTCGAATCTCAGTCATGACCTTTAGGTTTGCTGCTAAATGCCTAATTAGGTCTTCAAACTCATTAAAGTACAACTTCTTTTTGGCTCTTTCTTCTATAGCTAGAATACTAGTTTTACTACGTTCATTAAATAGGAACGTTATAATTGCAACCCAAGCAGAGATACCAGCAGCAACAATTATTGATACTGGTTCGGAATTCACTTGAAGTACCTTGAAGTACGCTCTGATAAAGAGGGCTATAGGTGGTAATATAAAAGAGACGAGGAATAACCACACGCTCAATACACGTAAACGTCTTTGGTTGGGCGTTGGTTTGCTGTCATAGTATATCTTACCTTCTTCTTTGTCTTTCCAAATAAGGCTGTTTTTTAGTTCTTTGCAACACTTCTTGAATTGTTTCATGCAATATGCGATTCTAGAATTTAGAGACAAATAGCAGTATTCAAAAAATGCATGTTCATTTCTGAATTTATTTTCTTCAAAATAAGCTTTTTTAATTATGTATCTGCTGTCAACACCTTCTAAATCTGATTGATATGCTTTGATGCTGTTTAAGTTGTTGTAACTGAACAGGTCGTCAAAGTTCTCCTTTGTCTTTTCACAACGCACTGGATGAGCCTTCTCAAAAAGATCTTCATCTTGTTGGATACATCTTTTGTTCCCTTGCGACAATCGATAGAGTTTATTGATAAAATACTCTTCATGTGTATCGTCCGAAAAAGCATAGAAATGGTCAATTCCGTTTTGGTAGTCCTTTCTGTATCCGGCAAGAATGCGTTCGATGTCAACAATTTTTATAGTGATAAAGCGCAATAGCAATTGCTTAAAATCAGGCCGCAATTCCGTTGACCTTGAATAGCACAAGTCAATCAAGGTCAAGAGGCTTGCCGTTCGGTGAAGTCTAAAAGCATCAACGTCGGGCTGGCAAGTTATGGCATTGCTGTGTTTGTAGTATTTATGTGTTTTGTGACGTGTAGCAGAGATGGTGATATCTCTCCTTAAGAGCATATAGAAATCTACAAAGTCTTCATAGGCCGGGTGACTATTATAATACTCAATAACACCAACACGCTCGTCGTTCAGGAATTGTTTAAGAGATTCTTGATATACTTCCAGTGCAAAGCGGGAATAGGACTTGCTCCAACTCAAAGAGCTTGCATAATAAATCCTTTTTTTCTTGTTTATGTGACAATGTTTTACACTTTGGGCAGTTTCATTTTTGATGGGATTTTTGCTGATTCTTTTTGTTATTTTGTTGTGAACTTTACCTCCATCTACAGTAATGTCTTTCCCGCCATCATTAATGATTGTGAAAGGTAGTAGCACAACACCGTTATCTTTCATTTTCTCGGCGATGTGCATGATGGCTTCTGACTCCAAAATGTCATCTTGATCAAGAAGTACTGCAAATGCTTTATCGTTATCTTCGGTATATTTCAAGAACTCTTCTCTGACGCGAAAAGTGGCATATGCCGAGTTTCCGTGAGGTGCAGCATCACGTACATAAATCAAATTCCCGTAATCTTCTGAAAAACCGTGAGAAGAGCAAATGTCCAACAGTTTCTTTTGATGCTGCTGATAGTTCTCATTGGCTTCTGGGGAATCATCATAGAGTATCCAGATGACGTTTCCGCAGTTATAACTTGCTAAGTTATCACATACCGAAATTGCGGCATTTTCAAGCCTCTCCACAAATTTATTCTCGGAAGAATAATCGTTATATATCCTTGTCAAAACGTAAGTGTCACGTGTATCTTCTTGTTTCATCTTTTGTATGGTTCTGATGAGTGGTTGATGTGGTCGTTCTTAAAAAATTTTCTTCTGTATCACCGAATCGCCGGTTATAAGACAATCTTATGAGCCAAAAAACAGGAACATTTTCGCTTTTAGCCACAAGCGCCACAAATATAGATAAAAAAGTAGTCATGGGCAAGAATAAGTGAATTTTCCCAAGTTTATTTGTGACGATGGCACTATGAATACCTCCAATGTCAAGATATTCCATAATGACAGCAAATTAGTGGAGCATCAAGATGATTATTTGAAACAATGCCGATGCTCTCTGTCTTTTCCGTTTTAGCCATTATATCCAGCCCATCCAGTCCATCCATTCTCACAGATGCCAACTTAAAAACCTTTTTATCATTGACCCCTTGTGGCTGCGATTGTACCTTTGCAGCGTGAGGGGTAGAAATTGCTTTTAAGTTTCTTTATCAATTCCGCCCCACCCACTGTAATAACAATCAAAAACATGAAACCATGAATATCAACGTATTACAAAATCCGCCTCCAAAACACCTCATTGCTTTTTGACGTAAATGTGCCGACTCCTGCCCGCAATGTGGGTGTCAAAATTAGTTTAATTAGCGGAATTCGCATTTTAAAAACGGCTGCGACAGTCTTCTCATAAAACTTGGCGCCTTGGCGTGAAGTTCCATGCGTCGATACATCCCATTTAGTTTCAAGAAAAAATGTTATTTTTGCAGGTGATATGGAAAAGAACTATGACGAAATAGTGGAGCAGCTGCTTGAGCAGCCCTGTTGGGTCATTGACTTGCTGCCGATGAGAGTGCCGCAGGATAGCGCTGGCCAGTTCTTTAACGTGGAGCAGTATTACCTGCAAGAGCCGCGGCACGAGCGTTTGTGCCGCCGTTTTGCCGAAGTGTTGCTGAAACTCAACTGCTATCATGACCTGATGGTGAATCATGATGATGAGTGGGTGAAGAATCCCTCTCCCGAGGCGCTGGTGACTTGGGTCGCCAATAGCCTGCAAAACGGCCACATGTGCGTGCTCATCAATGACGGTGACGCTTTGATCACCGCCAGTGGGGGAGACATCCATGTGTCGCTTTACAACCCCTCTGGACAATTGCTGCAACTGGTAGCACAACTGGCTGCAGCCGAGGGGCTTTTTCTTTGGAAATCTTGAAAAAGGCTATCCCATCATGGCCGTGAAGACCTTGATGAGCCAACCGCTGATGGCCATGTAGATGGTGATGCCCACAATATCGTTGGTCACCGTGACGAACGGGCCTGTGGCGATGGCAGGATCAATCTTCATGCGCTCGAGTACCAGCGGAACCACAGTGCCGAACAGTGAGGCGAACATAACCACAAGGAACAACGATGTGGTCACTGCAGCCGCGGCGATGTTTGATTTCATCGGATCATTATCAACAGGGAAGAAGTGGGCATACAGGAAGATGAGCAGACCCATCACCAGCGCGTTGATGAGTGCAGTGCTGAACTCCTTGAACAGATGCTTGCCCACATGTTTGATATCCAAGCTGCCGTTAGCCAGACCTTGAACGACGATAGCACTCGACTGGGTGCCCACGTTACCACCAGTACCACCAATCAGCGGGATGAACAGTGCCAAGCCAGGCAAGATGCGCAGCAGGTCGGCGTCACCCTCGCCACCGCCTAGAATCAAGGCATTGATAATACCGCCCACCAGTCCGATGAGCAGCCACGGCAAGCGGGCGCGCACCTGGCGGAACACGTTGTCGTCGGTCTCGATGTCGCCCCAGATACCTGATGCCAACTGGTAGTCGTCCTCTCCTTGCTCACGCACGCGGTCGATGATGTCGTCGATGGTGATGCGTCCCACCAGGCGACCGATGCTGTCCACGACAGGCATGGCCACAAGGTCATATTTCTCAAAGTCAAGAGCGACGTCCTCGATGTGAGTGTCGGTGCGGACGCTGATGGGATCCGGCTCCATGACATGTTTGATCTTGGAGGCCGACGGGTTGGTGATGGTGGTCTTCAACGGGAAGATGCCCTTCAAGCGGTTGTCATCGTCCACGACATAGACATTGTATATTTCATCCAAGTCCTCGGCTTGCTGGCGCATGGCCTTGATACAGTCGGGCATCGACATGTTCTCGTTCACGACGACCATCTCGGTGGACATGTAACCACCGGCGGTATCCTCGTCATATTGCAACAGGTCAACAATGTCGCCTGCCTGCTCCACATCGTCGATATGGCTGATGACGTCCTCACGATCTTCCTCGTCAAGTTCCTGAATCACATCGACAGCGTCGTTGGCGTCCATCTGTTCCACTTGCTTGGCGATTTCCTCGTTGGGCATCAGTTCCATCAAGTCATGGCGCTGGTCTTCGTCCAGTTCAACCAGCACATCGGCTGCTGTCTCGTCATCAAGCAGCAGCATGATGAACAGGGCTTCCTCGTCATCGAGGTCGCCCACCAGTTCGGCGATATCGGCGGGATGCAGATCTTGGATTTGCGCTTTGACCAGTTCCTCGTCTTTCTTGTCAATGAGGTCGTTGAGTTGATCCAGATATTCCTCGGTAAATTCTTTCATTGCAGTTTCGTTGTCTTAAGGGTTGAAAATTGTGGACTGGTTGTAACGGCTTATGCCCGCTGTGGAGCGATGAACCGTCAGGGAACCGATGGCGGCTGCTCAAGGGCTAGCCGCGACAGGGCAATGAAATCCTCCACGCCCAACTGCTCGGGACGTTGTCGGAACACGTCGCGTTCCATCACAGACGGGTTGTTGGAGAAAATGGGCTTCAGTGAACTGCGCAACATCTTGCGGCGCTGACCAAAGGCGGCCTTGACCACGCGTTTGAACATGCGCTCATCAACGCCCAGGTCGGTCACACTGTTGCGCACGAGGCGCACCACACCGCTCTTGACCTTGGGAGGCGGATTGAACACATGCTCATCAACAGTGAACAGGTACTCGATGTCATACCATGCCTGCAGCAGCACCGACAGGATGCCATAGGCCTTGCTGCCCGGCGGTTCGGCGATGCGCTGTGCCACCTCGCGCTGCAACATGCCGCTGCAGCACAACACCTGGTCGCGATAGTCCAGCACCTTAAAGAAAATCTGTGTCGAGATATTGTAGGGGTAGTTGCCGATGACGCAGAAGGGGCGGTCGCCGTACAGTTTGTGCAGGTCCATTTTCAGGAAGTCCTCGCCGATGATGCGACCATGCAGTTGCGGGAATGAGGCGTTCAGGTAGTCCACGCTCTCGCTGTCGAGCTCCACAACGGTGAGATCAAGTCCCATTTCGAGCAGGAACTGCGTGAGCACACCCATACCCGGACCCACCTCAAGCACCGGCAAGTGCTTGTAGTCATCCAGCGTGTGGGCAATGCGCTCGGCAATAGACAAATCGGTCAAGAAATGCTGCCCCAGTGACTTTTTTGCTCTAACTTTCCGCATTATTGTGCTTTTATTGTTAACTTTGCACGCTCTTTGCTGCGTCGATTGCAATGTGCAAAGTTAGCCATTTTTTTGCGTTCGGCAGCAAGCGAGATTACTTTTTGTTCAACATTAATCGAAAAAATGTGAAAAAGGCGATTTCTTATCTGATAAAATACGGTATTCCACTTCTCATCGGTGTGGGTCTGATGTATTTCCTTTACAAGAATGTAGATGTCAACTCAATGATGGAGACACTCAAGACCGATGTTGACTATTGGTGGTTTGGAGCCGTGGCGATAGTGAGCATCATGAGCCACGTCTTCAGGGCATTACGCTGGCGTCTGCAACTCAATGCCATCAATGTCAAGCCGTCATTCAGCGCTGTGCTCAACAGCATCTTCGGCACCTATGTCGTCAATTTGGCTTTCCCGCGTCTGGGCGAGGTATGGCGCTGCGGATACATCGCTAACCGTCAGAAGGCGTCGGTCACCCAGGTCATGGGCTCGATGGTCGCCGATCGTCTCACCGACACCATTACCGTGCTGCTGCTCACCTTGGCGACTTTCATGATGGCACAAGGTGCTTTCGGCCAATTCATGGACACCTATCCCGATACCAAAGAGAAGTTCCTTTCTATCGCCAGCGACATCAGGGTATGGCTGGGCACTGCGGTAGCCATCGCAGTCTTCGGCTGGCTGATGGTGATGAAGACCGAGAACAAAGTGATTAAGAAAATCCAACTCATGGCACGCAACCTGTGGGAGGGCTTCGCCGCCATCACCCGCATGGAAGGTAAGTGGTGGTTCTTGTTGCTCACCATCCTCATCTGGGGCTGCTATTTCCTGCAGATGTATCTCGCTTGCAAGGCGTTCTCCTTCACCAGCGGCTTGAGTGTGCTGGCGGTGTTGGTGGTGTTCGTGCTCAGCAGCATCGGCATGGGTGTGCCCACCAACGGTGGCTTGGGTGCATGGCATGTCGCCACAATCTTCGGCCTGTCGCTCTACGGGGTGGGCAAGTTCACTCCCGGCAACTTTGACCCCCAGGCCACAGCATTCGCGATGTTGGTGTGGGGATTCCAGACACTGCTGCTCATCGTGCTCGGTATCTATGCTTTCACCAGCATGGCCATTGACCGCAACCGCATCGAGAGCGGCAAGACCGTGGTGGATACCACCAATGACGAAATCAAACTGTAATTCAATAGATTAACACCACCTGAAAGATGGACGATAATTTCAACGATTATTTCACCGACGACGCTCCCGAGGAGCATGTCGAAGCACGCCAGGAGACCGAACGTGAGCGTGAAGAGCGCGAGATTAAAGAAGCCACTATTGAGCGGCGAGGCAGTTCGTTCAAAGTCGTGCTGGTCTTGATCATCGCTGCCATGGCATTGTTCTTGGGATGGTGGATGTGGCAATACTATTTCCATCCTTACCGGGTAAGCCAGGAGAAAGGGTGGATTATGAAAGTGAGCGACGAGGGTACGCTGTTCACGACCTATGAGGGTGAGATGATCAGCGAGAGCTACGTCGAGGACACGATTGTCGCCATGCACAGCGACTTCCGTTTCAGCATCACCAATGACAGCCTCGTGCGCAAGGCTGCCCTGTATTCTCATGATGGCCAGCGCGTCGTCCTCACCTACAAAGAGTACAAGGGAAAGGTCCTGTGGAGAGGTAATACCAAGTTTGTGGTCACCGACATTGAGACCGACACCATGCTGGTCAAGCCCAACCCCTATCCACGCGAAATACCGAAAAAATAATCCTGCTCAACACTTGAGCCACTCGCTTTTGGATGTGAGCCCTTCAGGATATGTGAAAAGCTCACTCCGAATACCTCATTAATACTTCATCCAATACTTGCGCTCGTCATCCGTCATCTGCTCAATGGCATAGCGCAAGGCGGTGCGCGGCATTTCGTGTGCATGTCGCTCTAGGAATTGGCGCAGCAGTTCCATGCTGCACCGTTTGCCCATCTCGCGCAGCATCCACCCCACAGCCTTGTGCATCAGGTCATGCGGGTGATGCAGGTGCCACTCGGCATAGCGCAGGCACCACGACGGGTCGCCCTGCTGTGTCGTCTTCCAGGTGCACACCATGCTCATGCGTTTACGCCACAGGCAGTCGCTGGCCGCTAAACCATCGATGATCTCCTGTTTGTTGCCCAAATGGGTAGGCAGCAACAGCCAGTGCCCCAGAATCTTTGGTGCAGACAAGTCCACCAGGTCCCAGTTGTTGGCTTGTTCGGCATGTTGCAGATACATCTTCACGATTTCATCGCGACCCTGGATGGCCTTCTCATCGTTTTCCAGCCGTTTTTTTGCCAATTTGCCGAACTTCTCGACAAGCATCAGCAATCCGCACAGCCTCACTTCGTGCCACTGTGACATCAGCAACTCGGGTACCTCGTCGAGCAGCGTGTCGTGCACTGCCAGTTTCACAACCTCGCGCGTCTGCGGCACCTTCAGCCCCAGGAATTCGTCGCCCTCGCCATACTCGCCTGGTCCCGTCTTGAAGAACCCCATCAGCACATTCCGCTGCTTCTCGTTTTGCAGCGACTCCATATACCCAATTATTTCCTTTGCCGTCATCATATCGCAAAGTTACACTATAATTCCTCACCAACTCACAAATCATGAAAATTAATGATGAATGGCCGTTGAAAATGCTGGAATGCGGTGGATGCCTCGCCTTGGCGTGGCCGATATAGGCCTGCAAATAGACATACCGACATGGAGTAAAATCAGGGGCCATTGGATATCCTGCTGCAGCGGCCACGCCAAGGCGAGGCCCTACAGCAAAATGTGCCTGAATTGTATTGTTGATTAGCGGATTACAATGAGTTTAGGGACACTTTCCGCTGATGCGCTTGCGAATATAAAGACAATATAATGCCATTTTTAGTAGCATCTTGCTTGCTGGTTTCAAGATTAATTGTACTTTTGTAAAGCAATTGCGGAGAAATTCTGTCATTTGCTCATTTTTCAATTAACTATCAATTAATCATTCATGTGTGGAATTGTAGGATATATAGGCAAAAATGAAGCCTATCCAATTTTAATCAAAGGACTGAAAAGACTTGAATACCGCGGCTATGATAGCGCGGGAGTAGCACTCATTAACAACGATGGCGGCTTGAACGTTTATAAAGCCAAAGGCAAGGTGGCTGACCTGGAATCCTATTGTGAAGACAAGGACAAGACAGGATGCGCCGGCATTGCCCACACCCGTTGGGCAACACACGGCGAACCCAACAGCGCCAATGCCCATCCCCACTACTCGGCATCGGGCAGGCTGGCCCTCATCCACAACGGCATCATTGAGAACTACATGACGCTGAAGGAGAACCTGGTGGAACGCGGCATTGCCTTCAAGAGCGTGACGGACACCGAGGTACTGGTTCAACTTATCGAGCACATCATGCTCAGCAACAATATTGAACTGCTCGAGGCAGTGCAAGTGGCACTGCACCAGGTCATTGGAGCCTATGCCATCGCCATCCTCGACCGCAACCACCCTGACACCATCGTGTGTGCACGCCAGAGTTCGCCCCTGGTAGTGGGACTGGGAAAACAAGGAGAATACTACCTGGGGTCTGACGCAAGCCCCATTGCCGAATATACCGACCGCGTGATTTACCTCAACGACGGCGACATCGCCGTGATGCGCTTGGGCGAGGAGTTGAAGGTGGTCAACATGGACAACGAGACCCAGCATCCCAAGGTAAAGCAGATCGACATCACTCTGGGACAACTCGAGAAGGGCGGTTACCCCTACTTCATGATCAAGGAGATCTTTGAGCAACCGACATGCATGCGCGACTGTATGCGTGGACGCATCAATGTGGATGCCGACCGCATCACCCTGTCGGCAGTCATCGACTACCGCGAACGACTGATTACGGCACGTCGCATCATCATTGTTGCCTGCGGAACCAGCTGGCATGCCGGCCTCATCGGGAAACAACTCATCGAGAGCATGTGCCGCATCCCCGTTGAGGTGGAATATGCTTCGGAATTTCGCTACCGCGACCCTGTCATCATGCCCGATGACATCGTTATCGCCATCTCACAGAGCGGCGAAACCGCCGACACACTGGCAGCTATCGAACTGGCGCGCCAAGCTGGCGCATTTGTATTTGGCGTGTGCAACGCCATCGGCGCCTCCATCCCTCGCCAGACACAGACGGGCGTTTACATCCATGTGGGGCCTGAAATCGGCGTCGCCTCGACCAAGGCATTTACCGGGCAGGTCACCGTGCTGTCGATGCTCGCCCTGAGTATCGCACGTGAGAAACAGACCATCGACAACGAGACCTACAAGCGCATGGTTGCCGAACTCACCCGCATTCCCGACAAAATGGAGCAGGCCCTCCAGACCAATGAGCAAATCGAGCGCCTGGCACCCATCTTCACCTACGCCAAGAACTGCCTGTACCTGGGACGAGGATATAACTACCCCGTAGCCCTTGAAGGGGCATTAAAACTCAAGGAAATCAGTTACATCCATGCCGAGGGGTACCCTGCCGCCGAGATGAAACACGGCCCCATCGCTCTCATCGACTCAGAGATGCCCGTGTTTGTCATAGCCACTCGAGATAAACTATACGAGAAGATTATTTCCAACATCCAGGAGGTGCGTGCCCGTGGAGGTCGAGTGACGGCACTGGTGACGCAAGGAGACACGCAGATACAGCAATTTGCCGATCATGTCATCGAACTGCCCGACACGATAGAATGCTTCCAGCCACTCATCGCCAGCATTCCGCTGCAACTGTTGGCCTACCACATCGCCGTGTGCAAGGGCAAGGACGTTGACCGTCCGCGCAATCTGGCCAAGAGCGTGACGGTAGAGTAATGACAAAGAAAAATGATGGTTAAAAACAAAAAACTGTTTTGTTATCCGCTCGACTTGAACTACCTTTGTAACGGTAAAAGTTATTCACGAGACGCTCAATCATGAGTAAAACAATGGAAACCAACCATCTAACCGTTGCACGAAAAACGATTGTAGGCATCCAGTTCCTGTTTGTGGCCTTTGGTGCCACAGTTTTGGTGCCCCTGCTTGTGGGGCTTGATCCTGCCACCGCGTTGTTCACCGCTGGTTTGGGAACCCTCATCTTCCATTTGGTCACCAAGGGCAAAGTGCCCATCTTTTTGGGCTCCAGCTTTGCCTTTATTGCACCCATCATCTCGGCGTCCAAGCAGTGGGGAATGTCGGGCACATTGGCTGGCATGGCCGGCGTTGCTTTGGTCTATTTCACTATGTCGGCGCTCATCAAATGGCAGGGTAGGAAACTGCTTCAACGACTGTTCCCGCCTGTTGTCATCGGGCCGGTGATTATCTGCATCGGCTTGTCGCTCGCGCCAACGGCTGTTGATATGGCCAAGAACAACTGGCTGTTGGCTTTCATCTCACTCATGACTGCGATTCTCGTGCTGGTGCTGGGACGCGGACTGTTGAAACTTGTTCCTGTGGTGTGCGGCATCGTGGTGGGTTACATCGTGTCGGCGTGCATGGGACTGGTGGATTTTTCAGCTGTGGTCAGTGCTCCATGGTTCTCCCTGCCGTCGAGCATCACCCATTTCCAATTGCCCGAATTCGCTTGGGAACCGTTCCTGTTCATGATACCCGTTGCTATCGCCCCGGTGATTGAGCACATCGGCGATGTGTTCGTTGTCGGTGCTGTCGCCGACAAGGACTTTGTGAAAGATCCTGGTTTGCACCGCACCATGTTGGGTGACGGTTTGGCATGTTTGGCTGCAGCTCTCCTTGGCGGCCCTCCCGTGACCACCTACAGCGAGGTGACGGGCGCCATGCAAATCACGCGCATCACAAGTCCTGCTGTCATCCGCATCGCTGCAGTGACAGCCATTGTGTTCTCTGTCCTTGGTAAGTTGAGCGCGGTGCTGCAGAGCATCCCCAGTGCAGTGCTGGGCGGCATCATGCTGCTGCTGTTCGGCTCCATCGCCTCGGTGGGCATCCAGAATCTGGTGAATCACAAGGTGAACTTGGACGAGACGCGCAACATCATCATCGTCAGCGTTGTGCTGACGTTGGGTATCGGTGGTGCCATCCTTCCGATGGGCTCCTTCTCGTTGAGCGGCATCGGCCTCTCGGCACTTGCCGGTGTGATTCTCAACTTGGTTATTCCTAAGACTAAAATTAATACAAGTAATGATGATTAAGCCCATAGTAATTGCACTGGCCATGCTGCTGATGTTTGCGTCGGATGCTTGGGCCTGGAAGCCGCTGTTCGTGGGCCATCGCGGCTGCAATATCGGAGTTGAGAACACCGCCGAAGCCTATCGCAACGGTGTTGACGTGTACGGCTATGACGGCCTGGAATGTGATGTGCGAGTGACCAAGGACGGTTTTTATGTCATCAGCCACGACGAGACGACTAATCGCTTGGGCGGTAACCTCACCGTTGCCGATGCCACCTTGGCCGAGTTGCGTGCCGAGCAATACACGCAAACGCGTGGCGGTGTGACCTACACGGGTCACATCTGCACCGTGGCCGAGTATCTGGCTATTTGTGTCGAGAGGGGCGTCTTCCCTGTTATCGAACTCAAGTGGACCACGGGCATCAACAATAATGACATGAGCAACTTTGACGGCTTGGCCCGTTTGGTTATTGAGATGGGACTGTCCGACAAAGTCATCTTCCTCACGTCGATGAAGAAGTCTCAGGAGTATATCGCCACCCACTATCCTCAGTTCACCCGCCAATGGCTGTGCAATGCCAACTGGGAGGGCAACGAGCAGTGGTGTCAGGAATATGGCCTTAACCCCAGCATATCCATCGGTAACTTCGATGCCAACACTGTCAAGACGTTCCACAACATGGGCTTGAACGTGGCAATGTGGACTGTGGACACCAAGGAGAACTATCTGAAATATGGCAGCATGGGAGTCAGTGTGATGACCTGCAATTCGCTAAAGCCAAGCGAGATGCCCGAACTCGAGGACATCGACTGGGGTGGTAATTGAATCTTGAATCACAGTTCTCGTGCACCGAGTTTTTCGAGTGGCCGTTTACGCAATTTAGTCCATTTTTCGGTGCTTGGCATCGTCTCGTCAAAGGCGTTTGACTTCACTACCTGGCGTTTCCACGTCAGGTAGTTCTCGCTCACGGTGGTACATTCCCCAGTGTTGCGCATCATCTCCTCATGGTCCATGCCGATGAGGCAGAAGTCGTCATTTTGATAGCGATAAGTATAGGCATCAGTTGATGTTCCGTAACTGCCTGCGCTACAGAACACACCGATGGCTATGCGCAGCGTGCCGTGCGGCGTGATCTCCAGGCCGATTTCGTGATGGCAAAACTCGTTTTCGTCGGCAGGAATCACGTTGTCATATTGTTTCCACAGTTGCAGCTGGCCTTGTCCCTTGCCGAAATAAATGGCCAAAATGGGCTGGTTGAAATTATAGACGTAGCCATCGTCGCGCGTGAGGGTATTCTCGGGATAATCGGGCGTAGCCATCACAACGAGGTCTGTGATGCCGTCCTTGTTCAGGTCGCCTTGTGCCTCTTGATGCGGCAAACCGTCAGGTGTGATTTGCTCAACCGATGTGCCTTGTTGCCCCAAACCCTGCGCTTGGGCATTAAAACCTACACAAATCGACATGCAGAGGCAAACGATGATATGTAAAGCCCTTAATCGTTTCATCATTCTGGTAACCCACCTAATACCTAAAGCCTAAAGCCTAAAGCCTCTTGAAGCGCATACCGTCCCACAACAGGCCAGTCGATGTCTTCCTGTTGCCATGATAGATGTCCACGTTGATGTCCTTTCCCTGTTGTGGCAGCTTGCAAACAACAACGGTCTCATCATTCATCGTCATCAGTTCGCCTGTTTCATAGTTGGCCTCATCAATGGCCGGTTCTATCTCGGCATTGAGATCCTCGGCCGAAACTATCCATATCTGGCGGGTAGCATTGTCATAGAGATAGTAATTGATGCCGCTGTATTGTCCGATGATATACTTGCCATCCATCATCGAAACCACGTTCATGGCAATCAGTTTGTGTTTCCCGTCGGCACAATTCCAGTAACACATCTCGAACAAGGTTAATGCATCCAGGTCTTCAAAATCCTCGCACAGCCGGGCATCAAATGTGTAACGCAGATAGCCGTTTTTCTCGTCTACCATGAGTTGGACGCATGGATTCTGGGGCTCATGGCGCAAATAATGCTCCCATGCGCTACGCACGTTGCCCATCATTTCGTCGGTCTCCTCCACGTCGAGAAAAGCCGTGATAAAGTCACTGATTTTAGGAGCTTTGCCCTGATAGGATACACGGTTCTCCAGCGCATAAACGAAGAGATTCTTGGGATAATTCTGCTGTGCAAGAGCGCTGATGCCGGTCAGCACCAGTATCAAAGTGCTTATCGTTATTTTCAACTTGTTCATCATATCATTCAGTTTTTTGGCAAATTTATATCAATTTTTGAAAAATATATGTATATTTGTCAGTGTTTTTTAGACTTGTAATCAGTAATCATAGTTTAATCGCATGGCGAAATGAAAAAGGTTTTATTTGCTTTTGCTATCCTGTTGGTGCTCACAGCATGCGATAACAAGCAGGCACCTGCCATCAAGAACTAAGACATCAAGTGACTTCACGATGAAAGACAATAAACAGCAGATAGCGCGCATCCGCAAGATGGAACGCCGCCTCAACAGTGCTACTGCAGCAGTTAAACGCCTTGAGGCTGCTCTTGACAATTGGGAGGCCGCTCAAGAGGCCATCGCTGCTCTTGACGAATACTACGGTAGTGACTTGTGGCGACAGGACTTCGCCGACGATGAGGCGGGACTGTTGCCTGCCGACCTCAAGCGCGGCGTCCTCAGCGAAGATGGCATCTGGAACCTCATCACCGACGTCAATGAACTGAATGGCCGCCTGAAACAACTATCCCCAAAAAAATATTCATGATGATGACTCTGCAAGAAGCTATTCAAGCGCGCCACAGTGTGAGGGCTTATAAAGCGCAGCCGTTGACCGACGAGGATGCTGCTCTGTTGCAAGAGAAAATTGCTGCGGTCAACAGTGCTGGACGGCTGCACATCCAGTTGATTCGCAACGAGCCCAAGGCGTTCTTGGGTCCGTTTGCCCGCTACGGCAAGTTCCGTGGGGTGACCGATTATCTCGTCATGGCGGGCATGAAAGCCGAAGATCTGGACGACCGCATCGGCTATTACGGTGAGCAGCTGGTTCTCTTTGCCCAAACTATCGGGCTGAACACTTGCTGGGTGGGTCTCAGTTACACCAAGATTCCTGGGACCTATACACTAAACGAGGGTGAGGTCATCCAAGCCTATATCTCTATCGGTTATGGTGAGACGCAAGGTGTGACGCACAAGATCAAGCGCATTGATCAGGTGAGCAACGTCAGCGACAGCACGCCTGACTGGTTCCGACGTGGTGTTGAAGCCGCATTGTTAGCGCCGACGGCCATCAATCAGCAGAAATTCTCGTTTGAATACCTCCCGCCCGAAGAGGGGCAACTGCCTCGCGTCGTGGCCAAGCGTCATTTCTCCCTTGTGGGCTACACCCAGATGGACCTGGGCATCGCCAAGTATCACTTTGAAATCGCCGCTGGAACCGATAACTTCCAGTGGGCACCATAGTATAATATCATTAAACACTTAAATGAAAAAAGTAATCGTCATTTCAACGAGCCTGCGTCCAGGCTCAAATAGCGACTTGCTCGCTGACCAGTTTGTGGAAGGCGCCAAAGCTGCCGGTAACGAAGTAGAGAAGATTTCCCTTGTGGGGAAAAACATCCAGTTTTGCAAGGGCTGCCTGGCTTGTCAAAAGCTGGGCCGTTGCGTCATCAACGATGACGTGAACGACATTATGGCACGAGTGCTGAAGGCCGATGTCGTGGCTTGGGCAACACCCATCTACTATTATGAAATGAGCGGCCAGATGAAGACGCTCATCGACCGCATGAACGCCATGTATCCGCTAGACTATCAGTTCCGCGATGTCTATCTGCTCACCACCGCTGCCGAGGACGAGGAGCATGTGCCTCAACTTGCCCAGGCTGGCTTGACAGGATGGATCGACTGCTACCCCAAGAGCCGTTTGACCGGTACCATCTTTTGCGGTGGCTTGAACGATGCTCGTGACATCGAGGGCAACCCCATGTTGCAAGAAGCCTTTGAAATGGGTAAGGGCATTGCCTGACATGAATATCGAAGATTACCGCACGTTCTGTCTCTCGCTAGGTGATGATGTGGAGGAGAAGATGCCATTCACGGCGTTTCACTCTGCCAGCGGTGTGTTGGTGTTCTATGTCCATGGTCACATGTTCTCGTTCTTTGACTGCGATGACTTCAGTGTCGTCACGCTCAAGTGCCAGCCCGATCGCATCGACGAATTGCGGGTCACTCACGACAGCATAGTCAAACCCTTCAACATGTCTCCAAGGCATTGGCTCGGCATCGACCCGACCACCGCACCCGCTGACCTCCTGCAGGAACTCACCCGCAACTCCTACAACATCGTTAAGACCAAATACAAATCTGAACGATGAACAAATGCCTGTAAAGCCAAGGCTCATTGGCTCTACAGGCATTTGCTGTTCTGCATAATCACCTTAGATCTTTGCTTTAGCGTTGAATAGCGAACGCATGCGCAGCACTTCTTGAATATTGCTGATGAATGCAGTGATGCCAACGGTCATCAATAACGAGACGGCAGCGGCAGTGATCAACCGGGAATTGTCGCTCAGCCATTGCAAGAGGAAAAACTGATTCCTGAAAGTGAAAACAGGAACATCCATGGGTGTCGAGAGGATGTAAGTCATCGCGATGGCGCCACTGATGATACCTGCAACGAATGCCACCACCACAGCCATCTTGTAACGACGGAGGGTCGCTTCCTGGTGCTGCTTGATGTACTCTACGGCATCCAGGCGCTTGGTGAGTGATGCCATGAAGGCGTCACTGTCGTCGAAATGCGGTTTCTGGGCGAGGAAGAGATCCTCAAGGGCTTTATTTTCGTTCATAACTGTAGTCTTGCTTTAAGTTTGTCACGTCCTCGGGAGAGTTGTTGCTTGACGGCACCTTCGGTTGTATCGGTAATCGCGGCAATCTCCTTGATGCTGTATCCGTTGAGGTAAAACAGCGTGATGGCTGAGCGCTCCTTGGGCGGCAGGGTGCGCAGGGCAAGGTAGAGGTCTTGGTGTTCAAAGGAAGAATCCGCTTCTGTGCCGCCGATGAGCGTGCGGGCTTCATCGATGCTATCCATCGTGCGGCATCCCGCCTTGTGGTTGAGGAAGGTGTTGTAGGCAATCTTGAAAAGCCACGAGCGGAACTTGCCTTCGTCACGATAACCCGCCAGCGAGAGGTAGGCCTTGACCAAGGCATCCTGTGCCAGGTCATCGGCATCGCCCTTGTTGCCGCAGCACAGGGCGAGCAAGAAACCTCGCAGGGCCTCTTGCTCTCGCTCCACATGCGCTATGAAGACTTCGCGGGTCACAGGTTACGCTTGCTCAGTTACACCCTTCTCCTCAGCCTCTATCTCCTTGGCAAGCATCTTCTTGCCCACGAAATAATTGATCATGAAGGCTATGCCCACACCGAGGGCAATCAAGCCAAAGCACACGACTGCATAGATATCGTCGGGGACAGAACCGCCCACATAACCCATCCATGCCCCTGTGCCGATCAATCCTATGCCGAGCAGCGTGGTGAGGCATCCCCACAGCAGTTTTGTGAGCAGTTTCTCCTTCAGCAGCCCGGGCTTGCGCGAAATCTTCTTCATGATTTCCTCGATATCCATTTCAGGATTCTTCTCGATAGCGGCCAACACGATTTGTGTGCGTTGGTTGGTCTCATTCATCTTTTTACGGACGCCCGACAAAATGGCAACGATGGGAAGAACGCAACCACATGCAATCGGCACTAATATTGCAGCAAGGTTTTCCATATTTTTATTGAATTTTTAATTGTTACACTTTTTGTTTCTTGAACCAGTTCCCTCGCTTGAGCTCGGGTTCTGCGGGCTGCGCCTCAGCAATCACATGCGCGCTTGCATTGCGTTC
>JAEEGL010720026.1_pt1 | contig 20446 bp, 15 predicted proteins | sample 9134231 | NCBI WGS metagenome assembly JAEEGL01 (sample SAMN16246548, study PRJNA631951) | gut metagenome | biome: gut microbiome; feature: rumen; material: fiber-attached | host: Bos | place: Iran: Karaj | collected 2018-10 | reverse complement strand
GTATGTGATTTGGGAAAGAGTGACGATATTGGAGTAGGGAAGGTATTGCAAGGAAAAGACTCTGTGGAATTGGCTTACAAAGGATTCCATTTGGCTACCGCAGCAGATATCTCTCCGGACGGAAGCCAGATTCTTATTAAAAACCAAAACAATACCGCTCAAGATCACAATCAAGAGTATTCGTGGGTGTTGTTGTGGAAACGTGAACCGAACGAGAGTGTCGCAGATGCGCTCAAACGCCAGCCGCAGGCTATTCATTCGTATGAGCAAGAATGGCAAGGAGAAGCCATCTGCTGGCTTAATAATAATGTGTTCTTTACAGTTAGCGATGATGACGGTGAACCTCCATTGTACAAGTACGTGAAGCCTTATCCGGAAGGTATAGCCAATGTCTGTAATGACAAATCTGCAACCAAAGTAATGCGTAACGGACAGTTGGTTATCCGCCGCGGAGAGAAGGTTTATGCCGTTACCGGAACAGAAATTCGTTAATCATATAGAATGTTGATACTATGACAAAGAAGTTGTTATTTTTCGGCCTGCTGTTCCTATGCGCCGCTTGCACGAAAGCTGCGCCTAAATTGGTTTACAATGGCGATACATTGGAGTGGAACACTGAGTTCAAGAAAAAGCAGTGCGGTACACTGGATATCAAGAAGAATATCATAGAGGTTTCAGGTATCGCCTGCTCTCGCGTTACTCCGGGGTATATCTGGATGCAGAGCGATGAGACCGACGAGAATACTAATCCGTTCATCATTGCTACGGACGAGAAGGGAGCGGAGCGTGCTTGCAAGGTGAAATTCAACAAGATCTATCGCTGGGATTGGGAAGATATGTCCGGCGGAGTATACGATGGAAAGAATTATCTCTTTATCGGTGCTTTTGGTGATAATGACGAGACCGATGGAGAATACTCAATTATCTATTTTGAAGAACCGGCCATTGATCCTGTCAATAAGCCAGAAGTGACAGTTACCGCATCTCGTATCAAGTATGTCTATCCTGATGGCAATAAGCACAATGCTGAGGCACTTATGTATGACAACCGTGAGCAGATGATCTATATCATCACTAAGGTGTATTATGATGTGTGCAAAGTGTACAGTATCCCGTTCCGTCTCGATTACGGCGATGAGGAGCAGACTTTGGAATATGTATGTGATCTTGGTGTGCGCTCCGACTTGGGTGAAAGCGCTGATGATAAACCGTATAAAGGATTCCACTTGGTAACCGCAGCAGATATCTCACCAGACGGCAAGTATATTCTGATTAAGAATCACAATAATATAGTAGCTACATATTGCTGGATTCTCTATTGGGAGCGTCAGGACGGTGAGAGCGTAGCAGATGCCGTTAAACGTCAACCGCAACCACTGAAATGCTATAATACGTATGAATGGCAAGGTGAGGCTATTTGCTGGCTGAACGATTACGTGTTCTATACTACTAGCGATTCGGATGAGGGTAATCCTCCAATCTTCAAATATACTCGTCCTTATCCGGAAGGTGTTGAGAATGTGATTGGTGATGATTCCAAGAGAGAAACGTCGAAAGTGTTTATCGACAATCAACTTTACATTCGAAACAATGAGCGTCTCTATACCCTTGATGGTCGTAGAGTTAAATAAGAAATACCGAATAAAGTTAAGTTGTTATGCAGTCAGAGACTCCTTTTTTGAGGCGTCTCTGATTTTTTTTCGCTCAAAATCTTGCATATGTCAAAAAAATGTAGTACTTTTGCAGCCGTTTTCAGCGATAAGGCTGTTGCTTACGCAGAGGAAAGATGGCAGAGTGGTCTATTGCGTCGGTCTTGAAAACCGAAGTACTGAAAGGTACCGGGGGTTCGAATCCCTCTCTTTCCGCAAAAAGGATTGGGTGTAACCGCAAAAATGAGAAGAAGCCAATGGTTTCTTCTTTTTTTTCGTTGTTCACGAGAAATCCTTGCAAGGATCCCCCCGGCAAGGATCTGGGATCACGTAGAAATTCCTCTCTTTCTACATTTGTGCCACTTTTCAAAACTTTCTATTTTTAATACAAAAAGCAATAAAAAGCACTATATATACTATGAAAAGTAGTCAAAATTTAATAAAAAAATGAAGAATAATAAAATTCGGCACCTTTTTCTTAATAATAGATTCTTTATTACTGAATAAAAAGTAGTACTTTTGCACCCGTTTTTAATATTTAATTGCAAAACGATGAAAGTACTTTTTGTAGTAAACAACTTTTTTGCGAAAGGCCAAGGCCTGGATGAGTCTGCTAGACGGACTGTACAAGCGCTGCGTGAAGCAGGCCAAGAAGTGCGTGTTCTTTCCGGTGAAAATCTGGAAGAACCTAACGGACCGAAACCGGACTATGAGGTGAAGGCTTTCCATTTCCCGATCTTGCAACCGATGCTTTCCTCGAATGGTTACCACTTTGCCGAGTGGAAGAGTCCGGTTATCGAGGATGCTGTTCGCTGGGCCGATATAGTACACATGGAGGAGCCGTTCTTTCTTCACCATGTTGCGATGAATTGGGCAAAGAAACTCGGCAAACCGATAGTAGGAACGTATCACGTACATCCGGAGAATTTTGTGTTCAACGCGTTGGGGCGCACGGGCGGATACTTATTCTGCCAATTCCTCTATCGCTATTGGTGTCGTGTGTTTTACGATAAATACAAATATCTCCAATGTCCGACGGAGAATGTGCGTCAGCGTTTGATTCGCCATCGTGTGAAGGCCGAGTGTTTCACGCTCTCTAACGGTGTTGTGCCAGATACCTGTCTCCGCCCGCTGACACCGCCGGACAATTATTTTGACGAGAACCGTCCGTTGGATCTTATTTATATAGGCCGCACTGCTATTGAGAAAGACCAGCCGACGCTCTTTAAGGCAATCCGTATGAGCAAGTACGCCAACCGAATCCGTCTTCATATTGCAGGCCGCGGTCCTAAGCTGGAAGAGTACACACGCATGGCTAACCAACTCTACGAAGATGGTGTAGTTAAGTATAAACCGATCTTCGAATGGTGCAACCGCGATCAATTGCGCGAGTTGGCTGCTCATGCCGACCTGGCTGCTCATTGTGCTTTCATTGAAGTTGAGGGAATGAGTATTACTGAGGCAATGCAGCAGGGTGTAGTGCCTGTTATTGCTACTGCGCGTTACTCCGGTACATCCGCTTTTGCATTGGACGAACATAGCAAGTATCCGGCTAAAAATGCCAAGGCGTTGGCAGAACGTATCGACTACTGGTTCGATCATCCGCAGGAGCGCTGGGATATGGGTCATAAGTATGCCGAGTCGATGAAGCAGTACGAGATTGCCAATTGTGCGCAGAAACTGATTGAGATCTACGAGAAAGCTCTTAATGGAGAGCCCCCAACCAAGCGTCAGCGTTTCCCGCGTCTTGCATCGCTCCTTCGCAACAAAACAGCATTGCTTTAGTTTGCACATAATTCTTTTTCATGACATCTAATTGTTCCTGTTTTTAAGATTAAAAGCAATAAATCGCATTACAGTTGCTATAAAAAGAGGTTAAAATTTAAGAAAAAAATGAAGAATAATAAAATTTGACACCTTTTTCTTAATAATAGATTCTTTATTATTGAATAAAAAGTAGTACCTTTGCGGCGGTTTTTAAAAACTTAATTGCAAAACGATGAAAATACTTTTTGTAGTAAACAGCTTTTTCGAGAAGGGCCAAGGCCTGGATGAGTCCGCAAGACGGACTGTACAAGCGCTGCGTGAGGCAGGACAAGATGTGCGGGTTCTCTCCGGAGAGAACCTGGGGGATCCTAACGGACCAAAACCGGAATTTGAGGTGAAAGCTTTCGATTTTCCTCTTTGGCAACCGATGCTTTCTTCGTTCGGTTATCATTTCGCTGAATGGAAGAGTCCGGTGATTGAGGAGGCCGTTCGCTGGGCTGATGTGATTCATATGGAGGAGACTTTCTTCCTCCATCATGCTGCAATGAATTGGGCAAAGAAACTCGGCAAACCGATGATAGGCACCTACCATGTGCACCCGGAGAATATCGTATTCAACACGCTGGGGCGTCCGGGTGGATTCTTGTTCTGCCAGTTCCTCTATCGCTATTGGTGCCGTGTGTTCTACGATAACTACAAGTATCTCCAATGCCCGACGGAGAATGTGCGTCAGCGTCTGATTCGTCATCGTGTGAAGGCCGAGTGCTTCACGCTTTCTAACGGTGTAGTGCCTGACAAGTGTCTCCGTCCGCTGACACCGCCGGATAATTATTTCGATGAGAACCGTCCGCTGGACTTGATCTATATCGGCCGTACGGCTGTGGAGAAAGACCAGCCGACACTCTACAAGGCTATCCGCATGAGCAAGTATGCCAGCCGTATCCGTCTGCATATAGCCGGCCGTGGACCTAAATTGGACGAGTATACACGCATGGCCAACCAACTCTACGAGGATGGGGTAGTTAAGTATAAACCAATCATTGAGTGGTGCAACCGCGACCAGTTGCGCGAGATGGCTGCACATGCCGATTTGGCTGCCCACTGTGCTTTTGTCGAAGTCGAAGGTATGAGTATCACTGAGGCTATGCAGCAAGGCGTTGTGCCTGTTATTGCTACTGCACGTTACTCCGGTACTTCCGCATTTGCGTTGGACGATCGCAGCAAGTATCCGGCTAAGGATGCCAAGGCATTGGCCGATCGTATCGACTATTGGTTCGATCATCCGCAGGAGCGTTGGGATATGGGTCATAAGTATGCTGAGTCAATGAAGCAGTACGAGATTGCTAACTGCGCGAAGCGACTCATCGAGATATACCAGAACGCTATCGATGGCAAGAACTCTACCAAGCGTCAGCGTTTCCCGCGTATGGCAGCCCTTTTCCGCAACAAAACAGCATTGCTTTAATCTGCACATATACAAATATTTGTGGAGAAACAACAATATTTTACTCTTACTCAATTGCAAAAAGTGGCATGAGCATTTGCTCATGTCATTTTTTTGTTGTACCTTTGCACTCGCAATGGATACAGAAAAGTGTTTTGATATGCTGGCGAAGACCTTCAAGGGTCTGGAAGAAGTGCTGGCGAAAGAGTTGATCGAACTAGGTGCAGACGAGGTGCAGATGGAGCGCCGCGCAGTGCGTTTTCGTGGTGATAAGGCTTTGCTCTATCGCGCTAACTTATGTCTGCGTACCGCCAGCCGTGTGCTGGTGCCGATAGTGGTGGTCAACCGCAAACCCAAAGACAAAAGCAAGCCGGACGATTGGTTGTACGAGCAAGCGAAGAAGATAGATTGGTCGCAGTACATGACCATCGACACCACATTCTCTATCGACGCTACCGTTTATAGCGAGACCTTCCGCAACAGTCGTTTCGTTACCTATCGTGTCAAGGATGCCATCGCCGATTATTGGACGGAGAAAGTCAACAAACGTCCGAACGTGAAAATAACTGATCCGGATCTGTATATCAATGTGCATATAGCCAACGAGCAAGTGACCATCAGCCTGGACAGCAGTGGTGAGAGTCTGCATAAGCGCGGCTACCGTGTAGCAAACACAGAAGCGCCTATCAACGAAGCACTTGCAGCGGGTATGTTGTTGATGGCCGGGTGGAAAGGACAGACGGATTTCTATGATCCGATGTGCGGTTCGGGCACGTTGCCGATTGAGGCTGCGCTGATTGCGCGTAATATAGCGCCGGGTATCTTTCGCAAGTCGTTTGCCTTTGAGAAATGGGCTGATTTTGAAGCTGATTTATGGAGTGACATCTACAACGACGATAGCCAGGAGCGCGATTTCAAACACAAGATATACGGCTCGGATACGGCTTTCTATGCCATCCAGCAGGCGCAAAAGAACGTCAAAGCTGCCGGAGTGGCGCGGGATATAGAACTTCGCCAAATTCGCTTTGAAGAACTTTCGCCAGTTGTACATAGTACATCGTCCCTTAGTCCATTGATTATGATGAACCCGCCGTACGGCGAGCGTCTGGCAAGCAATAAGGATATGGAAGTGCTATACGGCAAGATTGGTACTGCGCTGAAACATAATTGGGCCGGCGCAACGGCGTGGATCATATCGTCCAACGAAGATGCGATGAAATGCATCGGTCTAAAACCAAGCAAAAAAATACGCTTATTGAACGGCGAATTGGATTGTCAGTTCAATCGTTATGACCTCTTCGCAGGCAAACGCGATGATTGGGCGGCCAGTCATAAAGGCGAAGGGGCGAAAGGCCGAAGAGACGAAGATCATAAAGGTGAAAGACCGAAAGTTTCTTTTAAGGCAAAGGGTGAAAATTTCGGCAGAAACAAGAGAAAATGACATGCACGCCTGCTTTATAGGTGTAAGTCGTTTTTTGCATCATTATTAGTGTTTTGGTAATAGAAGAATGGTATTAGCAGTTATTTTAGGTCTGGTAATGACTTGGACCGTAGAATCGAAGTCGGTAGTGGTCGGTAGTGGCGATATTCCATCGTCAACCGAAGTGGACTACTGGTGTACGTATCAGAAAGGTTCTGTTCGTCAAGGCGACACCGCCACATTGTTATTTAGTAATATCGGTGGCATTCAAATTCAGAAGATAGAATATTCTGTCAAGTCCAACAAAGAGTCCGGCGCAGGTACTATCATTGTTATGGCTGATGACAAAACACTGGCAACCCGTTCCGGCACATTCAAAGAGTGGTGTGGAACGTATGATGCGGAGACATACCATTCCGTCACGGCGTGGACAGGGCAACAGACTATCTCCTCCTACTTGTGCCTGCAACTGGAAGGAACAACCAATTCGCTGCATATCAATCAATTCGTTATAACCTACCAACCGGCTCCTGCCTATAGTGTAGATCTCTTGATCAGCAATGAGCACTATGCAACGTTGACTGAGACATCCGGAGGCGCAGGCATTGAACTGCCGACCATAGATGATCGCGAGAACTGGCAATTTCTCGGCTGGGCTCCTCATGATAGTTGGCAAGTGAACCAATTGCCTAATACATGGTATCAAGCCGGCGCACACTTCTATCCGACAGAAAATAGTTCGCTTTGGGCTTTGTGGCAATATAGGGAAAACAAAGAGCCGGAATATGTAACCGACCTGCAAGACGGCGATTATCTCTATCTGAACCGCCAAGACAAGTTAGCTATCAAGGGGACGGTATCTGAAGGCAAGATGGAGCACGCTGCAATGAGTCCGGATGACGAGCAGCAAGTGTATCACATCGCGTTCAATGCGACTAAAGATAGTGCAACCATCTTGCATAAAGCAACAGGACAATATATCGGTTATACAAATGGTTCAAGTCCGAAACTGAAGGATGCTGCAAGCAAATGGCAGGTGTGGCACGGCGGAGACTCAACGATATTCTACTTCGTTAATACGCAAGGGAAAAAGTATGTTCTGTTCACAAGCCTTAATTCGAACATAGACAGAGCAGGAGTGATGAAGGTTAATGACGAGACTAACGCGCCGACTGTTCTTCTCTCTGCGGAGCAAGAAAAGACCAATCCTGTCTATACCGGCCATCCGGAGTGTAAGTTAGGTACTGATTTTGTTCTTTCATCTGACAATGATGTTGTTGTGCCGTTCGGCATCTACGAACTGCATGTTTGGAAGGGGAAAAAATACCTGCGTCTAAGGTAACGTATCCGCAATTTTTATACTATTCAGCATCTGCCAAGTTTGACGGATTTTCGAACGTTGTGTTCGAAAAATGGACGTTAGTGATTCTTAGTGATTCGTTGTATATTCTTAGTTATTAACGAGGGCAATACGAGAGCGAAAGGAGAGCGTAACGGTGCAGTCACCTCAGCGTGAGAGTAGCGTTGACTGTCGGCTCACCGTCGGTTGACCGTCGGGAACGACTGCTGATTGTCCGCTAACTACCCGCTGTATTGTCTAGGATTGACAGCCGAGTAATGGCTAATGGCTGAATGCTGATAACTGAATGCTTTTATAGGTTGATGTCTAAACATGTGCAAGCATAGATGATATTTTTAGTCCGAAAACTTGTACATTCAAAAAAAAAGTAGTAATTTTGCGGGCTCAATGAGAATAAAAGAGAAAATGGAACCGATATATATAGCAGATTATAATTACCCCTTGCCCGACGAGCGTATTGCCAAGTATCCGTTGGCAGAACGCGATCATAGCAAGTTGCTGGTGTACAAACCGGACAACGGACAATGTGCGAAGGGGATTGTTACAGAGGATAAGTTCTACAACGTCGGCGACTATATTGCAGACGGTTCGCTCCTTGTATATAATAATACGCGCGTGATACAGGCGCGCCTGGAGTTCCATAAGCGGAGAGCCTCCGCAGGCGAAGATGCTATGCAGGGGCAAGGTGCCCGCATAGAGGTGTTCTGCCTGGAACCGCTGGCTCCGCATGACTACCAGTTGTCGCTCGGCAGCACCACCGGTTGCACATGGAAATGTATGATCGGCAACGCGAAGAAATGGAAAGACGGACCGATAGAATTGTCGATTGCCAATGGCTCAAAGCCTATTACCCTGCGTGCATACAAGGGCGAGACAATCGGCAATGCGTACTCCGTGCGTTTTGAGTGGGACGGCGAGAATATATCGTTTGCGGAGATACTGGATGCCATAGGCGAATTGCCTATTCCACCGTACCTGAACCGCAAGACCGAAGAGAGCGACAAGACGACCTATCAGACCGTCTACTCGCGTATCAAGGGCAGTGTGGCTGCGCCGACGGCCGGTTTGCATTTTACGGAGAAGGTGCTGGACGACCTGCGCAATCGTGGCATAGAGACCGACGAAGTGACGCTGCATGTGGGTGCCGGTACGTTTCTGCCGGTGAAGACCGCCGATGCCAACGAACACACGATGCACACGGAGATAATAGCCGTGCCGCGTGAGACCATAGTCAATGTGCTGGCGCACTTGGGACGCATCGTAGCAGTAGGCACCACCAGTATGCGTACGTTGGAGAGCCTGTATTTCATGGGTTGCAAGAAAGCGGCTTCGGTGGCACAGTTTGACCCATACGAACAAGAGTTCGGTCTGTCGGCCCAAGAGGCGTTACAGTCCTTGCTTGATTGGATGGATGCAACGGGGCAGGAGACACTGCATGCCGAAACGCAGATAATGATCAAACCCGGTTATCAGTTCCATATAGTGGACCAACTGATTACCAATTTCCATCAACCGCAATCGACCTTGCTGCTGCTTGTTAGTGCGTTCGTTGACGGTGACTGGAAGACGATATACGACTACGCGCTCTCGCATGACTTCCGCTTCCTGTCGTACGGCGATAGTAGTATCCTCACGAGAAGAAAATGACAGATGATAGACACCCATTGTCATATAGATGAAGAGGCGTTTGCTGCCGATCGCGAAGAAGTGATTGCCCGTCAGCAGGCAGAAGGCGTGCGGGCGATGATTGTGCCGGGCGTTAATGTGGCTTCGATTGAGTCGGTGCTGGATGTGTGCCATGCACATCCGGGTTATTGTTTTCCCGCACTGGGTCTGCACCCGGAGGATGTGAAAGAGAACTGGGAGGCAGATATGGCGACCGTTGAAAAGGCAATTCGCGCACATCGGGAAGAACTGGTGGCAATAGGCGAAATCGGCCTGGATTATTATTGGGATACGACCTACAAGGAACAGCAGAAAGAGGCGCTGCGCCGTCAGTTGCTCTTGGCCCGTGAACTGGACCTGCCGGTGATACTGCACAATCGCGAAGCGACGGAAGATATTGTTAGTATCGTTCGCGAAGCGGCAGCTTTCGACCATTCGTCCATTCGCCTTTCGCCCTTACGCGGAGTATTCCATTGCTACAACGGAAGTAAGGAAACGGCGGAGCAGATCCTGCGGATGGGATTCTATTTGGGTATAGGCGGTGTGCTGACCTTCAAGAATTGCAAACTGAAGGACATGCTGAAAGACCTCGACTCTCACCTTTCATCCACCATTCATCTTTCATCTCGTTTGTTGCTGGAGACGGACGCTCCGTATATGGCGCCTGTGCCGCACCGAGGCGAACGCAACGAGAGCCGATTCATGGCGCATGTAGCGGATATGCTGGCAGACATTTTGGAGATGAGTCGGGAAGAGGTTATCCGACAGACCACAGACAATGCAAAACAATTATTTAATCTGAAGACAATATGAAAAAACTGATTCTTCTTCCATTCTTGTTCGTCGCATTGACGATTACGGCGCGCGGCGCGCACGCGTATTATAAGGTGTCGGAGATGCCCGATGCAGTAGTTTATCTGCCGGCTCCTCCCCAACAGGACGAAATGCGTTTTGCTTACGACACTGCGCAGTACCAGTGGGGCAAACGCATGCGTGATACAGAGCGCGGCGCGAAAGCGAAAGCGGATGCCGAGTATAGCATCGAGCGTATTGCCGCAATCTATTCGCCGGTGATGGGTGTAGAGATATCCAAGAAGAATACGCCGGAGTTGTGGCGACTGTTGAGCGATGCAACCTATACGGCCAATTATGCCTGCCACAACGCAAAGAAAACCTATATGCGTCCGCGTCCGTACATGGTGTTCAACGAACCGACACTGGTTCCCGAGGATGAGGAAGATCTGCGTCGCAACGGTTCGTATCCGTCGGGCCATACTATCCTGGGATGGGCTAGCGCGCTGGTGCTGGTGGAAATCAACCCCGAGGCACAGAACGAAATACTGAAAGAAGGATACGAATACGGCCAGAGTCGTGTGATAGCCGGTTACCACTGGCAGAGCGATGTGGATGCCGCCAGATTGGTTGCCGCCGCTGCCTTTGCCAGACTACATACCAGCCCTGCATATATGGCGCAATTGGAGAAGGCAAAGAAGGAATATAGCCAGAAAAAACATTAAAATTGCAAAAAAAAGTCCAAATTGCAAAAAAAATGTGGCAAAGATTTGCGTATGTGCAAAAATTGTAGTACTTTTGCAGTCGCGTTGTGTTGAAATACACGCGATGGAGAGATGCTCGAGTGGTTGAAGAGGCACGCCTGGAAAGCGTGTAAACTCCAAAAGGGTTTCCGGGGTTCGAATCCCCGTCTCTCCGCAAGACTTTGACAAGTGTGCGAATCTAAGCTTGCTTAAGTGAGCATACAAGAGCAGAGTCGTGAACAAGATATTAACGGCAGCATGTAGGAATGACGGTGAAATCTCCGTTTCTCCACAGAGTTTTGCTACGAACCGTGAAGGCATATTTGCAGACACGATCGGAGCGAGGTTTTCGTACAAGGTGCCGATGGTATCTTGTGGGGATGATGAATAGAAGTCTCCATTAGAAGAATATTTAAAAACATAATAAATCATTTACAAAATTTTATCTCATGAAAAAAGTATTTGCAACCCTGACGGTGCTGGCAATGCTGAGCTTTGGTAGCGCAGCAGTTATGGCACAAGAGGAAGCTGCTCCTGCACAGGAGGCTGCTGTAGAAAATGTTGATGAAGCTGCTGCTGAGGATGCGGTAGTTGAGGATGCTGAGGCTGCTGCTGAGGAGGCTGGTGGCCTGGAAGCTCTTCACAAAACCCTGAAGACTAAGTTTATCGAAGGTGGCGCAGAGTTCATGGCGCTGACTTTGGTCTGCTTGATTTTCGGTTTGGCTCTTTGCATCGAGCGTATCATTTATCTGTCGCTCAGCAAGACCAACACCAAGGCACTGCTCGAGAATATTGAGAAAGCACTGAAGGAAGGTGGTATTGAGAAGGCTCTGGATGTATGCCGCAATACACGTGGTCCGGTAGCAAGTATCTTCTATCAGGGCTTGAGCCGCTACGATGAGGGTATCGATGTAGTTGAGAAGACCGTTGCCAGCTACGGTGGCGTTCAGCTCGGTCTGTTGGAGAAGAACCTCTCTTGGATCTCGCTGTTCATCTCTATCGCTCCGTCTCTCGGATTCTTGGGTACCATCATCGGTATGATCGCAGCATTCGATAAGATCCAACAAGTAGGTGATATCTCGGCTCAAGTCGTTGCCGGTGGTATCAAGGTGGCTCTGTTGACCACATTGCTCGGTTTGATTATCGCTATCGTTCTCCAGTTGTTCTACAACTATATCCTCAGCCTCATCGAGGGTCTGGTTAACGAGATGGAGGACAGCTCGATTAGTCTGCTTGATATTGTAGTAGAGTATGACGCTGCCCAGAAGAAGAAATAATTAAGCTATCAGCAGTCAGCAGTCAGCCGTCAGTACGATGAGAGCTGAGTTCTGAACGCTGAAATCTGAAAACTAATTTTTTATTCTGAGCAATTATGAAAAACTATAAGTTAATTCCGAAGATTACCTTGTGGACGCTGTTTGCGCTGGGTATCGCAGTACTTGCGATATATATCATCGGCGGAAATGGTCCTGATGTGCACGAGGTAGCCGGCGATGTTCTGCCTATTCCTCGTTTTGCTGACCTCTTCCTCGTATGGAACTATATCCTGCTCGGCTTGGTAGTACTGGTTACTATCGGTGTGGTAGTAGTAGAGTTCTGCAAGAACTGGAAAGACAATCGTCGCAAAGCATATGCAACTCTCGGTGTTGCATGCGGTATGATCGTGCTGGCTCTCGTATGCTGGTTCTTGGGTAGCCCGGAGAAGATTGATATCATCGGCTACGAAGGAACAGACAACGAAGGCTTCTGGGCACAACTCAGCGATGCCGTTATCTATGCTTGCTATATCCTGATGACCGCTACCATCGGTACGATGATTTGGGGTATCATTCATACCAAACGTTTGAAGTAAAATCACATCTATCATGGCAAAGAAAATCCCACAGATTAACGCCAGCTCTATGGCCGACATCTCGTTCCTGTTGCTGATTTTCTTCCTGGTGACTACCTCTATGGATGTCAATCAGGGATTGGCTCGCCGTCTGCCTGCGCCTATTCCTCCTGATCAGAAGATTGAGGATAAGGATATCAACAAACGCAACCTGCTGGTGGTTAAGATTAACTCGGCCAACCAGCTGATGGTACAAGGTCAATTGACAGATGTGAAGCAACTGCGCGATAAAGCCAAAGAGTTCATCAAGAACGAGCAGAATGCCGATTTCTATCCGAAGGTTTTTGAGGAGGATTTTGGTGCTCCGTTTGGAATAGTGCGCTATACCAAGGATCACGTCATCTCTGTGCAGAACGACGTTGATACCCAGTATCAGGCATATTTGGACGTACAGAATGAACTCGTAGCTGCGTATAACGAATTGCGTGACGAGTGCGCGCGTAAGTATTTCCACAAGTCGTACAACGAACTGGAGGAAGATCAGCAGAAGCAGATTCAGAAGATCTATCCTCAGAAGATTTCGGAGGCTGAACCTAAAAACTACGGAGGAAACTAAACATGGCAAAGATACGTAGAAATGACAAGCGTGAGATGCCGGCGTTGAACACGTCGTCACTTCCTGATATCATCTTCATGCTGCTGTTCTTCTTCATGTCCGTTACTTCGATGAAGGAGGTCAGCTACAAGGTGCAGTTCAAGAACCCACAGGCTACCGAGCTCACCAAGATCGAGAACAAATCGTTGGTACGCTATATCTATGTTGGTACTCCTACGGCTGAGTTCCGCAAACAGTACGGTGCTGAAACCCGTATCCAATTGAACGACCAATTCGCCGAGGTCAAGGAGATTGGCGATTATATCGTCAACGAGCGCTCCTCAATGAAGGAGAGTGACCAAGGTCTGATGACGGTCTCCATCAAGGCGGACAAGGAAACCAAGATGGGCGTTATCGCGGATATCAAGCAGGAGTTGAGACGCGCCTATGCGCTCAAAATCAGTTATGCCGCAACACAGCGCACGAACTATTAAGAATTACATTAAAGGCCGCTTCGCTGCGGCCTTTTTTGTACCTGTATGTGTAGCTATCGGGTTGTTCGCCTGCTCGCATAGACAGGCCGCTTTTTCGTTGGAAGATCAAGACCAATGGCGCGAAGGAGACTTGGTTCTGCGCTGCGGCTATGGCATGGAGAGTCGTGTGGTGACAAATCGCACACGTTCGGCCTTCTCTCACATAGGAATGCTTCATTACGATAGCCTGAAGAGTGAATGGCAAGTCATACATGCTGTACCCGCAGAAGATGAACCGGAGTATCTGAAAACAGAGCCTGTTACGCGTTTTTTCTGCCCTGAGCGAGCAGAAAGAGGTGCATGGCTCAGAGTGGACTGCAGCGACAGCATAGCGTGTGAGGCGGTGCGTTACGCACTCGGCAAAGTGGAAAAACAGGTGCTCTTCGACAACGATTATCTGCTTGGCGACAGTACGCGGCTCTATTGCACCGAACTGGTGTGGCGGGCCTACAGCAAGCAAGGCATAGATATTTCGGGAGGCAGACGCCATTCGGTGCCTACACTATTCTGCAAAGAAGGAGAAGGTATATTTCCTTATGATATAGAAAAGAGTGAAACCACTCTGTTTGTGAAACCATTAAAACACTAATGATTATGAGAAAAATGATTCGTCTGATGGCAGTAGCCATCGCAGCAGTGGCAATAGCTGCTTGCGGCAGTAAGACATCCAGTCCCGAAGCGGCCGCAGAGGCCTTCCTGAAAAGTTATCAGAAGGGCGATTATGCAGCTATGGTGGACCAGATGTATTTCAAGCAACAACTGACCGACGAGGAGAAGAAGGAGTACGTAGCAATCTTCGAAGCCAAGATAACTTCCGAATTGGATGAGAAGGGAGGCATAGCGTCCTACGAGATTGGAGAAACGGAGACGGCTGAGGACGGTCAGACGGCTAAAGTAGCTTATACCATCACCTACGGCAACGGTTCGAACCAACCCCAGAAGATGGATTTGATATTGGTAGACGGCGAATGGAGACCGAGTAGCGGTAAGTAATTCGTTTGAGCTATTGACAAAAAAACAAGAGAAGGCGACACAGAACGTGCCGCCTTCTTCATTTTCAGAGTATTGGGTTTTAGCGAATAAATACCTTGGTTACTTTATCACCTGAAACTACGATATAGAAACCGCCTCCAAGATGTCCGTTCTGGCTCGTTACGTCACGACCGCTGAGGTCGTATATGCGCAGATTGTTTGCTCCGATGAACGTCTTGCCGCCTTGAGAGAGACCTGTAGGATCTCCTTCTCCCCACTGAGCGGTCAGCGTCAGATCGGCTGCCGGCATCGTTTCCGGTATATCCAGATTCCATCCGAGGAAGATGTGTTTCTCTCGGGTAGCAGTAGGAGCGAGGAAAGATGCACCGTACTTGACTGCGTTTTGGCTATAATCGCCACTCAGCTCACCGCCGTTAGCGTCCCAAGTGAGGATATAACTATTACGTGTGTAACTGTATTCAATAGAACTGCTACCGTCTCCGTTGATGGTGATAGATTCCGACATCGGAGCCGTAAAGCCTTCGATATTTTCTGCCTTCGGAGTTACCTCAGAGTCTGTAGTGCCGCTCAGTTCAATCTCATCCAGGAATGAGAAGTCGTCATCGTCGACATTCTGTACGTAGCGGCGTACGATATACTTGGTATCATCGTTGGCAGTGAAGTTGGCAACGAGCGATTCGGTATTCTCGTCGATGGTGATGACGAGTTGGTGCTCAGTGCTACCGTTGCTCCAACCTGCGAAACTATAGCCGGCGTGAGCCGAAACGGTAAGAACTACCTCCTCACCATATTCGTATTCGTTCTTCTGTTGGCTTGCATTTACACTACCGGCATTCTCATTGCTGCTAACGAAAGAGAAACCGTAGCTGCGTCGTTTCCACTGAGCCGTGAAAGTCAAGTCTTCGTCCGGCATGGTGGAAGGAACGCTCTTGTCCCATCCGTTGAAGGTATAGCCTCTGCGCGTTATGCTAGGAGCCGTGATGGCTGTTCCGTAAGCCACTTGACCGCTTGTGTAGTTTCCGCTTAGGGTACCACCATTGGCCTTCCATGTCAAGTTGTGTTTCTTGACGGTCCACTTGGCGTATAGTGTCAGATTGTTATTGACAGTATTATTTGCAAAATTCCAAGCGTTGGTACAAGCGTTGTCAGTGTACCAGCCGCCGAAGGTATAACCCTCTGCCGTCGGGTCGGCAGGTTTGCTCAGTTTCTGACCTGCAACCACGTTCTGTGCCGCCGGTGCATTACCGTGACCGTTGGCATTGAACGTTACGGTATAACTTGTCTCTGGCTGTTGCGGCGTTTGTCCGTTGCTGAACTGAGCCGTGTAGGTGTCAGCGCGATGAACGATACGGATGTTAGGTGACCATCCGGCGAAGGTGTATGATTGCTTGGTCGGAGTAGCCTGCTTGTATGTAGGCATAGCGCCATAGCGCAGTTGCTCGCTCTGGGTAACTGTTCCTTCTACAACAAACTCAACCTGATAGGTTCTGCGGTCGTACTTGTACTCAAAGACGGTTTGATAGTTAGAGTTGACCGTCTTGGTCTGGCGCTGCGGAGACTTGAATCCGGCGAAGGAACGAGGCTCCGGAGCAACATTGCTGCCTGCAGATGTTTGGAAGGTATCTATCTTAGCCAGCGAGTAGTTGTCGTTGTCGATGTTCTGCTGCAGGTGGCGTACGGTGTAGTAAACAGGATTGCTATCGCCGGTAGGATTGATGAGCGCATCGCTTGAGCTTCCGGTTTCCTGGTACTTGTTGTAGTCAATCATGATAGCCGGAATATCGCAATCCATGTAGTATTGGCGATGATTAGCGTCTTCCCACTCTGCATCTACGTGATACAACGGATAGTCGGTGCTGCCGTATTTGCCCTTGTAGGAGAACTTGAACGAACCGCTGTTCGCTTTAATCGAGTCACCGGTACATGGTATGTATTTTACGAGATAACCGTTATGATTTCCGGAAAGGCTCGTAGGCTCCGAAGCGTCAAAGTAAGTGTAAACATAAGGCAAATCTGTCTCAGTGAAACTGTAGAAATCCGCCGTCCAATAGCGTGCATTGTCAACCGAACGATAGAACAGTTGTACTGCATCCACATCCACCTTTGTGCGGTCGCCGTGTGCGCTTGACGCCATAGCGACATCTATCTTCTTAACATAGATGATACCGCGGTAAGTCTGGCCGTTGTAGCTGCTGTTGGATGTAATGACAAACTTGACTGTTCCTCTGTGGTTGGCCGGATTGCTGAAGGTGTATGTGCTGAGTGCGGCAGCACCTTCATAGGCAATTTCTTTAGAGCCGAGGCTGTATTCTGTTCCGTTCTCAACGATAAACGCTTCGATGGTTGCCAGATAGTTGCTTACAGCGCATTGAACGCTGATGTTGCTGATCAGGCACGAACTGAAGCCGGTGGAACTATATGTCACGCTGTACGGGTAGGTTCTGGATGTACCGAACACTTCGCCCAGTTTGCTGTTGAAACTCTGGACAGAAGCGCGGGAATTGCCCAACGATATGCTCCAACTCTTGTTGCCGAGACTCTTGTTGCCCGAGCCAACCTTGGCGGTATAGGTGTAGGAATAATCGTCGCAGTTGTCGAAGATCTCTGTTGCGCGGATATCGATGTCGATATTACCGGCAATCTGCGCTGCGCTCAGGTTGATGGTCAGTTTGCCGTTGGCAAAAGAAGCGCAGTTGTTAATCGTCTCGCCTTCCACTTTTACGCTGACGGATGTGTTGGCAGCGTTGAGGGCCTCATAGCTGTTGCTGTTGGTAAAGCTGGCGGTGAATCCGTCGTTAGCGCGAATCCATCCCTCTGCCGGACCGGAAACCTTGGTCACACCCAACAAATCGTACGAAACACTAACAGAGTCGCTCGGGAAGACATATGATTGCAGGGTCATATCCTGACTCGGATAGAAGCGCTCACCCGACTGACCGGCGATGTACACGCGGTTGTTTTGAACATAAACCCAGCCTTGGAACGAATAGCCCGGGTCGGCAGTGAAAGAAGGCAGTACTATTCCTGCGTTCTGACCGGCCTCTTGTATCGATGCTACGTTGGTCGAACCGTGGCCGAGAGTGGAGCCGTTGTTCTTGGTATCGAACTTAACAGTATAGCCATCGCGTACAACAACGGCATACAGGGTGATATCGCGCGAAGGCGTATAGCGGTCGCCGGCTGCGCCGATCTCAGCTACGGATGAACCCTCTGTGGCAGACCAACCCAGGAATCTGTAGTTGGCTGATACGTTGGACACATTCGGCAGAGTGATTGCGGCGCCGGCTGCTGACTGCGTCAGCGATGAGGTGGCACATGTAGCATGAGCACCTGCCACAAAAGTAACTTTGTATGCCTTGGAAACGCCTCCCTTGAACTTAAAGGAGATATTGCCGTTAGCCTCCTCAATCTCGGTCAGCGCGTTGCCGCTGATCGGAGTATATGAGGTCACTCTCTGCGAACCCGGATACGGATCTTTTTGGGTACCTATATTTCTGTCGCTTCCGCCGGCCGATACAATTGCGTAACACAGATTCGAATTGCTGGCGCTCGATCCTCCGTAGTTCGGCTGATTGCGCGACCAGGTGGTGGCATTGTAGGACACTTTCCATACCAGCAAACCGTGACCGGGCAGATAGGCATCCCAGCCTGTCTTTTGACGGTTCTCGAAATAGTAAGTTACGTTGGTTGTAGTAGCCGAATAGACACCGGCTTGGTTCAACATACGATAGGTCTTGCCGTCTGCGGGCAGAACGACGTTCTCCGGATCGCTCAGTTTGGTAGGAGTCTGCCAACCGAGGAAGTACTTGTCGTGTGCTGCATAGTTAGGCGGAGTGATACCGTTGTTGTTGTACGAACCTGCGTCCATGATATGCCAGAATCCCGGGGTGCGGCCATATCTGTTGTTGTAACCGCTATTGTTGGTGTCGTAGTAGTCAGGCAGACCGAGCACGTGTCCAAACTCGTGGCACAACGTACCGATACCGTAGCGACGACCCGATTGACCGTTCAACTCACCGCCGCAGGCGTAACTGTTCAGTATCTTGCCGTCCAGTCTTACTGTTTGGCCGACACCGTCGTAGATATAATATTGGTGAGGCCAGATAGTGCTGGATCCGCCACCGTCGGCTTGACCTTTGCCGGCATAGATGACATAGACGAAATCGATTTTTCCGTCATTGTCGCCGTCATATAGAGAAAAATCCACTTGATTATCCAATGCCTGGCATGCCTCAATAACCATCTTGTAGGCATATTGGGTACCGTCATTACCGGCATAGTAGGATGATTTTTGGCTTACGGTCACAGGACCGTATACGTCAAACTGCGGGTTGTATTGACCTTCAGACTGGTCAATGAAATAGTCGCGTACCGAACCGAGTGAACCGTCGAAATTGTAGGTGTGCCCGGTGCTGTTGATCATCTCAGTCATCGCAGCCAGAGTGTTGCTAGACTGATACTTCGTATCCTTGAAGTTCACCAAAATGAACAGACCTCGTGGCGCCAGGTTCACTTTGCCTGCTCGTCGGATTGCCGGTGCGTCCGCCACATTGGAAGCGGCTCGCCTAGCCTTGATAGCTTGGTCCGAAACTTTCTCCTTGATACGAAGGAAACCCTCTTCATTCTCTTCTAGAATGTTTTCGTCTGCATCAACCATGTAATGGCAGAACTCGTCGCCGTGTACTTCGTACTCTACTTGTTCACCATTAGGGTTGATGAAAATTCGCTTGCCGGGTTTTGCCGGAACGGCAAATAGCTGAACAGCCAATAGCGAAGCGAAGAAAATAGAAAAAATCTTCCTCATGCCTTTAACGATGTTAAAATTGTTAATACTTTAATGATTTTGGTGACAAATCGGCGCAAAAGTAATAATTTTTACTTCAACATGCAAAATTAAACAGAACAATCGTGTTAAAATTTCTATTTTGCAACATCCGTCTTGCAGAATGATAGTATAAACAACAGAAAACGCCCCATTTGGAGCGTTTTCGGCTTATTTACTATCAATAATTATTGTTGTTAAGGTTTTTCTTTACCATTGGATAACGAATCCGCCGTGTACGTTAATACCCGCTTGTGCGTAGTACCAAGCGCAGCGACTTCCGTCTTGGAAGCGGCTTGCTTCTGCGCCACCGTTGCTTGCAAACTTGCTATTGAAAATATTGTTCAACTGGCAGAGTAGTTTGATTTGCGGAGCACCTTTTATCTTTTGCAACGGCAATGTGTATTGCAGATTGACGTTGGTTGTTGTATATGCCTTCAGCATGGCATTTTTGTCCATTGTGTTATCCAAGTACTGGCGACCGGTAACATTCGTTTGGATAGTGCCCACAAAGCCTGCGTAGTCGAAGGTGAAGAGTGATGCGGCTGTAATCATCGGTGAGAAAGCGATGGTTGTTTCCCCTACAATGGAATCTTGTCCGACCCAGTTCCAGTTGTCCTGATCATCATACAGGTCGATGTACTGCTTGTAATTCTGAATTTTGTTGCGGCTCACAACAATATTGCCGTCCCAACGGAACCAGTCGGTTATCTTAACTGCTGCGGTCAGTTCTGCACCCATACGGTACGAGTCTTTGACGTTAGTGGTCAGGTATTTGCCTACATCGTTATATTCGCCCGTCAGCACCAATTGGTTGTCGTAGTCCATGAAG
>JAEEGL011217856.1_pt1 | contig 20447 bp, 19 predicted proteins | sample 9134231 | NCBI WGS metagenome assembly JAEEGL01 (sample SAMN16246548, study PRJNA631951) | gut metagenome | biome: gut microbiome; feature: rumen; material: fiber-attached | host: Bos | place: Iran: Karaj | collected 2018-10 | reverse complement strand
TAGACTATGAATATGTCCGCGACGAGGGCGACGGAGACGAGTATGTTCACCGCCATCACGCACAGGCTTTCGTATAGGAACTGCCGAACTATGCTCCACGCAGATGCTCCGAGCGCTCTTTTGACGCCTATCTCGAACCGCCGCTCGTTCAATGCGTTCGCAAAGCAGGAGTAGAGGTTGATCCCGAGTATTATCAGCATCGCCCCGCATATAAGCGCCTTGGTGCGGTTCTCGGTCTTCATGATCTGATTCGCTCTGTCCTGCGCCTCGTATGTTCCGAAGGCTGGATTGTTTGGATCCAATGAATCAACGAGCTGTCCCACGATCTCCGGCTGCTCGGAAACGAAAACCATGTACGACGTGCAGTCAAGATCAGAAAAAAGCGCAGGATTGACGGCAATCCCGGACATAATTAGAATCGGCGTATAGTTTTCCGAATTTACCGATGCTTTTCCTTCCTTCTCTCCAAGACCCGAATTAAGCGTAATTATCCCTTCCGAAGGGATAGTTCCAACTACCCTGCAAGCTTTTTCCAATATGTATTCACTCTCCCAATCGCACGTCATTACAAAATGGAGCTTATTCTGATTCCACTCGGAAACGGCGCGGTAAAGCTGTTCGTCGATAATGAGCTCATCGTCCTCTAAACTGATATCAAGATGCTCTTTCCCGTCGAGCCACGTTATCTCCAAAGCTTCAAAACGGTCGTTTACGTTTGACCATGTATAGAGAGCCGGCACCCGCGTTGGGATCGAGATTATCTCCGGAAAGCCAAAGGAATACACTTCTTCCCCCGTTTCGAGACATATATTAGGAATTCTGAGTTTGAACCCGCGGATCATATAATTAAGCTGACAAGTCGTGCACGGTATTTCCGAAGCCTTTTCAAGCAACAGTCTGTCTTTGTACTCATCGGTTGAATGGACGGAAAATACAAGTTCCCTGTTCTGTGCAAAGTATTCTTTATATCGGTTGTAACTGGCGGAATCGGTATACGCCATGTAACCGAGAAGAAGCGTAAACGAAAGAACTATCGTAACAGACAGAAGACGGTATCCCCGTATGTTACGACGTACCATTACAAAAGCATGTTTCAGTTCCTTGAGCAGCTTCATCGCATTTTCCTCTACGTCAGGTCAGATCATTTCCTCCAGCTATCCGGGAAATCCGGAAGAGAAGGGCCATACCACGCGGGGAGGTAGAATTGATGGTAATCATAAAAATCTTTGCCTTCAAAAGCCAGCAGGTATGTTTCGATCGGATCGTTCACCCTTCTAACATAACACGTCGAAAGCATCGAATGCTCTTTTTCGTTTACCGTATAGCTCATAGTGAAGAACATCGTATTGAATATCTCATATTCCAGAAGTTTTTCGCTGTAAACGATGACGTCTATCGACGTCTTTTGACCGGAGGAAAAATCAAGCGGCATCTTCATATCCCAATAATAATCGGATATCTGATCTCCCCCGGAGCTTTCCAAGCGAACGTGCGCTCCAAGGATCTTAATGTCCGATCCAAATACATCTACACCGTTTACGGTTATATCATCCCTTCCAACAGTAAAAGACAGCGCATCCGGAAGCAGCGCATATCCGTCATCATATGCCGACCCGCCAATTGATAACAGGGCGATCTGTTCCTGACGAATGCCGTAATTATCGCTCTTAAGCTCATCGGGTGTTTTGCTGTGGAAGCGCCATTCCCCAAAATTCAGGCGGACGGCTTTTCCACCCAGCTTTATATCAACGTGATCTGCGGTTTCATCTGAATACTGTTCAGGTATCCTGATCTTTACCGAATAAATATAGTACTCGGGTATATCGTTTTCATTGAATTCGTCAAAGGCTTCATAATAGGCCTCCATGATCATGTTGTTCTCATCGATCTTTTTTTCCTTTTCGAGCGTTTCGGCATCTAATTCGGTTTTTTCAGTAACCTCGCCATATCGATCCCAAATCCATTCTGCAAATTCGACTTCTTCGTTGCGGATACGGGCAAGCTCTCTCCAATCTGCATCTTGAAGCATCAGAAAATGCTCAAATTCAAAATCGGCTTCCGTAACATCTCCGACGTTTTCTGCATCTTCTTCATCATACAGTCTCTCTATTGTTCTGAATCGCTGCGTTTCGTCCTTGACTTCAAATGTATAAGGAGTACTGATGGGCAGTTCTATTTTTATGTTTGACTTGCCGATTTCTTCTTTTGATATGATGAAAAACGACGGACTCACGAACATATAATTCTCGAAAAAGTCACAGCTTTGATTCGAAAGAGAAATATATACTTCCCCGTCGAAGTATGATCCTATACGCATCCCATGTTCCTCGGATGGTTTTTCAGATGGAGAATCCGGTTGGCTCGAAACATCTGCTGTGATGATCGGTATAGGCGTTCCGTCATGTGCTGAATTTTGATTGCCAGTACAGGCTGCAGAAGACAAAAAGAGAATAATGATGATACCGCATAGAATTATTCTTTTCATAAACCCTTCACCTCGTATATGCCGCGACAAACAATTTATGTTTGTCGCGGCATGGTTGCATATGTATTAGTCGTCTATTGAAAAAGCATACAAGCCAGAGGCTGTTTCAAATGATCGAACGCCATACGAGAAACTCCCGCTGACTAACGTGGACGTGTTGTTGTTGGAATCTGTAACCTTGACATTATACGTTCCGTTATATCCAGTTACATAAGCCTTTATTCCATAATAACCGGACGGAAAACTTGCAGGCACGATTACTTCATCGTCAAATGTGACAGATTCAGTTCTTGAGGCTTTTAAGTTCGCTTTGTTTGCAGCTTTGGTCAGCTGTGTGGAGTACAGGCTAAAAGACATGCTGCCTGTATATGTAACAGACCAAGGCCCTTCATCTATTACGTCGTAGTGGCCATTAATGTGATGGAATCGCGTAGATTCAACTCCAAAGTTTCTTGTACTTGCAGTACTGGGGGTAACGGTAGCTTTATATTGATTACCCTCTGAATCTGTCCAAGAATAGGAGGCAGCCATTACGACTCCAGATACATGCACCGCCATGATCAGAACCATAACGATGGCGATGATCTTTGCAAAACGCTTGTTCATAGTTGATCCTTCCTTTCTCTTCTCTTACTGATTTGTCGATAGGTTTAGGGATTTCTTACAGAGCATAGACTGTTGCACCAGTCACTTCCGAATGTTTTCCGGCAGTTTCGGTTCATACGCCGGGCCGTTGCACGGTGTTGCCGCAAATGCATTCGCCGCAAATGCAAAGAGCGTTGAAAGCACAGATACGATCACCGCGATAATACGAGCTTTCTTCATACATATCCCCCCTTTCTAATTTGTTGATAGTATTATAACAGTTAAAAAACGCCATGACCGAAACATGCCGTAAAAACCCGTTTTTCTGCCGTAAAAACTTGATCGTGTATCATTTGTTGGAATTGACCGCGCGGATAAGAAGGGTTATAATCAAAACAAGCGGGTTGAGAGGATTGAACAATGAACGGATTTCTTATTTCTATATATGAATGGCTCGTCTGCCTTAGCGAGGCAGTCATGACATTTCTTTTGTTTAAAAACAAATTTGAAATAAAAAAGGGCAGATATGCATTTGCGATAGCGGGGATGCCGTTATTGGCAACGGCTACGTTCGTAATGAATTTGTTGTCGGTGCCTTGGACTCCTGCTGCCTTGGTCTTACTGGCGCTTCATTTTGCATATTCTCTGTTATTCTTCGACGGTTCATTGACATCAAAGTGCATTTGGAGCCCCGTAACATCCGTTATTATGTGCATCTCCAATTACGTTTTCCTCATAATACTATACCTTGTTACGAATTGGGGCGGCGAAGGACTGATCCCCGGGAACACCGTCAGGATATTCGGGCAGCTTATTTACATGGCGCTGAACTTTGCGCTGCTTCTGCCGCTGCTGAAGCTGAAGAACACCGATGGTGAATTGCCCGGGCTGCTTCGCGCCGGAGCTTTGCTGCTTGCCCTTATCGGCGTTGCCGTTTCCATGTACTGCTTCTCTCTGATAGTCGCTCCCGAGGCGGAGGGCGTCGCAGCATCATCCTGGATCCCCTGTGCCGCAGTACTGTTCTTGAGCATTGCTCTTATTGTTCTTTCCGAGCATCTGTCGCGCATCTACAGCAGGCATCTTGAAACACAGAAGGATCTTCAAAAGACCAAACTCGAAGCGGAGCATGTTTCGCAGGTCGGAGCTATGTATGAATATGTCCGTGAATGGCGGCATGATATAAAGGGAATGGTGTCCACGGTGACAGGCCTCGCCGAGCGCGGCGAATATGAGAGCATGAGGAATTATCTGCGCGAACTGAACGGGGCCGCTGATGAAACTAAGCTGCTTATCAGTACTGGCAACCCCGCGCTTGACGCAACTGTTTCCGCGAAGCTCATGCTTGCGGATAAAAACGGGATCAATGTTGAACATACCATTTCTGTACCGGAAAACATGCCGATAGACAGCATAGATATTTGTTCTGTGATAATGAACCTGATGGATAACGCGATAGATGCCGTATCGAAGCAAACCTCCGCCGAACGATTGATAGAGCTTGGTATTATAGATAAGGGCGGCATGCTTTCGATAAACGTAAAAAATCCATGCAGCGGCGATTATAAGTTTGACGGGGAAAGCCTCAGTACAACCAAGGAGGACAGCTCTGTTCACGGTATCGGGCTCAAGCGTGTGAACAGGATCGTTTCCGCATATGGAGGTTTTATAAAGATCGAGCCTAAAGAGCACAGCTTCGAGGTCAGCATTCTGCTGCCATTGGATAAGGAGGCAACGAATTGAGGATCGCCTTGTTTGAAGATAATGACGAGCATGCAAACCGCATCAGTGCTGCAGTAGAGAAGTGGGCGGAGCGATCCGGAAAGCAGGCTGTCATTACCCGCTTCTGTTCTGCGTTTGACGCAGAGGAGCTTACCAGATTCGATTGCCTGCTTCTCGACGTCGAAATGCCCGGGATGAACGGGATAGACCTTGCAAAAGAGATCCGCAGAAGTGGTAATAATGTGCCGATCGTATTTGTTTCCAGCCATACTGAATACAGCATAGACGGGTATGAGGTGAATGCGCTTCGCTTTATCGACAAGAATTCATCGGAATTCGAACGCAAGTTTTTTGAATGCATGGATAAAACCGCGTATGAGGTCGAAAACAGCCTGAATGCTTATTATAGCATCCGAACGAATCGGCAGCTTTTTGCTATTCCGATGTATGAGATACTGTTTTTTGAAGTTCTCGATCACGATCTGATAGTACATACCGTTGCAGGAACTTTCAAAGAACGCAAGACCATTTCTGAACTTAAAAAGGAGCTGCCTAGGCAATTCGTTCAGATCGGAAGATCGCATATCGTTAATGTGCTTCAGGTCGATAGGATCAATACGAAAGATGCCTTGCTGCGCAATGGGATCACTCTTCCGATCGCTCCCAGGTATTCGTCCGGACTTTATGAGGCTTTTATAGATATGAGGTGATATGAATTGAACAGACTTGCAGGGATAATAGCAAACCGTCTTGTCCAAAACGGAGCAGATCCCGAATTGGAGGACGTTTATGCATACGGTATTGAATGCACGCTCTCCACGCTTCTTATTCTCGCGCTTCTGATCGTTGCGGGTTTCATACTCCACAAGCCCATTCACATGCTCGTGTTCATAGCAGCATGGCTGCCGCTCCGTATGCTTGTCGGCGGTGCTCACGCGAATACGCATTGGATGTGCACGCTTATATCCGTTGGGCTTGGAACGATATCGGTATGGCTTTCGGACTATATAAGCAGGATACCTGTCGCTGTGATGATTGCCTTATCTATCTGCTGCTATGTAGTTTTCTTCTTCACTGCTCCCGTCGTCCACAAAAACCACCCGATCTCTCAAAAGCGATACCGCAAAGCGCGGATCATTGCACGCATATATGCCGCAGTCGAATGTGCAGTTATCATCGTTCTCGCTCTCATCCGTTCGCCCATGGCTGCGCCTGCGTTCATGGGGTTTTTCACAACGGCGGTGCTCGCGGTCATCGGGTGGCTCAGCAAGGATGCGAAATAAAATATTAAACTACGAAAAAGCAACCAACTGATATGATTCCATAATAAGGAGGTCTCAATAATGGAGTACTATATAAACTATGAAGGATCCATACTATCCAATCGAATTCACCCGGAATATGATATTATTACTGACAATAGAGGCCCCTTCCAAAGAGATCGAGACCGAATCATGCATTCACGATCCTTTAGAAGGCTTATGCACAAGACTCAGGTTTTTAATGCAAATAAAGGCGACCATTATCGAAATCGTCTCACGCATACACTCGAAGTTTCACAAATCGCAAGATCGATTGGGAAAGCTCTGGGCCTGCATGATGAATTGATTGAAGCCATTGCTCTCGGACATGATTTAGGACACACACCCTTTGGGCATACGGGGGAAAGAACTCTTGATGATATTCTGCACGGAAAGGACATAAAGGAGATTGAAGATCAGAGGGATGGGTTTAAGCATAATCTCCAGTCCCTAAGGGTTGTGGATGAGTTGGAAACAAGATGCTCCGAATACAATGGGATTAACCTTACTTTAGCAGTCAGAGAAGGCATCATAAAACACACGAAAGTGAAAGATAAAAAAGGTATATTATATCAAGAAAGTGATAATAACTATTCGGATATGATGTTGGACAACCCATTTTCATTCACATTTGAAGGGCAGGTTGTTGCACTATCAGATGAAATTGCCCAATACACGCATGACCTTGAAGATAGTGTGCGAAGCGGAATTATCAGTATTGATGATATCCTTCAGTTCGATATTATTCAGGGAATACTAAAGCAACGCGGGATTGACAATTACAAAGAACAGTTCCCAACGGATCCTGCGTTTCATTTACGCACAATAATAATCCATGACTATATAGGATTACTGGTGAACAATGTTATTAATACATCACGGCCTGTTATTGAGAAGTATTGCAACGATTATAGACCGACATTTATAAACGGCAGAACTGGGATAAATGAATCTTGCATTAAGCTGTCTAACCAAACTCAAGACCAGGCAAAAGAAATCAGTGATGTACTCACTGATAAAGTAATCCAGTCTGATATTGTCAGTACCGCCGACTCTAAATCCGAATATGTGATAAAGCAATTGTTCAAGGCTTTCTATAAGCATCCAAAGCAGCTTCCTGATTATGTTTTAAACAGATACTATTCAAAGAAGGGGTCAAAACTGGATCGCCGCAAAATGGACGATTCTGCCATTCAGAAAGATAGATACTTTATTAGGTGCATTTGCGATCATATTGCGGGGATGACTGATCAATTCGCTGCGAGGGAGTATAAACGCTTATATATTCCAGATGGAATATAAGTAACACCACCTCCTTTAACGTTGACTTTTTCTCACCTTCTGTTTTGGAAGTAGTACCAAATATCCGATTCCTAACGGGCTAACCAAGTATCAGCATTCTGATAACCTCTTCTTCCGCTCTTGCCCTGCAGGAGTTCATTGCCCGTGTCCATCCAAGCTGATCGCAGGCTTTGAAGTCTTCGGTGACGCCTTCGGCTCGGGCGAGCTGGGAGGTGATGATGTCGATCTGTTCCATTGCTTGACGGTCGATGTCGATGAGGTGTTGTATCAGCGTGTTCTCCATCAGCATCAACGCGAAGGTGTCGGGCTGATGCTCCTTCAAGTACTTTTTCCTCATACGTCCGAAGCGACCTATGTCCCCGGACGGCTGGGGAGGAAGAGTTAGGTCTGGGTAGTAATAGTCGCCGTGCTTGGTGTAGGTGATGTCCATGTGTAAATCCTCCTTTATGATCCTATGAATTCTTTTATGGCGTTGGCCGCCTTTTCCAGCAAGCCTTCTATAAGTCCGGCGATAAAGGAGATGGCGAGCATGGCTCCCGCAACGGTAAGCAGCTGAAGCCACAGTTCCTTTGAGCTCAAGCGCAGTATGACGAGCAGCAGATCGTACATGAGCAAAAGCCCGCCGCCAATCGTCAGCACATAGATACCTATTCCCGCCGCAAGCCTGCACACAAGGCGCAGCATCGTCGTCAGTAACCATATCGGTGCAAGCAGTATCTTGAAAACGGTCCGCATAATCATTTCCTCCTTCGGGTCTCTGAGAATATGATAGCAGACCGGTATCTAATAGACGAATGTGCGAATATAGAAGACAAACCGCGTATTGTCTTCGTTTGCGGCTTACATTATTTATACATAAAGAAGTGCGCAGCCACCCTTGTCAGGGTAAGGGCAATAGCTAATAATGAAAGCAGTACGCCCCATTTATACCACCTCATTTTCTTGTTGCACACCGTTGAGTTAAGATGATTTTCTTTTATCAGCTCATTCACGAAGTCATCACAATTACCCGAAAGCATCTTTTCCGTATATGTTTCTATGCTCATCTTAGATACATCCCCATAGAAAATAGGAAATTTTATAGCAAGGGGATTCCCTGAATTGCTCTTTAGATTTGGAATAATGGCCACTGCGTAACAAACAATAGCGGCAAGCATAACAATGACGCTTCCTATCAATAACGCGGTATACACTATCTGCCAAGCCTCTATTGTTTCTGCTTCTTGAGGTATAGTAAGGTAATGCTCGATATAAAAAGTTGTCGCGGCAAAGACGGCTGAAAAAACACCGCATGAAACGCTTACTTTATTGTCGGCGTTTTCGATCCAGCCCCTTGTTTGCTCGTAAAGAAATGTGCATCTTTCTACTTGTCCATCTTTGCAAGAAGCATCACTATCCTTGATGCTTTGCGGGGACTGATTTTTATGCTTTTTTCCCATTCATTTTTCCTCCTATTCTTTTTCTCCGAATATCTTTCTTAAAATGATTTCGCCCGATATCGCCATGTTCATATGCTTTCAATTCAAGTGTATCCGATTCGCCACGCATTATTTTTTCATAAGCGATCAGCATGTTTTCGGCAGTACGAACATTTTCCAGAATGACATTACTCATCAAAGGAAATGCTTCTGGTGTGCCAACACAAAGAAGCGGGCCAGTATCCTTTGCATTTGGGTGAAACTGATTAGAATAAAAGTGCTGATCCTCGCTTTTCAGCTTGCGGCGATTAATCCATTTGCCGCCATATACATTACACCCTGCGCTTCGGTAATCATATGGGACGACAACGTACAATTCTTTTGTGTATTTCCCGCAGAAATCCTCTTCTACACCGTTAACAGCCTCAATTAGTTCTTTGCTTGCGGCAATAACTCTAATGATAGCTTGAGAAGGGGGAAACGTTGGTGGGAAGGTTATTCGAGAGAAGGGGTATATTGAAACAAGCTCCCGATAATCCTCCAATACCGCATTATAGTATTCGGACCAGCCGGCAAAGGCTATTGATTCTGACTTCATCCTTTTGTCCAATGCTTCTATTATCTCCTCCACGCTCCAGTGTAGTTGCTTTGCTTTGTATTCTGCTGCAACTGAGCATAAGCGCGATTGTTCAAGTACTTGTCATGTCCAACGGTAGTATAATAATACCCGACGCCTTTTTTAAACTGCTTAGCCAATTCAGGATCTTCTTTTTCGAGTCCTTCATAAACGGCTTTCGATATTGCAATCTGATCCTCTCCGGCATTCGCATCTTCCATCTTGTCAGCGGTTATGAGCGTTTCACCCAGGAGTATGTTATCCTTTTCGCCGCGAGCACCTATTTTTGTCGCAAAAAGCATGCCGAAGTCTTCGCCCACACCAATATGAACTTCATAGGGTTTAACGACATCGATCATTCTCATAGAGGCTAATACAGCACCTTTATAGCAGCTATTGTTATCGGATTGTTTTTGGAAGAGCGACAGCTCCCTATCCCCCTGAAACTGTATATGAATGCCGCCGCTTTTGGAGCTTATTTGATACATGGATTCAAGAATGGCCTGGGTTTTCCTGGCCATTTCCTCAAGATTGCTATCGTCTTCTTTGAACTGGGAAGTGAAACTCCTGACATCTGCAAAAACAGGGATACCCTCTATGGCCTTGCATTGAGTTACGCTCAAGTCACGGAAGTTCAACGAAGTTCTTGCCGTTGAATATTCAATATCCGAAAGGTTCACCTTCTTGGCACACTCAATAACTGCATTAATATCATCTCTTGTGATTTCGACGGGGGAGTCGATGCTATTCAAGGAGGCAGAGTAATAACAGCTTTGATCATATTTCTTAATTGAGGTATCAAGTATCTTGCCGTATTTTTGCCGCTCCTCCGCGGGAAGACGGTTATATATGTTTTCAGAGATGCCTATTGTTGACGCCCTTGTCAAAGCTTGTAGCTTAGCGGCATAATTAGCCGCATACCCAATAGTTGTTGACTCCTCATATCCGCTGTTTGAGATGAAATCATATTCATAGAAGTTGCCATAAGCAGCACCAACATTAATGATAAAATCGTTCAACGACCTATATTTAGGTATATCGTTGTTTATGATCTGAGCGGCCCTATACGCATATGCTGAGATGTTTTCCACGACTGAGAATGCGGGGATCAGATCATCTGCTACATATAGATGCAGGCGGGCGCCTGTGATTTTTTCGACCACAAACGACTTGGGGTATAACCTTTTGCCGTAGCTTTCTATTGAAGAAAAATAGGTATTCAACGCGTGCAGGGAGTGATTGACCCTCCCCGTTGCAGACTCTTCCTTCAGCAGGATACTATCAAAATTAAGGATGTTTATGTAAAAATGAATACCGCGTTGCCTCTTCATGCTATTCGCCTCCTTCTTATAAACTTGTTGTATTCAATAATCTTCGGGCATTCAACATTATCCGTCCTTAATCGCGGAGTATGTCAAGCAGATCGTAGTAGAAAAACGTACGATTCCTGCTCTTGTTATCCGTGAAAAGGATATGATTATCAACCAACTGCCCCAGATACCTGTTTATACTCGTCATCGGTATTTCGGTGACTTCGGCTATTTGTTTTGAGTTAGTAACCGGGTGCTGATACAATGCGTTGATTATATCGACCATATTAGACGAGCGGGCCATATCACACGCAACGGATAAGTGGCGGGTATATAAGTCGTTTATTCTCGAGATGATTGAAATGTACTTTTCGCACTGCTTTGCCACTGTGCTTAGGAAAAATTTTATCCACTGATTCCAATCTTCGTTAATCCTTATGTTATTAAGAAGAGTGTAATACCGGATCTTGTCGCGCTCTAATGCCTCGCTGATAAAGAAACAAGGGAGTTCGATCTGTTTTTGAGCATACAAGTACATCGGTATAAGCATTCGGCCAACACGCCCATTTCCATCCATGAAAGGATGTATAGTTTCGAACTGCGCGTGGATTATAGCGGTTCTGACAAGTGGACGAAAGGAGTCTTCAGGGGCGTTAATATAATTGATCAGATTACTCATCAACCCCAGGACATCCTCGGGGGCAGGGGGAATAAAGGTTATGGCGTGGGTTCGGTCGTTTTTCCCGATATAGTTCTGTTCCTTTCTGTATTCGCCGACAATCGAAGGCTTGCGAACATTCCCAAGCATAAGAGCTTTGTGGATTTGACAAAAGAATTCGTCAGAAAAGTCATGCCTTTTTAAATACTCGTACCCCGTATATGTTGCAAGGTAATAGTTTTTCACCTCGTTAAGGTTTTTATCTTGCGCATTCGGCGAGACCTGATTTATCAATACACCGTCAAGAGTTGCTTGTGTACCCTCCATTTGGGACGAAGCCAAAGCTTCCTTCTGCTGCAGAGTTGGCATGAACCAAGAGCTATCAACCTTGCTGTCTTTTATTTTTTCCTTATATACCTCAAGACGAGAGGTCGCGTCTATAAGCTCGTCAAGAAAAACTGTCTGATCTACAGCACCAGGTTTCAGCGGCAATTGACAAGCGATGTAAGCAGTATGCATATTGCACCTCCATTTCTGACGATATTATAACGCATATAGAACCAAAAGTCAACATATTTGGTTTTAATTTGCATATTTTTATTGCAATAAAGTCGAATAGGAGACAAATTGGCTATAATGTGTAGGAACAAAGGCGTTTTTAGGCAATAGAACCACGAATGATAATAACGAAGCTTTTGGCTGAAAAGGCCGAATTCTGTCCAAAGTGTGCAACCAGATTGCGCCGAAAGCCAAAAACTGTTGTATGGTGAAGAAAAACCGGATCCGAAACCGTGTGCAACCGGTGTGCAACGCATCTTGTTTTTAGCGTTCTCAGGCTGATCCAAGTCAAAATACTGAGCTTCAAAAAAACCTTGTGATCATTAGGTTTTAGGAATTTTAAGCAAAGAAAAAACCGGGTTGAGAAAACCCGGATTTTGGTGCAGATGGAGGGATTTGGTTTTGACCCTATCGCACGTTTTGCTTGTTCTCCGAACTGCGCAAAAAGTGCAGGGATCAAAACACGGGGCGGCAAAAAGCAACACCGTTGCTTTTTGCTTCGCCCTTCGAATCTCTTGAATCAAACCAAGGGAAGCACCCGCGATTGGGGGTGCTTCCCTTGGTGCAGATGGAGAGATTCGAACTCTCAAGCTTTCGCCGGCGGATTTTAAGTCCGCTGTGTATGCCGTTCCACCACATCTGCAGCTTACATATTATAACCTCACGGGAGCGCGAAGTCAACGGAAAATTCGGTTCTCTTTTTCCCGTTGTTTTCGGGAAAAAAGTAGACAATATGCGTTTCTTGTGATACAATATTATATACCAAACTGAAATGAGGGTTCAAAAATGAAAGCGATCATAAAGGAGTTCTTCGGCATAGGCGGCTATACCCGCGAGGCCGAAGGGTATATGTCATGGCAGCATCTGGTATTCGTCACCTCGCTGATGGCTGTAATGGTGCTGCTCGCGGTCTGGCTGGGAAGGAAGAACCGCAACAAGGAGCTGAAGGTCAAGAACCGCGTGCTGATCTGGGCGGCTATACTGATCGACTCCGCGGAGCTTTTCAAGATCTGGCTCACTTATTACAGATCCAAGGATCCGTCCTCGCTGCTGCTCGTGCTGCCGCTTTTCCTCTGCAGCATACAGCTTATCACCATACCGCTCGCGGCGTTCTCACGCGGGAGGGTCAAGGAGGCGGCGCTCGATTTCGTATTCATTTTCGGGCTTTTGGGCGCGGTGCTCGGCACATACGGCGCGGGGCAGAACTACTCCTGCTACCCCGTGCTCTCGTTTGACAACGTGGTATCCGGCTTCACCCACTCCATCTCGGGCTTCTGCTCGCTCTACATCGTTATCTCCGGCATGGCGAGCATGAAGAAAAAGAACATCGTCATCAGCTTTGCGATACTGCTGTTCTTCTGCATCGCCGCTTTCATAGCGAACAAGCTCATTCCTTACAACTATATGTTCCTTGAACGCGGAGACGGCACCCCGTACGACATATTCTACAACCTCGTGAACGGCAGCCCCGTGTTATATCCGCTGCTCGTCGTCGGAACGCTGATAGCCTATATCGCGATATTCTACCTTGTGTTCTACCTGATAAGGGGCAAAAAGAACAAAAAAGCCTGATATCACGCAATAAAAAGCCCGCCTTACGGCGGGCTTTTTTCATCAGCCTTACTGGGGGATCTTGGACTTCAGGAAATCTACGACGGGTTTGATCTTGTCGCCCACGGGGCCGTCGAGCGGGAACTTGGCGGTGATCGCGTCGACGATCTTGTTGATGATCTCGGCGGGCTTCAGACCTGCGGGGAGCTTGCCCCTGACGGAGCCGATGACGTCCTTGACCTGATCGCCGAGCTCGCCCTCGATGGGCAGTTTATCGGTAAGGGAGGTTATAAGATCGCCCTCCGCGTTATCGGCGGTGCGTTTTACGGCCTCGGCTGCGGTGCCTGCGGTCTCTTCGGTCTTCTTGAAGAGCTTCTTAAAGAAATCTTTGACCTTTTCTAACATAGCTGTTCTCCTTCCATATTGCATGATTCAAGTGTTTTTCACACTTTTATATATACAGTATAGCATCGGAAAAATGCATTTGCAATAGCTTTTTCCCTGTTTTGCCGCGCTTTTCTCCGGCTCAGCTTCGGCTGCGCCAAGGGAACGAAACGCGCGCCGCAGTTATGCTCCGTTCTTTACTTTATCATCGTTCCGCAGGGGATCATATCGTCGACGAACACCACTTTGCAGCCGCAGGCGTTGTTGGTGCCTGCAAGCAGCATGCCGTTCGATTCCACGCCCGCGATCCTTGCGGGGGCAAGGTTGGCGACGACGATGAGCTTCTTTCCGATGAGCTCCTCGGGGGTGTAATACGCCTTGATCGACGAAACGATCACGCGCTCGCCCTCGCCGTCGTCAAGGGTGATCTTGTAGCAGGAGTGGGATTTCCTTATCTCCTGGCACTTTACTACCTTCGCGACCCTGAGATCGAGCTTCATGAAATCGTCGATGTTCACCTGCGGCTTGACGGGAAGCACGGGATCGGGCTCGCCGTACTCGATCTTCTTTTCGGGAGCGGCGTTTTTCACGGCCTCGGCCTCGGCCGCCTCGCGCTCGATGCGCTCCTCCTCCTCCGTCTTGGGGAAGGAGAAATCGAGCAGCTTCATGTAGGAATCCTTCTCTATCGCGTAGAGGAAGAGATAGAGCCTCGGCCCGCGCTCCTTGTCTATGAGCAGGCAGTAGACGTTTTTGAAGAACACGCCCTGGGCGTTCTTCAGCTCTTTGTCGCCCGCAGATTCGGGCAGCGCCTCCTTGGGGATGGCGTAGAGGAGCGTCTGCAGCCCGTCGAGATCGTAGCCGCCGGCATTCAAGACCTCGTAAAGCCTTGCGATCTCCTTCTTTTCGGGCTCGGTCATGCCGTTGTAGACCTCAAAATTGCGCGTCGCGCGGAGGCGGTACACGCTCTCGGGCGAGCAGTTTTCAAGCCAGTACTTCGCCTTGGGAAGGCGCTCCGCAAAGTCCGCTTCCTTATAGGGGGTGCCGACCTTTTCAAACACCTTCTCCAGCATGGGGATGTTGAAATCGACTATCGAGCCGAACTGCACGAGCAGGCTCATCGGCACGGTCTCGGGCCTTCTGCCCTCTATCAGGCAGTCGTCGAAAACGACCTGCATGAATTCGTCGCTCTTGCCGTCGAGATGATCCTTATACTGCCTGTCGAATTCGAAATACTGGCGCAGTATGCCGTCGTCAAAGCAGAAATCGAACGCCTTGGCGGGCTCGGTCTTGGCGTAGAGCCAGAGTATCATCTCCGGATCGTAGATCTTCAAAAGCGAATCCGGGGTGAGATTGAGGCCGGAGGACGAGCTCATCTTGCCCGTCATGCCCTTTATGCCTATGAATTCATAGCCGACGAAAAGAGGCGCCTCGTAGCCGAATATCTCGCGTGAGATCACGCGGCTCGTCTGATAGCTGCCGGTGGGGGCGGCGTGATCCTTGCCGCCGGGCTCGAAATCGACGCCCTCGTACGCCCAGCGCATGGCCCAGTCGACCTTCCACGCAAGCTTGCAGTTGTGCTGATTCACAAAATCGAAATCATCCTCATGCCCGCAGTCGCAGGTGTAGTGCGCGTGCGTGCCGTCCTCGGAAAAGCTTGTGATATGCGTGGTGTCGCGGCCGCAGACGGGGCAGTATATGGCAACGGGCGAATACGCCTCGCGCTCGCCCTCCTTGGCGTCCTGCGTGCGGAAGCTGTCCAGGATATCGAATATCTCACGCCTGCAGCGGATGGCCTTCAATATCTGCTCTGTGTATCTGCCGCTCTCGTACATCTCGGCCTGATGGCGGTAATCCATGTGCACGCCGAAGCCGAGCATGGCGGGCTCGAATTCCTTTTCAAAATGCTCCGCATAGGTGGCAAGGCCGTCGTCAAAGGGATTGGGCACCTTCGTATAGGGGCAGCCAATGTACTTTTCATAGCCTTCCGTGATGGCGGCGACGTTCGCGGGGACCTTGCGCATACGGTCGTATTCATCCCACGAGAAGAGCATTTTCGCCTTTTTGCCCATGTTCCTCAGGGCTTTTACGACGAACCAGCTCGTCGCTACGTCGCGGAAATTGCCGATATGCACGCTTCCCGAGGGGCTGATGCCCGCGGCGCAGACGTACTCCTCCTTATCGGGGCGGCGCTCGATGATCTTCTTTGCGATCTCATATGACCAATGCATGGGTCTACCTCCGTGTTTGGAAATAATAACACTTAATTATATCATGCCGTCCGAAAAGGCGCAACCTCCAAAATGCCCCGCGTTATATACGCAGCGGCCATATCCTGCTATAATAGCGCCATGATGAAACCGTTTCGCAAAAAAGTTGATATACATGGTGAAAGCTTTCAGATCAAGGAGCAGACCCCCATGGACGACGAAACCATCGTAAAGCTCTTTCTCTCAAGGGACGAGGCGGCGATATCGGAGACCGCGAAAAAATACGGAGCCCGGCTCCGTACCGCGGCGGAGCGGATCTGCGGCGACGCGCTCACGGCAGAGGAATGTGAAAACGACGCCTATATGGCGGCGTGGAACGCCATACCCCCTCACGAGCCCGTAAGCTATCTGTATCCGTTTCTGCTGAAGCTCGCAAGGGCGGCGGCGATAAACCGCCTCAAAGCCGGCGGAAGGCTTCGCCGCAGAGCGGAAGTGATAGAGCTCTCGCAGGAGCTTGAAACGGTGCTGCCTTCTCCGGGGAACGTCGAGGACGAGGCGCAGGCGAACGAGCTCATAAAGGCCGTAAACGCGTTCTTATCGTCCCTGCCGAAGGAAAAGCGCGTGATGTTCATACGCCGTTACTGGTATATGGACGGCTTGAAGGAGATCGCCGGGCGGCTCGGCGTGACCGAATCCAAGGTGAAAACCACTCTGTTCCGTGTCCGCGCGGGGATGAGAGCCTATCTCGAGGGAGAAGGGCTGCTCTGAAAGGCCGCGCACCATCAATTAATCAAAGGAGACGATCATCATGGAAAACAGCAAAGACTCTGTCTTGGGCGCAGTTGAAATGATCGGCGGGATCGATCCCGTCCTCATAGCAGAAGCGGATGAAAAGTCCAAGCGCGGCGGAATGCTGCGCTGGATAGCGGCTGCTGCCGCGTGCCTGGCGCTCGGCTTCGGGATATTCGCCGCGGCCCGCCTTGCGAAAAAGCCCGCCGAAGAGCTCAGCGCCGCTCTCCCACGGGACGGCGCGCAGGAGACCGGCACAGCCGAGAAAAAGGTGCTTTACAACTCCGGCGTAAGCGGCGATCATATCGACGAGTTCGAGCCGAAGCCGGGCGAGACCGTCGTTTCCTATCCGCTCGCATCCATCGTTAACGGCGAGGGCGAATATGCGGACGCCGAGGAGTATAACGACTGCCTTTTCGCGGTGGTGATACGGATACCCAACCTGCTTTACGACGTTTACGCCGAACATGAGGCCGCGTACAGAGCCGCCTGCGAGGATCCCGACAACGTGAAGTACGACGAGATATTCGATTACTGGTACAACGGGGTGTTCATGAATATGACCCCGGAGCAGAAATCCGAGGCGCTTCAGGGCCACATGGCAACGGACGACCTGTTCTGGGAGATGATTTCAGCCCACGTTGACGAATACGCTCTGACTCAGATGAGCGAAGCGGAATGGTCGGCCTGCAAGGCGGCGCACGAGAATAAGCTTGCCCTCGTGGTTTCGCCCGAGCCGACTCCCGAGACTCTCGCCCTTATCGCGGCGCGCGTCGCATCCGAGGCGGAAAGGCTGTCCGCTCTCGGGCTTGACGTGGAGGTCTCCGAGGAGGGCGGGTATATCGTCGGCCGGCTCACGAAGAATCAGATAGCCGCCTTCCCCGCAAACAGCGCCTACGGGTACTGTATCCTCTGGCAGGGGCAGGATAACGTCATCGACGAATGACCTGAAACAGGATCAAAACCCTTTGCGGCAAGACCGTCCGCAAAGGGTTTTTTGAGTTCGGGACCGCGTATCTGCCCGGGAAAAGGCGCAGGCTTCCCTGCCTCGCGGTTGACAAGCGCGGCATATGATTGTTATAATTGTTTATCGGGAAAGCCCCGGCATATCCTTCCGAAAGGAGCGCTTTTTTCAGCCTTTGCCATGATTGTTTACTGTAATAAATGCGGCACGCCCATAGCTCCGGGTTCAAAATTCTGCAAGCGCTGCGGTTCCCCCGCGCCGGCGGCCGATAAGCGCTGCCATGCCTGCGGCGCCGCCATGGAGAGCGGCGAGGCTTTCTGCCCCAAATGCGGCGCTCCCGCCGCCGGAGCAGATCTGCCTCCGGCCGCCGAATGTCCCTACTGCGGCGAACCGCTCGATCCCGGCGTGCTCTTCTGCCCCTTCTGCGGAAAAAAGCTCGAAGAAGATCCGGAGCCCGAAGCGCAGACAGGGCGCGTCTGCCCCTACTGCGGAACGGAGCTCGACGATACCACCCAATTCTGCTGGAACTGCGGCTCCCCCGCGGACGGAAAAAGCAAGAAGAGCGAGATGTACGAGGCCTTCGCTCCCTCGCACGGGCTCGGGAGGTTCTTCATATTCACCGATACCGCGCTCATTTTCGGCGGAACGGAGTACCCCTACTCGCGCCTCGCTCCCATAAAGCTCATACGGCCCCCGGCCTCCGGCTCCGACGGAGTGGCCACGACGGTCTCCAACGGAAGGCTGCTTACGCTGAGCTATAAATTCTATCAGGACGAGCGTTTTTTGAAGGCGATGAAATTTGCCAACGACCGCATTGCGCGTTATAAGGGCGGCCGTTGAACACGCGCAAAGAAGCGGGCCGTCGATCGCATTCCCTTGAGGGCGTTTTGAATAACGCCCTTTTGTTTTACGCGTAATATCACAGCTTTCCGTAAATATATAATTATTAATCGGGTTTTGTTATGGACAAAGGCTCACGTTCTCTGTTATAATATATAAGTTGAAATATACTCCGGCGCTCCGCGGGGCTCCGGTTCATCTGCGGCGAGGCCATCGCTTCGCTCGAATCAATAAAAAACGGAGGATCAATAAATGAACACGTTTTGCAACCGCTGCGGTTCAATGCTCGCTCCGGGAGCTCGCTTCTGCAAGGTCTGCGGCGCTCCCGCGCCCGTGCAGCAACCCGTTCAGCAGCCCGTTCAGCAGCCCGCTTATCAGCCCCAGCCTCAGTATCAATCCCAGCCTGCTTATCAGGCGCAGCCCCGGTATCAGGCGCAGCCCGGGCCCGCTTACCAGGCGCAGCCCCAGTATCAGGCGCAGCCCGCTTATCAGGCAAGGCCCGCCTATCAACCCCAGCCTCAGCAGCCCCGCAAATTCTGTATGAAGTGCGGCGCTCCGCTCGATCCCGCCATGCGTTTCTGCAAGCGCTGCGGCGCTCCCGTCAATCAGCAGGGCGGCTATCCGCCCCAGCAGCAGGGCTACAATCAGCAGCCCTATAACCAGGCGCCGCAGAACCCCGGCTTCAATCAGCCGCCCTATAATCAGAGGCCGCAGAACCCCGGCTACAATCAGCAGCCCTACAACCAGAGGCCGCAGAACCCCGGCTTCAATCAGCAGCCCTACAACCAGAGGCCGCAGAACCCCGGCTACAATCAGCAGCCCTACAACCAGGCGCCGCAGAACCCCGGCTTCAATCAGCAGCCCTATAATCAGAGGCCGCAGAACCCCGGCTTTGATCAGCCCGCGCCCGCCGCCAAGCCCGAGCCGGATCGCCTCTGCAAGACCTGCGGCACTCCCGTTTCCTCAAAGCATAAGTTCTGTCCGCTCTGCGGCACTCCCGTGGAGCCTCTGCCCGCCCCCGCGCCCGAAGCGCCCAAGCCCGAAAAGCGCACCTGCGCCAACTGCGGCGCCGCGCTCGAGCCCAGGCATAAGTTCTGCCCCGTATGCGGTTCCTCCGCAGCTCCCGCCGCGGAAGCGCCCAAGCCCGCAGAGCCCGTTATTGAAACGCCCAAAGCCGAGGAGCCCAAGCCCATTGAGCCCGTTATTGAAGCGCCCGAAGCCGAGGAGCCCAAGCCCATTGAGCCCGTCGTTGAAAAGGCCGCTCCAGAAGCGCCCGAGGCCGAGGATCACGGCGACGCGTTCTCCGGCGTTATCGGCGGAGTTGCCGCCGCGGTCGGCGGCATAGTTGCCTCCGTGAAGGAGGAGGCTCCCGCGGTGATCGACAGCTTCAGGCAGGAGATCGAAACGAGCGTTCCCGACGTTGCGGAAGCGGCTGCGGAAGAGATATCCGAGGGCGTGCCGGAGTCCGTTGAGAATCTGGTAGAAGAAGTCAAAGAAGAGCTGAACGAGACCGTTCCCGAGGCCGCCGGGGATATCGCCGAGGCCGCCGAAGAAGCGCCCGAAATCGTTGAAGAGATCGCCGAAGCTCCCGCTTTCGTTCAGCCCGAGCCCGAACCCGTAAAGCCCGAACCCGCTTTCGTTCAGCCCGAGCCCGAACCCGTAAAGCCCGAGCCCGCTTACGTTCAGCCTGAGCCCGAACCCGTAAAGCCCGAGCCCGCTTACGTTCAGCCTGAGCCCGAACCCGTAAAGCCCGAGCCCGC
>JAEEGL011135641.1_pt1 | contig 20447 bp, 24 predicted proteins | sample 9134231 | NCBI WGS metagenome assembly JAEEGL01 (sample SAMN16246548, study PRJNA631951) | gut metagenome | biome: gut microbiome; feature: rumen; material: fiber-attached | host: Bos | place: Iran: Karaj | collected 2018-10 | reverse complement strand
TCCTTGATCCTGGCTGCCAGATAATCGCTTCCCTTGGCTACAACATACGGGGCATCATACAGATCAGGATCATACTTGATCGCAACGGCATAATGCGTAGGGTTGGTGATGACCACGTCTGCCTGAGGAAGCTGCTGCATCATGCGTCGTCTTGATGCCTCCATCATCCTCTGCCGCTGTTTGCCCTTGATCTGAGGATCACCTTCCATGTTCTTGTATTCGTCCTTGACCTCCTGCTTGGTCATCTTCATGTCTTCGCTGAATTTCCATTTCTGATACAGAAAATCAGCGGCGGCGATCACAAGATAGGCGGCGGATATCCTTATTCCCAAAGACACAACCGTGCTGCTTAAGAGTTTCAGCGCATCCATGATGGGCATATCCATGATTATCAGCAGTTTGTCCTGATTCTGTCTCAGATACAGGAACGCCATCCAGCCGATGATACCGATCTTCAATAACGATTTGATCAGCTCCATGAGTGAATTGAGAGAGAATAACCTCTTCACTCCGTTGATCGGATTGAGGTTGCTGAGTTTAGGTTTCATCGGCTTGGTCGTAGGGCTCCATCTGACCTGGACTATGTTGGCGATGAACGGAACAAAAAAACCTATCAGCAGCGCCGGCAGTACTATGATCAAAAACCGCCGGACGATCAGATTCAATCCGCTGTAAATGGTGGCATAGGGCATCTCACCCTGATACATGACCGTCCACTCGGGGATACGGTTATATACGACCTCAAAGAGATTAAGGAAGCTCCTGCCGTAATACGCTATCGCCGTTCCGATAAAGATAAACAGCGCGAACAGCATGGCCGCGTTACTGACTTCCCTGCTCTTGGCTACCTGCCCTTCCTTACGGGCATCTTCGAGTTTCTTCTGTGTAGCCGGTTCGGTTTTTTCTCCGCCGGGACCGTCCTTGGCGAAGAACTGAAGGTCATATTTCAGGCTCACATCATACCCTCTACAAAACCTACTATCATCCTCTTCATCTCGGTAAAAATGAACTCCGAGATCCTGGGCAAAGTAAAAACGGTAATGTATAAAAGAGATAATCCCGTCAGCACCTTCAACTGCATGCCGACGGCAAACATGTTCATCTGCGGTGCAACCTTGGCCAGGATGCCCAGGATCGAGTTGAGCAGCAGTATACAGCAGAATATGGGAAGAGCGATCCTGAAACCGATGCTCATGTACTCTCCCATAAAAGTAACGACCTGCGATACCAGTTTCCCGGCATTAAACTGCGCTCCACCGACAGGGATCAGCGTGAATGAATCAACCAGCGCCCCGACCAGATACTGATACATTCCGGATATGATCATGATGAGCATGAATGAGTATTGATAAATTCCGCTCGATATCGAAACCTGCTGTCTTGTATTGACATCAAAGACCTGAGCCATGCTCATGCCGGTCTCGATATCCACTATATATCCGGCCAAAACGGTGACTGTTGTTACAAGCTGAGCTCCGAGGCCGATCAGAAGGCCGCATATGACCTCCCGCATCACTATGATCGCGTATTCGATCTCCGAATCAAACACCAGCTCCGGCCTCTCCACGATACCGTAGAGCAATATCGATATCATCAGTCCCATGCCTATCTTGACTCGCCTGGGAGTGTTATTCATGCCGAAAAACGGAGCTATGAATATGAAACTGGTAACCCTTACAACTATCAGCAGAAAATGTTGCAGGTCAGCATACGAAAAGCTTATGTCAAGCATGCTTCTACCTTATATAAACCGCAAATCCGCTCCACAGATCACTGACATAAGTGACCAGATTGTTCAGCATCCAGTTACCTATGAGCGTCAAAGTCAGGAAGATCGCCAGAACCTTGGGCACGAACGTGAGCGTCTGCTCCTGGATCGAAGTAACGGTCTGAAAAATGGAAACCGCAAGACCTACGGCAAGGCTGACAAGCAGCACCGGAAGAGCCGTTTTCAGGATACAGAACAAACCATCGCTTATGATACGCTGTACGTCACCTATGCTCATATTGTCACCTCACTGACTAATAATACGTCCTGACTACATTCATGATCACGAGATTCCAGCCGTCGGCCAAGACGAACAGAAGTATCTTGAACGGGGCTGAGATCGTAGTCGGCGGCAGCATCATCATACCCATACTCATCAGGGTCGATGCCACGACCATATCTATCACGATAAAAGGAATATATATCAAAAAGCCGATAATAAACGCGCTTCTAAGTTCCGAAATGATAAAACTCGGTACCAGCACTGCATTCGGGATGGATTCAAGGGTTCCGTCCCATTCCGTCCGGGATATCTCCATGAACATGAGCATATCCTTCTGCTGGGTCTGCGGATACATGAACTCACGGATGGGCTTCATGCCCGCCTCGAATGCTTCCGCCGATTCGAGTTCGCCGGCTTCAAAAGGCACTATCGCCTCATTGTAGACCGTCATGATGGTAGGCTGCATGATAAAGAACGTAAGAAACAAAGCTAACCCTATCAACACGTTATTGGGCGGAGCCGTCTGCGTGTTCAGGGCCATTCGTGTGAAATGCAATACGACGATGATCCTCGTAAAGCATGTCAGCATGATGATCAGGAACGGGGCGATCGCTATCATCGTCAGGATGATAAGTATCCTGAGTGCACCGTTGATCTGCCCGTTACCGTTTGCATATGTGACGGTAACGGTATTGGCGATGTTTAAGTCCGCCAGATCCTCGGGCGAATCGCTGGTCCCGGGTTCATCGATATTCGTACTGTCTTCTCTGTCACCGGTCAGATGATGCTCGTTCGCATCTATGTCTTCCACGGCATGGGCCCTGATAACGGCAGGCCCCGATACACACAATATGCCCACCGAAATCAGCAGGCATATTAATCTGACTATATGATGACAAAATCGTCTACTCTTTGTTCTCATTTTCCGGGGTTTCCCCACCACCTACCGATCTGGTCCCGGACAGTATCTCCTTAAAAGAAGGAGCCCGGGAGCCGCTTTCACGTATGATAAGAGAATCCTTTTCAAGTTCACTTATCAGAGTGACATTGTCTTTTGACACGGCAAGTGCAAAATATCTGTCACCTATGCGTACTATCTGTATATATTTGCCCGTGGCGAGGGACTGTGTTTCGATCAACTGTATATTCGATCCGGCACCCATGGTCTTCTGGTAACCCGACAACCACCTGGTGACCCACAGCGTAACCGCCAGAACGCCGACAAATATAAGAAGTACAACTATGAACTGGCCGTAGGACGACCCCATCAGCCGAGAACCTTTTGTACCGCTTCCAATACTCTGTCTGCCTGGAAAGGCTTAACGATAAAGTCTCTCGCACCGGACTGTATGGACTCGATAACCATCGCCTGCTGACCCATGGCAGAGCACATGATAACTGATGCGGAAGGATCGTTCTCTTTGATCTTCTTCAGAGCCTGGATACCATCCATTTCCGGCATAGTGATGTCCATAAGTACGAGATCGGGCTTGGTCTCATTGTACTTATCAACTGCCATTGCTCCGTTTTCAGCCTCTCCTGCGATGTTGTAACCATTCTTTGTCAGAATGTCCTTGATCATCATTCTCATGAAAGCTGCATCATCGCAAATCAAAATGTTTTTTGCCATCTCTTTGTCTCCTATTGATTAATGATTTCTGTGACGCGAACGCCGAAACTTTCTTCTATAACTACTACTTCGCCCTTTGCAACAAACTTGCCGTTGACCAGGACATCTACGGGCTCACCCGCTATCTTGTCAAGCTCCAGGATGGTACCGGGAGCAAAATCAAGTATCTCTGAGATCGATTTGCTGGTCCTGCCCAGCTCTACGGTAACTTCAAGCGGCACATCCATGATGATGCCGATATTCTCGCCTCCGGGGATGCCTGCCGTATTCGGGGCCAGGTTCTGGAACTGGGCCGGCATGACATTGGTCGGAGCCATCGGCTGCGCATACATCTGCGGCATCGGCTGTGCATACATCTGCGGCATTGGCTGCGCGTATCCTGCCATCATGGGGTCCGGCGCTGCCTGCGGTACAGGTCCCGGTGCGGCTGCCATCGGCGGCGGTGCTACCGGAGTGACCGGAGCGGAAGGTGCTACCGGTTCGGGTGCAGGTGCGGGTTCCGGCTCGGGTGACTGGCTGGCCAGGAATACGTTGCACAGATCTCTGGCGAAATCCAGCGGGTACAGCTGCATGATAGTCGAATCAACCAGATCATCTATCTGCATCCTGAAAGAGATCTTCGCAAATGTTCCTCCCAGGAATTCCGCTATCTCCGATCCCGACTTGCCTTCAGTAAAATCGACCTGCGAAGCCTCCGGGGGAGAAATGTCGATCATCTTGCCAAGCATCGTGGAAAGGGAGGTTGCCGAAGCACCCATCATCTGGTTCATCGCTTCGGATATCGCCGACAGATGAAGTTCGTTGAGTTCGGTGTCTTCTACATTTCCGTCTCCACCCATCATCAGGTCTGCGATCACCAGCACATCATGCTCTTTCAGGACCAGGATGTTTGATCCGTCCAGTCCGACCGTGTACTTGATCTGGATAAATACACACGGCTTCTCGTAGTCGGCAATGACGTTTTCCCATGTAGCCAGAGAAACCGTCGGCGTGGTGATATTGACCTTTCGATTGACAAGTGAATACAGTGTCGTGGCCGAGGAACCCATCGAAATGTTGGCGACCTCGCCTATCGCATCACACTCCATAGCGGACAGTTCTACATCGCCCACTTTGGATCCGCCCGATGAGGGTTGTGAATCCGACACTGCATCTGAGCTGGAACCGGAATCAGCTCCGCTGTCGGAGCCTACATCCATGCCGTTTAGGAGCGCATTAATTTCGTCCTGCGACAGCATTCCATCCATGCAGTCAATCCTCCTCTCTGATCACGGATGTGATCTTCATCGCAAACTTGTCCTTATTATATCCGGGCAAGCCGGTAAACTTCCGTATGTTTCCGACATAAACATCAAGTTCGGAATCAACGTCGGTATCTACTCTTATAACATCTCCGGGCTGCAGCATCACAAAATCGCCGACCGATATGCTGCTCATGCCCAGAACCGCTCTGATCGGAATATCCACATGCCTGATCATAGCTTCGAGATTCTCCGCGTACTGCTCTCCGCTCACTTCTACCATGTTGGAGAACCAGAACTTGGTATTAAGTTTATCCATTACGTCCTCCAATGTAAAGAACGGAAGACATATATTGAAGAATCCTTCGGTATCGCCTATCTTGACATTCAGTGTCACAATGGCGATCATGTCGCTCGGCGAAATGATCTGTGCGAATGCGGGATTGGTCTCTATACGGTCCAGTACCGGGCTGACCTCAACCACGTTTTTCCACGGGTCACGCATCAGCTGCATGCATACGACCATCATCTTCTGAAGGATGGTCATCTCGATCTCCGAGAAGTCTCTGCTCCTCTCGAGTGCTTCGCCCTGACCTCCGAGCATCCTGTCGATCATGGCAAATCCGAGATTCGGTGCCATATCCAGAATGATGGTCCCGTTCAGGGGATGGAAGTTGATGATCCCCAGAATGGACGGAGATGCCAGTGCGTTCGTAAACTCCGAGAAAGTAACGGTCTCGGAACTGGCAACGGCAACCTGCACCGTCTTACGTAAATACACGGGGAGATTGGTGGATAACAGTCTCCCGTAGTGCTCGTGGATGATCTCCAGTGTCCTTAAATGCTCCTTGGAGAACTTCGCCGGACGTTTGAAGTCATAGTTCTTGACCTGCTTCTCATTAGTGTCCGACAGCGTGTCTGCATCAAGTTCACCGGTGCTTAAGGCTGCCAGTAGATTATCTATCTCATTTTGCGACAGAACCTCGCTCAAACCGGCTTACCTCCAATGTTCGCCAAGTTCTCTTACTGGAACATGTACTCGCCGAACGATACGTTAAATATCAGATCGGAGTTAAACAGCGCCTGTACTCTCTCGAGTATCTGCTGTTTGATCAACTCCTGATTAGCCTTGGCTTCATCTATAGTGTACTGGCTGATAACGTCACGTATCTGATCCTTGATCAGGCTCTCCTGTGACGAATAATCGGAGCCGTAAGTTGCGTAATCGGGGTGATCCTTGTTGACCGAGAAGCTGACCGATACCAGGCAGTAGTGATCCTTGTCATCGCTCTTTGCAAGCGGGATCGTCATGCTCTCGGAAATATTATATACTTCTATGCTCGTCATCGGGATCGCCTGTGCGTTCACGTCTGCGCTGGCCTGAGATTCGACCTCGAGGCTTAACGCTTCCGAGATGCCGTCGATCAGAGCGGATGTCTTCTTGGCGGTACCTACGACCGAAACCATCAGTACCACGCTGAGCACGGTGTTCACCAGCACCAATACCAATATGACTATGGACAGCAGATTTCTTTTCATATTCTTCCTCTATCCGGGTTGTCTTATCCCTTAGTAATTATTTAAAGAGTTATAGATCTTGATCTCTACTCTTCTGTTCTTGCTCCGTCCCTCGGGAGTGGAGTTATCCGCTACCGGAACGTACTCGCCGCGGCCCGCATGCTTGACGGTCGCCGGGTCCAGACTGGTGTTGGCTATCAGGTAGTTGAACACCGACAGTGCACGTCCGGCACTGAGTTCATCGTTGTTGGAGTACTTGGCTCCGTGCATGGGCACGTTATCCGTATGCCCCTCGATCTCTATGGTACTGCGCGCATACTTGTCAAGTATCACTCCTATCAGATCGAGTACAGGCAGACATTCGGGCTTTAACTCTACCGAACCCGAGTCAAACAGGATGGCTCCCTTAAGCGTCAGCTGAACGTACTGAGAGGTGAAGTCGATATCGACATCATTCTGCATCTCGTTCTCTTCCAGAGCTTCCTGTATGCGCTCCGCAAGTTCCTCCGACTCTTCGAGACCCGACTCGGTCATCTCCTCCATCATGTCTTCCTGGGACTCGGAATCGGCACTTGTTGCCGTCTCGGCCTGTATCTCATATTCCTCGCCTTCGGAATTAAGGCCCATGGAATTGATGTAATCCGACAGTTCGTTTAACTGGCTTACGCCGTTCGATACGAGAACACCGTCTCCTATGGCGCTCGATCCCGCTTCAAATATACTGAAAGTCGACTTGCTGAACGAAGCGACTATGAGCTCGTATTTCTCCTCGTTGATGGATGACATGGAGAAAAGCAATACGAAGAAGCAAAGCAACAGGTTCATCAGGTCGGCAAACGTCGATTGCCACGCCGGCGCCCCTTTCGGCGGCTCTTCGGGCTTTCTGTTAGCCATCTTCTCCACCTCCGCCGCCTGCGTCAGCTCCTATTCCCTCTCTGTCCTTAGGTGAAAGGAATGACTTGAGCTTCTCCTCTATGACACGGGGGTTCTCTCCTGCCTGGATCGACAGAAGCCCCTCTATCTCTATCTCTTTGGCCTGCATCTCTATCGCATTGTTCTTCTTGAGCTTCATGCCGACAGGTGCACATATCCAGTTGGCAAGCATGGATCCGTACAATGTAGTCAGCAACGCGACCGCCATCGCAGGACCGATACTTGAAGGATCGTCCATGTTCTGGAGCATGTTAACCAGTCCGACAAGGGTACCGATCATACCCCAGGCAGGACCCATGGCTCCGAGGTCTTCCCAGAATCCTATACATCCTTTGTGTCTGTCCTCTATGGACACGAGTTCGGTTTCCATGATGCCGCGCACCAGTTCGGGATCCGTACCGTCTACAACGAGCATTATGCCCTTCTTCAGGAAGGGATCGTCCAGATTGCCTGCAGCTTCTTCGAGTGCGAGCAGTCCCTCTTTACGAGCAACGTTGGAAAGTTCGATGATCTTGCCTATGATCTCTCCGGTGTTGAAGTTAGGAACCTTGAGTATCAGTTTAAACGACTTAAGGCCGCTGACGAAACTGGGTATGGAATTCGCGGCAAGAATACAACAGAAAGCGCCACCGAACGTAATAAGCGCCGAAGGTGCATCCAGGAAGTTTATGATAACGCTGAAGCTGTTGCCAAAGGTGATTCCGAATATAACGAGGCCCAGACAAATGACAAGGCCAAGCAGTGAAGCTATATCCACAGTAATTCTCCGTAAGTAAGATTAGGGTATCAACGCACAAAAACAAGCCATAGTATCCCTTTTTCCCTAAGGATACGGCTGATTCTATGCAAAAATATCCTTTCTATACGATTTTACTAAATCTTTAATATCTTGTCTACTTTCTTTTATGATAATTTTCCTGCCCGTAGTGAACGAAACAACGGTATCCGGGGTTTCCTCGACCAGTTCGATAAGGTCAGGATTTATGAGGACTTTCACCCCGTTTATCTTGGTTACTTCGATCATGTTAAACCTCCATGTAAACGGCACAGATCCATGCCGCATATCGCGGTTACCAAAACCCCAAAGGGGAGCTGCCCGAAGGCAGTTCCCCGAAATCAAGCTGTATGAGTGTTATATTAAGCCGCTTTAGTTGTTATGTCAACCTTATCTCTTAAGGTTGGTAAGTTCTTCAAGAAGCGTATCGGATACGGTGATGATACGTGAGTTGGCCTGGAAACCACGTTGTGTGGTGATCATGGTCGTGAACTCGTTTGCCAGGTCTACGTTACTCATCTCGAGAACGCCGCTGGTCATGTAATCGCCGTTAGCCGTGATATCGATACCGATACCGTCAAACTCGCCGGAGTTGGGAGTCGAGGTATAGAGGTTGTCACCTGCCTTCTCAAGACCTGCTGCATTTGCGAATGCTGCAACTGCGATCTGGCCGAGGATCTTGCTCTGTCCGTTATCGTATGTACCGGTGATGATACCGTCCTTGGATACCGATACGCCGGAGAGTTCTCCGAGTCTTCTACCTGTTCCCAAGCCTGCCACATTACCGTTTACGGCACCGACTGTGGATGTTCCGTTGTTGTTGAACATCGTGGTGGTCGAGAAGTCGATCGTGATGGGTGAGAAGTTTGCATTATTGGCTGCAAACTTAAGCTGCATCGTAGCATCATCGGCGCTGAGTCCGGCAGCGGCTGTTCCGATACCGCTGAAATAACCGGTATTCTTGTCAAACTGAAGATATGCGGCATTGCCCACGGTCATGGCCTTGGTCGTATTATATGTACCGGTATTCTCATCAAAAGCGCCAGAATCAACGGTGGCCAGGTCTATGCCGAATGCTGTTGCAAGATCTGCATCAGCTGTAACCGGTGTCTTGGTTGGAGGAGTCGTGGTCGAATCAATCTGATTGACTCTGTACTTCGTAGTCGAGGGAGTGGTTGATGTATCCTCATACTCTTCAAGTTCATATCCCTGTGCGAGCTTTGTGTATGAATTCTTTGCGGTGTAGTTTACGTTATCGCCGAATCCTGCGCCCGTGCCGGTCACTTCCTCACCGGTCGAATCCAGGATCTTGTCGAGCTGGATATAGAACTCGCCGTTTGAGCCGTCGATCTCATGGATGGAGAATCTGGCATTGTACTGATATCCGAGGTTATCGTAGAAGCTGAGGCCGATAACACGTCCGGTCGAAGAAGAAACCTGAACATCGTTTCTGTCCACGATACCGGTCACATAACCGAGGCTGGTAGCTTCCGGAGGATATACCATATTCTCTGCAGACATAATGCGGAGCGGAGAAACCTTATCCTGGATAACGTTTCCGTCAGCATCGGACTGCCATCCCATTACCGTGTAACCTGTAGAGCTCATAACGAGGTTTCCCACACCGTCCACACAGAAGGAACCGTCTCTGGTGAAGAAGTTATCGGATCCGTTTGATACTACGAAGAAGCTGTCGCCGGTGATCATGATATCAAAAGGATTGCTTGTTGACTGTGCACTACCCTGCTGGGTGATCGCTGTGGAGATGGCACCTGTCTTGGCACCGAGACCGATCTGGCGGGCGTTGATACCGCCGGCACCGGTATTGGCATTGGCTGCAGATGCGTTCTGAGTTGTCTGATACAGCAGATCCTGGAATGTCATCGACTGTGACTTGTATGCTGTAGTGTTAACGTTTGCTATATTGTTACCTATTACGTCCATCCTCGTCTGGTGGGTCTTAAGACCTGCAACGCCGGAAAAAAGTGATCTCATCATAAGGCAATTACCTCCTCGCTTATTAAGCTATTACTGCACCGTCTATATTGGTGAAAATGTTGTCATTAGTCTCTGTCTGATCCATGGCTGTGACTACCGTCTGATTGGGTACGTTCACGATAAATGCCAGTGAATCGACCATGACAAGTGAGTCCTTGATTCCTTTCATCTGCGCCCTGACCGCTCCTTCGGTCAGTCTTTCCAACTGGGAATCCGTCATCCGGATGTTCCGGTCCTCCAGCCTGCCTGCGGCATGCTTGGAAAATTTAAGGGATATCGGTTCCTGCGCGGGGGCTTCCACCTTGCCTCGCAGGATATCCTGAAAGGATAACCCCGATGCGCCGTTCTCAGCGGAAATGCCGGTCTTTTCACTTTTATTCAGGAGCTGTTCGGCTGCCTGATTTATATTTATATGATTGTTTATGACCTGCATATTCTTACCTCTGTGCTCTTATCTCAGCTTTCTTCGCTTTCCTTGACAAGAGCTATCATCCTTGAAACGTAGTTTTCGAGTTTATTCTTGAACTCGTCGCTTCCGAGAAGTGATTTTTCCCAGTCGCTTAAGTTGTAGTATTTTGCTGCAACATCCTCAACCTGTGCTTTATCCTGAAGTGCCAGAGTGTTGATGTCGGGAAGTTTTCCGAGTGCTTCAATGAATCCCTTGGCGTTATCCATGGCTGCGATGTATTTGCTGTCCACGACGTGCTTTAAGTCGGTCATCGCGTAGAGTTCGCCGTTTATTGACAGGTAGGCGTTACCGCCTTCGTATGATACAAAATCCACATTGCCTTCAACTTCGGTTGCCTCACCTTTGGAATCCTCGACATTCATGATGACTGTCTGTCCCACAAGTCCGGAAGCTCTCTGGAGCGACATGCTTGTTGCCATGTTCTGGAGTTCCTCAACCTGTGAGAACTGAGCATACTGTGAAACCCACTGGGTGTTCTCCGTAGGCTCCATGGGATCCTGATATTTCATCTGAGCCACAAGAAGCTGGAGAAAATCATCTTTATTGGCTGTCCCGGCCTTGGCTTTGCTTAAGGAATCCTGGGTAGCACTCGATACTATCTCACCGTTTTCTATATGTGCTATTGCGCTCATGTGTTGCTCCTTTCACGCTTTATACTGTGTAGTCGACTGTGTTGCCTTCGCTTGCCATCATCTCGGCCGCTATCCTGTCGGCATCATCGAGATCTTCCATCTCCTCGCCTTCCATGGCGTTTAAGTCGATCCTGCGGATCCTGCCTGCCCTTCCGATCCTTCCTCCGGGTTGCTGTCCGTTATCTGCGGATCCGCCCTGTCCCTGCGAGTTATCTCTGTTTCTGTCGAATCCCTGGCTGGCAACTGCGACTTCCACCTGTTCGATCTTTATTCCCTGTGCCTCAAGTGATTCCCTGAGCTGAACGACCTGGCTCTCGATCGCTGCCCTTACGGTTTCGTTCTGTGCCAGGAACTGTGCTGTGATCTGTCCGTTCTGTGCCTGAAGATTGACTCTAACATTTCCGAGGCTTGCGGGATGAAGATTCATCTCAAGTTCGGTAACATCGGCTCTGATATTTGCCCTCATGCTTTCCATGATCTGTTCGGCTATATCCGCAGCCTCCGTTCTGAAGCCGGTGACTTCTTCGGTCATTGCCGTGAAGTCCTGTATATTCTCTGTATTAAATTGTGTTGTTGTCTGGGTAAAGAGGGGAACTTCGGGGGAGTCTTCTCGTTTCGTCTCCTGTCCGAAGTTTTGTTCAGACGGTTGCCTCTGTTGTTCAGACTGCTGTGGATCACTCCTAGTCACGTCCGTCACGGTCTGGGCTCCGGTAGTATCATCTACTCTTACGTCCATCGTGACTGTTTCGCCGTCGACTGTAGTGGTCATCTTATAATCCTTCATTCCCTCGAGAGGATTTTCCACTGCAGGTTTAACTTCTGCGGGAATCGGCTCTGCGGGGATCGGATCCATGTCAGCTTCACTCGGTTGCTGTACCGGCTCTTCTGTCCGGATCAGCACCTCATTCAAGGCTTCCTGCGATAGGTCCAGCTTATCCATGAGGTCTTCTCTCGTGTCTGTCACGAATTCCTGAAGGGTTCCAAGTGTCTGATAAAGACTGTCGTCTGTCAGCAGTGCGACTGCATCCTGATTACCCGAAAGTTTGGTGACCAGTCCGGTCATGTTTACGGGATCGAGCAGATCGGCTGTAGTAAGTCCCATATCATCTATTACGGACTGTACTTCTTCGGGAGTTAAGTCGAGCATCTGTGCGATCTCGTTAACTATCTGCTCTACTGCCTCTTCGATCACTTCCACTGTTTCGGGAGAGATCGTCTCGGCTGCCTTTTCGGCATCTTCAGCGGTTACCTCATCCTTACCGGTTTTGGTGGGCTGTTTCTCAACGTTACTCTTAACGCTTTCCCTGTCGGGTGAAGCTTTGGGAGTTCTGTCGACTTCCTTCGGGGCTTCGTCTGTCTGAGTTGAAGTCCGGGTCTGTGTCGTATCCTGCGGCTGTGCCTGCTCGATATTCAGAGCCGATGCCTGCGATTCGATCGCGGATCTGAACTTACCCATGAAGTCCTGCCCGTTCACCGGAGGAGTACCGCCTGTTTCGTTGACTGTAGGCACCCTGAGGCCCAAGTCAGTTACAGGTACAGTAGTCATTTGGTTCCTCCTTTGTACTTTTCAATGTGCTTTGTATGGTAAGTATCGCCCCATACATTTATTATATCGGATCCGGAATAATATCTCTTAACCTTCGGGATCCATTAATTTCGTTATCTTTGCAGCCACATCCTGATCCATGGCACCAAGTATCTTACCGCGGCTGTCGGAGTCCATATTTTCGAGGATCCTGGCTGCCAAAGCAAGATTATCGGTCATGGCTTCGAATATCTTGGCGGCTTCCTTCGGCTTCATGGCCGAATATGCAGCCACATAATCCTCCATCTCCTTATCTTTCTCAACCTGCATGATGACCTGCTGATACAGCGCTTCCGCTTTCTCGGGATCTATGGATTCGTAGTATTTCTTGTACTGTTCTATGCCCGGTCCGTTCTCGGCATATATGACTTCGTTGTAGAATTCATCCTTGATGCGCTGGAACTCCACCTGAGCTTTTTCGAAAGTCTGAAGCCTCTCTATCTCGGCTTCCAGAGCTTCCACACGTGCGGAGTCGTTGCCGGAGTTGTTCTGCATTTCGGACATCTCGCGCTCCAGCTGTCTGATATAAGCCACAGCCTCATCGAGTGAAGTGAATCCCATGTAAGGATCTTCTTCGGCGGTAGTCTCCAGATTACTGCCGAGGCTTGATTCGGCGGGAAGGATCGCATTAAGAACAGGAACGTCCTTGATCAGAGGGCGCATTACGGTAGAGCCCAGTCCGCCCACATCCAGTTTGATCAATAGTGCAAGGATGGCGATCCAAATCACTATTATGATGATAGTGACCATGGCTATCGATAAACCGCCCGCGTCATCGTCATCGAGTTCGTCTTCACGCTTGGCTATCTCCTTGGCTCTGGCTTTGGCTTCCTTCTGAGCTGCTTTCTGCTCTTTTTTCAGAGCTTTCTTTTCTTCCCGTATCTGTTTTTTCTCTTCTTCGGGATCTAATACCGCTTCATCAGCCATCTGTCTTAACTTCCTTTTTGCCCGTAACGGTAACTGACAAGTTCATCTATCTCTTTGGCTTCCGCAACTTTCTGTTCTTCAAGAAAAGCTTCAAAAGCCTGCTCTCTGAGTTTCTCCTGGATCTTGACTTCTTTCATGGCTTCGGTGAGTTTCGCTCTGGCGGCTTCGACCGCCCTCTCGGCAAGTCTGACATTCTCTTTCTGGCCTTCGACAAACTCATCCATCGCTTTGACGGATCTCTCGTTTTCCGCAAGTTTCCGGACATCGAGCACTTCCATGCGCATCCGGCGTCCTTCTTCGATGTACCCCTCTCTCCGTTCCTTAAGGAGCCTCAGCCTCTCCTCTTCCTCGTTCAATTTGGCCTGTGCAAAGCCAAACTCCATCTCAGCCTGAGTTTTCAGCTGTTCTTTGATATTCAGTATATTCTGAAGTCTGTATCTGAATACAGCCATATGTATCTACCCGTTCCGGTAAGGGGCTACTCTTCGGCAAACATCCGGGCAAGCTGTTCGTATGCGTCTTCGAAGGTCAGTTTTTCGTCCGTCTCCTGACACAGGAACGCATTGATCGGCCCGTTCATTCTGATCGAATAGTCGATATCGGGATTCGATCCGGATTTGTATGCTCCGATATTGATCAAATCCTCAGCTTCGCGATAAGTGGCCATCGTGCTCTTAAGCTTGCCCGCATAGCGCTTATGCTCCTTGGAGACCAGACCGGACATGCACCTCGATACGGAAGCCAACACGTCTATAGCCGGATAATGGTTTTTCTGGGCAAGTTTACGGTCCAGAACTATATGCCCGTCCAGTATTCCTCTGGCGGTATCGGTGATGGGTTCGTTAAAATCATCGCCGTCCACGAGTACCGTATACAGCCCCGTGATCGATCCTTTGGAATTCTTGCCTGCACGCTCCAGGAGCCTGGGCATCTGAGAGTATACGCTCGGCGGATAACCTCTGGAAACAGGGGGTTCGCCGCTGGCCAGACCGATCTCTCTCTGAGCCATGGAAAAACGGGTAAGGGAATCCATCATCAACAGGACATCCCTGCCCTGATCCCTGAAATACTCCGCGATAGCCGTAGCCGTCATCGCCGCTTTTTTACGTTCCAGCGCTGTCCTGTCGCTGGTCGCGACCACTACGACCGATCTCGCCATGCCTTCGGGGCCTAAGTCTCTTTCGATGAACTCCTTGACCTCCCTGCCTCGCTCGCCGATCAGGGCGATCACGTTGATATCGGCGTTGGTATTACGCGCAAACATACCCATCAGTGTGGATTTGCCCACGCCCGAGCCGGCAAATATGCCGATACGCTGACCCTTGCCTATGGTCAGCAGTCCGTCCACCGCTTTTACGCCGAGTGAGAGGACCTCGTCTATGACCACACGGTCCATGGCATCCATGGCCTGCGTGTCCACCTCCACTCTTGGGCCCTCGATGAATCCGAGTTCCTCGCAATTTCCCAGACTGTCCAGCACATGTCCGAGGAGCTTGTCGGAAACCGTGACCATAAGCGGAGCATTGGTGTTCTCGACCTTACAGCCTATGGATATCCCGTCGGTGGCCTGATAGGGGCTGAGCAGAGTCTTCCTGTCCTTGAACCCTATCACCTCAGCATATATGAATTCATCGTCCGATCCGGTATAGATCTTGCACAGGTCGCCGAGTTTGGCTTCAGGTCCCTTGGACTCGATACTTAAGCCTATGACGTTTTCGACCCGTCCCATATTGCGGATCAGAGGTTCGTCCAGAACCTTTTCGTATTTCGCGAAATCTATGACCGGTTGCACTTTCAGCCCTCCGGTGCGGATCCGCTCGGATCAAAGCTGAGTATCATCAGTTTATTTCTGAGCTCGGTCAGTTGGGTATCGAGTCCGACATCAAATATGCCGTTCTCGGTCTCCAGCATGCACTGGTTGCGGTTTAGACCCACATCCTCTATGATCTCTACCTGGCAGCCGGGGGCTGCTTCTTCGAGCAGGCCTCTGTGGGCATCGCTTATATCCGCATAATCCTCTTTTGAAACATGTACTATGTATGTCTTGCTGCTCTCGACACCGCGTATGGCGTTTGCCACAAGCTGAGCCAGGATCGGCTCATACGCCCCGAGTTCAACATTGAATATTCTCTCGTATATGCTCGTTATGACGCTGATGAACTGCGGTTCCAGTTCACTGCACATCGCATCAAAATTCTGAAGGAGTTCCTGCTCCTTCATCTCAAGTTCCTGCATGCGCGCCGCATACTCGTCCTGTGCCTGGACAAGACCGTCCTGGTATCCTTCCTGCTTGGCATCGGTCTTGATGCGCATGCATTCTATCTCAGCCTCACGACGGCTGTTTTCCTTGTACTCTCTTGCGAGCTGCTCGGCCGTGGCTACTATCTCATCGGCTTCCTGTCTGGCCGCCATCCGGATATGTTCAGCCTCTTCCGAAGGATCGACGGCTTTGATGACATTGCTTTCTTCATCGCCGTCGGTAAGCAGAGCTTCGACCATATCGGCAGAAAGCCCCTCCACAAAGCCCGCCTCGGCGTTTTCTCCCGCTATCAGGGCTTCCCCGCTCGGAGGCGGCGGTGCCGCTTTCTTCCTCGATGCTCTTGCCGCTACTTCCTTGAGTTTGATCTCTACCAGGCTGTTGGAATCAATGACCTTGGTCTCTTCCTGAGGCGTCGTGTTGTAAAACTTAACCAGGTTACTAGACAATTATCTCGTCGCCTCCGCCTCTTGATATTACGATCTCGCCGGAATCCTCCAGCTTACGTATTACATTAACTATCTTCTGCTGTGCTTCTTCAACATCCTTCATACGCACAGGTCCCATGAATTCCATATCCTCTTTGATCATGGATGCAAGACGCTTGGACAGGTTGTCGAATATCGCATTCTGAACTTCCTGATTTGCACCCTTGAGCGCGATGCCCAGATCGTTGTTCTCAACATCACGCAGCACTCTCTGAATAGCTCTGTTGTCCAGAAGAAGGATATCCTCGAACACGAACATCTTGCGCCTGATCTCGTCCGCAAGTTCCGGTTCCTCTATCTCCAGAGTCTCCATGATGTGCTTCTCTGTACCACGGTCTACGGTGTTCAGTATCTCTACTACGCTGTCGACACCGCCGATGATCGTGTAATCCTGGTTTACCAGGCTTGACAGTTTCGATTCCAAAACTTTCTCGACCTCTTTGATGACTTCGGGTGAAGTCCTGTCCATGACCGCTATTCTCTTGGCAACATCCGCCTGTCTGTCCGGATGGAGAGAGCTGATGATCAATGCAGCCTGAGCCGGTGACAGGTACGAAAGAATGAGGGCGATGGTCTGAGGATGCTCGTCCTGGATAAAGTTGAGCAGCTGTGATGCATCGGTCTTTCGTATGAACTCGAACGGCTTAACCTGAAGCGATGCGGTAAGTTTGCCGATAACGTCTTTTGCACGGTCTTCGCCGAACGATTTCTCGAGGAGTTCCTTCGCATAGGAAATACCGCCCTCGGCGATATACTGCTGGGCAAGACATACCTGATAGAATTCGTTGATCACATCTTCCTTGATCTGCGGGGTGATACTTCTGGTATTGGCTATCTCAAGCGTAAGTTCCTCAATTTCCTCTTCCTTGAGGTGCTTGAATATGAGAGCCGATTTCTCCGGCCCCAACGCTATCAGAAGTATCGCAGCCTTCTGAAGGCCGCTCATTTCGTCGTTAAACTTAGCCATCGCTTATGCTAACTCCTAATCCTTTATCCCCATTCCTCATTCAGCCAGTTGCGAAGCAGAAGTGCTGCCGCTTCGGGATTGTCTTCCACAAACTTACTGATGGCCTTTTTGGTCTCAGACTCGTCTTCCATGGCTATATCTTCAAGCTCGGTCTCGGGAGTTGACTGCAAAAGGTCTTCCACGGAAAGTTCCTCCTGAGGTGCCTCCTCTTTCTCTCTCTGCATACTTCTGAGAACAACGAACGCGAGCAGTGCAAGTATGACGATGATCAGCGCTATCTGAACGAAATCGGTCACGCTGAACGTTGAGCCTTCCTTGTCAAAAAATACGTTCTGTGAATAAGCTGCAAAAGCGATCCTGGCTACGGGAATGCCTGTAGCCTTGGAAACCACATCCACAAGATCTTCTTCAACATCAAGTTTCGTCCTGGTGTTATTGGCGAGCTTATACTCTTCCCATGTGATGCCGTCAAGAAGGCCCTGGGTCTCGGCATCCTCTTCGCGGATGATGTTGTACTGTATCGCCGTAAGCGCTATCGAAGACTGGGTGTAATCGATGAGGCCGGCGGGAGTGGTCGTCACGGTGATATGCTCGTTGGGAAGATAATCCCTGAGTTCCTCGCTGACGGAAGAATTGCTCCTGCTGTTGTCCTGGATAACATATGTCGTGTCATTCTCGGTGTTGGAATCCGTACCGGGGACTCCGCCGCCGCTGTTCGCACTGTCGGAGGCATAAGTCTCTTCATGCGCAAGAACCCCCTGTTTCTGACCTTCCGCGGGTGTATATGTATGATCGGTATCCTCTCTGGTCGAAAAATCCATGATCAGAGTACATGCAACTTCAACCTCATCGAACTCCTTGGTTCCGAGCAGAACAGAGCGGACCTCATTCTTCACAGCGGTCTCGGCCTGTGACTTGACGGTCAGCTGCGAACCGGTCGTACCGGCTGTGGAATAATTATCCTCACCGGAGAAGAGCATGTTGCCCTGGGTGTCCATGATGACCACATTGTTGGTGGTCTCATTACCTAAGGCTGTAGCAACAGCTCTGGCAAGATATGAAGCCTGCTCGGGCGTAAACTCGTCTTCCAGATCCAGAAGGATTGACGCACTGGCTTCTTCCTGTTTGGCGATCAGCGTTCCGTCATCCGTAGGGATGTGCAATTCAACATGTGCCGTCTTGATCGCATCGAAACAGGTGATGAAATCATTTTCAAACTGTTTCTCGAGATACAGCACATACTTACGCTGTGTATTGGCCTCAGTCGTGGATATGCCGCCGTCCGTAACGTTATCTATGCTGTAGGCGCTCGATTTGAAACTGTTGGAACCCAGAAGGAGATTGGCCTGTGCCTGATCCTCCTCAAGTATCATCACGCTGAGTCCGTCATCGGATACCTTGTTCGTGATCGAATTCTCCTCGAGGATGGCAGTTACGGCATTCGTTTCCTCTGTGGTCTCAGCCACGAAGATCGTTACGTATTTATCTCTGGTCAGAACAGCTATCAGGATACCGATGGCGATCAGCACCACAGCCGCAACGACTATGATGATCGTCTTCTGTCTGGTGGTAAACCGATTCCACCATTCCTGTATCCTAGCCCAGATCGCTCTCAATCTCTCAGCCATAATAACTCCTCATTAAAACAGATCAGATCTGCATGTTCATCAGATCCCTGTACGCTTCAAGTACTCTGTCCCGCACGGCCACGGTGTATTGCAGCGCGGTACTCGCTTTCTGTATCGCAATGGTCAGGTCATGCGTATTCTTGGATTCCCCGAGAGACCACTTGATCTCCTCGTCCTCCATATCCGACAGGTACCCGTTCGTCACGGACAGATTATCCATCGCCGTTCCGAGCAGGTCACTGAAATTATTACCGTTATAAGCATCGATTGAATTGGTCGGTGCCTGTTTTGCAACCTTCCTGACCGCATTGGAGGAAATGTTACGAAGCTGTGTTATATCTATAGCATCACTTACCATAGGCATAGCTCATCACACTCCTTTCATCAGCCGTTGCCCATATCAAGGCCTCTGGTAGCTATCGACTTGGAAGCCTGGAAAGCGGTAGCATTGGCCTCGTAGGAACGGCTGGCATCTATCAGGTTGGTCATCTCCGTCACTATGTTGACGTTGGGATAAGTCACATATCCGTTCTCATCGGCATCGGGATGAGAAGGATCATATACCATGTTGGCCTGAGTCCATGTATCCTCATACACTCCGCCGACTTTTACTCCGCCCTGTTTGCGGTTATTTAGCGCGCTGTGGAAAATACGCGAGAAAGCCTTCGCTTCTCCTTTTTCCTCAAAGGTCACGACCTTGCGCACGTAAGGAGTGCCGTCCTCGGTACGGGTGGTGTTGGCGTTCGCAACGTTCTCGGATATGATATCCATCCTGAACCGCTGAGCGGTCAGACCGGAAGCATTTATGTCAAATGAATTAAATATGCTCATATCTCACACCTCCTTACTTGATGACCGTCTCGAGATTCCTGAACTCCGCTCTGATGGCATTCGAGATCCCGTTATATTTGATCTGGTTTGCGGCAAGTTCCGCACTTTCGGTATCAAGATCCACGTTGTTGCCGTCCACACGATAGCTGTACCCGGTCTCATCCGTATAGGTGCCTACGGAAAGACGTCTCTTGCTGACGTTATGAACCTGGCGGTCAAGATCGGCCATATGCGTCCATTTAAGAGCCTGGTTAAGGGCATCTTCAAAATTCACGTCCTGACGCTTGTAATAAGGCGTATCCACGTTGGCGATGTTGTTCGCGATCGCTTCATTTCTGAGCCACGAAGCATCCGCCGCCTTGTCCAGAACGTCGATGTAATCAAACGCATGAGTGTCAATCAGTGTACTCATAGGCATACTCCTCCATAAATATACACATTACCATTATAGATTATTTAGTACAAACTTCAAGGGTTTTCGGCCAAAAAAGCACAAGATGTAGTGTTGTTTGATTATGTAAACCACATATTGTTGTGGCGCCCCTCTGTCCCGAAAAAGCACAAAAGGGACTTCAGT
>JAEEGL016390098.1_pt1 | contig 20448 bp, 12 predicted proteins | sample 9134231 | NCBI WGS metagenome assembly JAEEGL01 (sample SAMN16246548, study PRJNA631951) | gut metagenome | biome: gut microbiome; feature: rumen; material: fiber-attached | host: Bos | place: Iran: Karaj | collected 2018-10 | reverse complement strand
TGCCTGCGCATGGGGCGGCGCCTGCGGGAGGGCTTCGTCGTCACCGACGAGCCTGGCATCTACTTCATCCCACACCTCATCGACCTCTGGCGCAAGGAGGGACACTGCAAGGACTTCCTCAACTTCGACTTGCTGGAGCAATACAAGGACTTCGGAGGCATCCGTCTAGAGGACGACCTGCTCATCACCGCCGACGGCTGCCGCTTCCTCGGCACGAAGCGCATACCCTACCACCCAAAGGAGCTCGAAGAGTTTATGCTGCCATTCTAAAAATCTATTTAACTCAACTTTTCAAGTTGAGTAAGGAGATGAGGAGTAAGGAGATGAGGAGGTAAAGTAGGATAGACTTGACGCTACGATACACCTGAGAGGGCTATACTAATGACTTCTAACTACTTTTAACTACTTCCAACTACCTCTAACTACTTCTAACTACGTAAATTGAGCAAATGCAAAACTTGAATAATTAACAATACAGTCTGGCAAAACTCCCCACAATCTGCCAGGCCCTCCCCTCCACGGAGGGGTCGGGGGAGGATAAACAATGAAGAAAACCTTAACACTCGCCCTGCTGGCCATGATGGCCCTCGGCACCCAGGCAGAAGAGAAGAAAGACTCTGCCGACCAGAACAGACCCGTGTTCACCACCATCAAGGAGAACCCCATCACGTCGATGAAGGACCAGAACCGTTCGGGCACCTGCTGGTGCTACTCCACACTGTCGTTCTTCGAGGCTGAGATCCTGAAGGCCACGGGCAAGACCTACGACCTCTGCGAGTCGTTCGTCGAGAACAAGACTTACATGGACCGCGCCATTCAGGTGGTGCGCTATCATGGCGACTGCCAGTTTGCACAGGGCGGCAGCGCAGAGGACGTGCTCGCCACACTGAAGCAGTACGGCATCTGCCCAGAGGACGCCATGCCCTTCCCTGGCTCACTCTATGGCGACTCCCTGAACAACTTCAACGAGTTCTTCTCGCTGCTGGAGCCTTACGTGGCTGCCGTCTCGAAGAGCAATGCAAAGAAGATTTCAAACCAGTGGAAGGTAGGTCTGCAGGGCATCCTCGACGCCTACCTCGGCGAGTGCCCCGAGAAGTTCACCTACGAGGGTAAGGAGTACACCCCGAAGTCGTTCGTGCAGAGCCTCGGCATCAACCTCGACGACTACGTCAGCATCACCAGCTACACCCACCACCCCTTCTACACCGGATTCGCCGTGGAGGTGCAGGACAACTGGCGCTTCCCGCTGAGCTATAACCTGCCGTTGGACGAGATGATGCAGGTCATCGACAACGCCGTGGAGAAAGGCTATACCGTGGCATGGGGCGGCGACGTCTCAGAGGAGGGTTTCACCCGTCAGGGACTGGCCTACGCCATCGATGGCGAGGCAGCAAAGAGCCTTGCCGGCAGCGACATGGCCCGCTGGCTGAAACTGACTGCCACCAAGCGTAAGGACGTCATCGACTCGCTGGGTGTCAACGTGCCGGAGATTACCGTCACCCAGGAACTGCGTCAGGAGCGCTTCGACAACTGGGAGCTCACCGACGACCACGGCATGCTGATCTACGGTGTGGCCAAGGACCAGAACGGCAAGGAGTACTACATGGTGAAGAACTCGTGGGGCGAGACGGGCGAATACAAAGGCACTTGGTACATGACTAAGACCTTCATTGCCGCCAACACCATGGACTTCCTCGTCAACAAGAACGCCATTCCTAAGGACATCCGCAAGAAGCTCGGCATCTAAGCATCACGCAAGCGCCGACTCCGTTAACGGCAATAAAAAAACGGCACATTCTGTTAATTTTTTAGCAGGATGTGCCGTTGTTTCATTTTTTATTTCTATCTTTGTAGGCTAATTTGCCTTAATAGGCACTATTGGCAACTGTGAGCAGAAGACAAAAATAAACGATATAATGAACTCTAAATGGAATTACCAACCACCATCAACCGAGCGACAGCAGGCGGCTAAAGAGCTGGCAGACAAGATTGGAATGAGCCCAATCCTGGCGCAGCTACTGCTGCAACGAGGCATCCGCACGGAGTCGGCGGCCAAAAGGTTCTTCCGTCCGATGCTCAACGAACTCATCGACCCGTTCCTCATGAACGATATGGACGTGGCCGTCGACCGATTGAACGATGCCATGGGACGGAAGGAGCGTATCATGGTCTACGGCGATTACGATGTGGACGGGTGCACTGCCGTCGCACTGGTCTACAAGTTTCTACAACAGTTCTACTCGAACATCGAGTACTACATCCCTGACCGCTACGAAGAGGGCTACGGCATCAGCCGAAAGGGCCTCGATTACGCCAAAGAGAGAGACGTCAAGCTCATCATTGTGCTCGACTGTGGCATCAAGGCCATCGACGAGATAGCCTATGCCCAAGAGTTGGGCATCGACTTCATCATCTGCGACCACCACGTGCCCGATGATGAGCTGCCCTGCGCCGTCGCCATCCTGAACCCCAAGCGCCAGGACTCCACCTACCCCTTCAAGGACCTCTGCGGCTGTGGCGTCGGTTTCAAGTTCATGCAGGCTTTTGCCAAGAACAATGGCATCCCCTTCTCACAACTGGTGCCACTGCTCGACTTCTGCGCCGTGAGCATTGCCGCCGACATCGTACCAGTGATGGGCGAGAACCGCATACTGGCGTTCCACGGCCTGAAACAGCTGAACCAGAATCCCAGCACCGGCATGAAGGCCATCATCGAGATTAGCGGACTGACGGGCCGCGAAATCACCATGAGCGACATCATTTTCAAGATAGGCCCACGCATCAATGCCTCCGGACGTGTGCAAAACGGCACGGAGACCGTCGACCTGCTTGTAGAGAAGGACATCAAGAAGGCTGTCGCCATGGCTACGCACATCAACAAGTACAACGAGCAGCGCAAGGACATCGATAAGCAGATGACCGAGGAGGCCAACCAGATTGTGGAGCGCCTTGAGAGTCAGGAGCATCAGCCGGCCATCGTCCTCTACGATGAAGGGTGGAAGAAGGGCGTCGTGGGCATCGTCGCTTCACGCATGACCGAGATGTACTACCGCCCGACGGTGGTCCTCTCGTGTACCAACGGTATTGCTTCCGGATCAGCACGCAGCGTTGCCGACTACAACATCTACGACGCCATCAAGTCGTGCCGTGACTTGCTGGAAAACTTTGGCGGCCATCCCTACGCCGTGGGACTGACGCTGAAGGTGGAAAACATTCCAGAGTTCCGCAGACGCTTCCAACAGTATGTCAGCGAGCATATCCTACCCGAGCAGACGCATGCGAAGCAGGAGATAGAGGCCGTCATCGACTTCAAAGACATCACAAAGAAGATGCACAACGACCTGAAGAAGTTCGCACCTCACGGACCTGACAATCCCAAGCCCATCTTCTGCACGCGTAACGTCTACGACTACGGCACTTCGAAGGTCGTAGGCAAGGCACAGGAGCACATCAAGCTCGAGCTCGTCGACTCGAAGTCATCAAACGTCATGAACGGCATTGCCTTCGGACAGAGTGCCGCCGCACGCTATATCAAGTCTAAACGCTCGTTCGACATTATCTATACCATCGAAGAAAACATCTACAAACGCACCGAGGTGCAACTGCAGATTGAGGACATACAACCATCGGAGATTGAGAGTTCCTAATTGAGAGTTGAGAATTGAGAGTTCCTAATTGAGAATTGAGGATTGAGAATTGAGAATTCGGGATTGAGAATTATGATTAGTTTTGGCCATTCAAAAAAGAAGGACGGTGGTTCGTCGACCCCTGCTGACGACAAATCTAATCATAATTCTCAATTTCCAATTCTCAATTCTCAACTCTCAATTCTCAATCTGCTGAAAAAGCACTGGGGCTACGACTCTTTTCGCGGCATTCAGGAAGACATTATCCACTCCATTCTGGAAGGGCACGACACTTTGGGCCTGATGCCCACTGGTGGCGGAAAGTCCATCACGTTCCAGGTGCCGGCACTCGCCATGGAAGGCGTTTGTATTGTCATCACACCACTCATCGCACTGATGAAAGACCAGATGCTGCACCTCAAGGCACGCGGCATAAAGGCTGCTGCCATCTACACTGGTCTTACCCACGACGAGGTGCTGACGATCCTTGAGAATGCCGTCTTCGGAGCCATCAAGCTACTCTACGTCTCGCCCGAACGTCTCTCGTCTGAGCTGTTCCAGAAAAAGCTCAGCCACATGCACGTGAGCTTTATCTGCGTCGACGAGGCTCACTGCATCAGCCAGTGGGGCTACGATTTCCGGCCCAGCTATCTCGAGATTGGTACCATCCGCCATCTTCTGCCCCATGCACCAGTGCTCGCACTCACCGCCACGGCTACACCCGAAGTTGTCAAGGACATTCAGGACAAGCTGGAAGGGACATTTCGTGTCTTCACCATGAGCTTCGAGCGCCCCAACCTGTCCTACATCGTACGTTACACCATGGACAAGCCACAGATGCTCATTAACATCCTGCATCACACGCCAGGCTCGGCCATTGTCTACGCCCGTAGCCGACGACGCACCAAGGAGGTGGCCGATTTCCTTATCAAGGAAGGCATCAGCGCTACGTTCTTCCACGCTGGTCTTGACAATGCCGTAAAAGACCTTCGACAGCGACAGTGGCAGACGGACGAAGTACGCGTCATCGTTGCCACCAACGCCTTCGGAATGGGTATCGACAAGGCCGATGTGCGACTGGTCGCCCATATCGACTGCCCCGATAGCATCGAAGCCTACTTTCAGGAGGCAGGACGTGCGGGGCGCGACGGGAAGCCCTCACAGGCTGTGCTGCTCTTCAATGGCAACGACGAGTATAAGCTGAAACGGCGCATCAGCGACACCTTCCCCGACAAAGATTACATCCGAACGGTCTACAACCATCTGGCATACTTCTACCAGATGGCCGTGGGATCAGGCTATAACTACACCTTCGAGTTTCCCATCGACCGCTTCTGCTATACCTTCCAGCACTTCCCCATTCGCGTTGAAGCAGCCCTGAAAATCCTCAATCGGGCTGGCTACATCGAGTATCAAGAGGAGGAGGAAAACCGTGCCAGGGTGATGTTCACGCTCGAGCGCGACGACCTCTACCGGCTGCATAGCGGACAAGCGAACGAGGAGGCTGTCATCGTCGCACTAATGCGCAACTATAGCGGGCTGTTCAACGATTTTCGCTACATCGACGAGAGCCTCATCGCACAGCAGGCAGGGCTGACGCTGCCAGAGGTCTACGACACGCTGATGGGCCTCAGCCGAAAGCGTGTGCTCAACTTCATACCACAAAAGAAGACACCTTACATCCGCTACATGCAACGCCGTGAGGACGCTGAGCACCTGATGTTCCCACCAGAGGTCTACGATGACCTCAAGAAACGCTACACCACGCGCATTGAGCAGATGATAAAGTATGCCACGACCGAAAACCAGTGCCGTAGCCGCATGCTGTTGCGCTACTTCGGAGAAACCGACACACACGACTGCGGTCAATGTGACGTCTGCATGGAACGTAGCGGAGAAGGCCCCGACCAAGAACAAGTGAAGACCGCAAAACAGCAAATCGTCAGCATGGCTGCCACCAAGCCTCTGCCCTTCACTGAGCTGACCAGCATCAACGTGACGGCCGATGCTATCTCAGAGGCCATCACCAATCTGGTTGAAGAAGAAGTCGTAGGAATCGACGGCGGAATGATCTACTTGCTCGACGAACGCTTGTCGACAAACTTGTAGCCGTTGGCATACTTGCTGCGGGGGAACACAAACAGCTGGTCGGAGAGGCCGCCTGACTTGAAATTGGAAATCTTGATGGTCGTCCAGAAGAACGACACCTTCAGACGCACGTGCTTAGGCACATAGCTCACGGCATCTACCAGCGCATGCACCTCCTTGATAGTACCCTTGGCACCCTTGCGCTGCTTCAGCTTCAGCAGCAGGCCGTCTTTCTGCTGCTCCATGTCGTAGTCGAAGTCGTCGAGCGAGAATTTAAACTTGCCCGAATACTTGTCCTTCTTGTCAGAGTTGGCATCGTGAATTTCCACCGTCTTTTTCTTTCGGTAGACCATGTAGGCTGTACGCCCGTCGTTCCAAGTGTCGACACGCTCATCGCTGAAGCGTTGTTTCTTGCCCTTGTACCAAATGGTACCCGACGTCTTGTAGATACCTATTATATTTACATCGTAACGGAGCGAAGCACCTTGGTCACCAAACACCTTGTCATAGACCCTGTCGAAGGTGGCACGTGCCACCCCCGCCCGACTCTGCCTCGTCTCGCCAGCGGCCGACAGCACCAGCAGGAGTCCCATCATGAACACAATGATACGGCGCATCTTGTCCTATATAAACGAAAGAAAGAGGCCGTTACTGACCTCTTCCATCTCTCTTCCAAGTGACTCCCGCGGGATTCAAACCCACAACCTTCTGATCCGTAGTCAGATGCTCTATTCAGTTGAGCTAGGGAGCCATCCTTTTGCTTTTGCGGGTGCAAAGGTACAGCCTTTTTTTGAAACCACCAAACTTTTTCCAAAGTTTTTTCTCAAAAAGCGCATTTTTTCTTGTTTTCACCCACTTTTGCCCACCTTTTCCGCCATTTTGGGGCTCTTAATCCCACAAAAACGGCACAGCCTGCCTCCCCCTGGCCAGGGGGAGGCCGCAAGGGGGTCCCTACTCTGCCGGTGCAGTGTAGCGCTGCCCCATGCGCTTGACGAGCTGGCGTGCATAGCGCTCCGAGTAACCGGGACGCTTCACGGTGCTGCCAAGACCGTAGGGGGTGCGGGTGAACTGACCGTTCTCTTCGGGTTTCGATATCATGTCGTTATACTTCACAATCAGATAGGTGGCCAGCTGCTTCCAGCGGCAGAGCATCTGGTCGGCCTTCTCAGCGGTGTAGGCTGTGAGGTAGTTGACACGAGACTGTCCCTGCAACAGCAGTGCATGGTCCTCGACTTCCTTCTGGGCCTTGGCATAAGCGGCGTCGAGCGAGTCGCGCACCTCTTTCAGCGAGGGGAAGAGCATGGAGTAGCGCGGATAGACCATGTTCGACACCCAGTTCTGCACCCAGTAGGCATTATCCATCGAGAAGTGCAGGTCGTCGGCACCCGGCGTGTCATAAGGCCGTGGGGCCTCAGTAGCACAGCAGTAGACTGGAGTAAAGGGCACCATGTTACCGTCGTCGTTGGCAAACCAGAAGCAGCCGCCCACCTCACGGGGCATGAACGAGCGCATCTGCGACACATAGACGAAGCCGGCCTGCTGAGTGGAGACGGGACGCTCGTTGAAATACTTCTTGCCGTCGACCTCGAAGTAGAGGGGCGTAGGACGATAGGGCATCTCCCAGATGCCACCACCGATGTCGTCAGGATCATCGAGCGAGAAGGGCGTGCCTTCGAAGTGGTCGCGCATGGCCTCACGGACATCGGCAACAGAGAGCAGGCGGTTGGGCTTCACCCATAGCGGCAGCGGCTCAGCATCTTTCTGCAAGCCCTCGGCCCAGGGGATGTAGCGGTCCATGCCGTCGGCATAGCGGTTGAAGAACTGCCACACACGGGCATCGCAAATGCGGCGTCCAGAGAAGTCGGGCGCAGCGTATGCGGCATTGAACGAGAACTCCTCGTCCTTGCCTGTGAACCACCCCATCTTGCGGGCATAGCTGACGACATTCTTCGAGTAGCGCACGTTGCCCGTCTTGTCCTTCATGTCGAACGTGGTGATGCGGCTCTGGTTGGCATGGCCACAAATCATATCATCAGGCACACGAAGGGCTACCCACACCACTCGACCTTTCTCTATGCTACGGTCGCTGGCACAACCCATCATCTCCATAATCCAAGCCTCATTGGGATCACAAATCGTAAACGTCTCACCCTCAGAGCAGTAGCCGTACTGTTCCGTAAGACTGGTCATCACGTCGATGGCCTCGCGCGCCGTCTTGGCACGCTGCAGGGCGATGTAGATCAGCGAACCGTAGTCGATGATGCCAGTGGTGTCGACCATCTCTTCGCGGCCGCCATAGGTCGTCTCTCCAATGGTCACCTGCCACTCATTAATGTTGCCAATGGTGTTCCAGGTCTCTTCGGCCTCAGGAATCTCGCCAAGATACTTGTTCGTGTCCCATTCGTAGATCTTGCGCATCTCGCCCTTGGCATGCTTGGCAGCAGGCTGATGGCGCAAACCAGTGAACATGCCGTAGCTGTCGGCGGAGTAAGAGCAGATGACGGAGCCGTCCTTCGACGCTTTTTTGCCCACGATGAAGTTGGTACATGCCATCGCACCGACAGTTGCCAGCAGCATGATGGCAGAAATGGTTAGTCTTTTCATAACTATTTTTTAGTTTTCTTTGATTGTGATATCTTCATTGCCACTTGCCTCCACAGTGGTGACGGTGCCGTCATCGCTGGAGGCTTCGAGGGGTACGGTATCCACCACCTCCTCGTCTTCCATATAGCGCAGCTCGGTGGGAGGCGGTGCATAGCAGGCCATAAACATGAGTGATGAGCCGAAGCCCAGAACGGTGAGGACAACGGTGAGTAGGCGGTTGTACCAATGTCTGATTCTCTTTTCCATATTTCGTTATTGTTACTAAAAGCGTTAGTGCGCTGCAAAGTTACACAAAAAAAAGCGAACCGCCAAGCGTTAGCCCTTTTTTCTGCCAAAAGAGCCTGCGCACGATGCTTGAGGCTATCTAGTTTATCAGCGATAGCACATGAGGATTCTGCTATACAGTCTCTTCCAGGTAGCGCAGCCTATCTTCCTTCGAATGAGGCTTTACATAGAGTAACGATTGGCTAATTCTGATACTGGACTCCTTCCTAACGCCTTTATGCTTCAACACTTCCATTTCCAGAACCCCATGTTTCTGAAGTGAACTTATAAGAATGAACCAAATAGAATCAATGGCAATCTAACCTGTTTTGAACAGAATTAAGAATCTCGCTAACTAGATTTGAATAGAAATTATTTCATGCTTAAAGGTTTCCGATAGCTGCATCATTTCAACAATTCAAACCTGAACTTACGCTTTGATGTTATGTGTTCCGTTCTAAATAATAAAGAGGCGGGTGGATTATCGTATAGAACTTCTATGGAGGATGTTCTTTCAAAGCATAGCAATCCCCAAGGATACCATAAAGCATTAATGAAATTTGCAGCACAATGATTGCTTTTACTAATTATTCTTGGAATCTTATTAGCGCTACTATTAAGATTCATGAATTTGAATTGATTATAGTTACAAAATACGTTTGCCTCTACTAAAAACCATATAAATCACAGTATTTCAATGTATTGCAAGTAAAATTGTATCTATTTTCCCTCTACTAAACCTCTACTAAACCTCTACATTGCATCTACTAAACCTCTACTATTTGTCTACTAAACCTCTACAATTTGTCTGCTGAATCTCTACTGTTAGTGCTATGTTCCCACGTTGGGAACGCTTCATTCCCACCGTGGGAACGATTCATTCCCAAGCTGGGAATAATTCATTCCCAAGCTGGGAATAAAGCAGCCCATGCGCGGAACGCTTCTTAGTTGGCAGATGTAGAGTAGATAGTTAGTAGAGGAAAAGTAGAAGAAGCAAAGTAGAGGAAAAGTAGAGGAAAAGTAGAAGAAGAAGCAAAGTAGAGGAAAAGTAGAGGTAAAGTAGAGGCAAGGTAGAGGCAAAGTAGAAGGAAAATACTACGAGAAAATTTGCTAATACCAATTAAATCAGCACATTTGAAGGCAAAATGTGATTATTTAGTAGAGGTAGAGGGGAAAAGTCGTGACAGAGGTAGCCAGCTATTTCTGCTGGACCTTGTCGTTTGCCACCAACGGGACGCAAGAATGGCTGTGAAAAGCCGCAGCCGAGGGAAAAGCTTTCGTTCAACAGGCTATTGGCCTACCCTACCCTTTCAATAGGATTCGGGGCATTATTACTTTTATAAACCGAAAAACATCCCGCCTATCCCGCCTATCCCGCACCCAGATTTAGGTGCGGGATAGGCGGGATAGGCGGGATAATTTATGGCAATAACATAGAAGTTGACCTGGACTAATTACTCCGTCCGCATATATGGGCTTGCCTTCTAAACATATTTGTAAATGACGTGGATGCCGTAGGCATCAGATTTTCGTAGCCAGCCATTCATATGGCTGGTATTTGAGGGTTGCAGTGACGAGCGTGCCTTTAGGTACGCGACAACATTGCGCCTTTATCGCGTACCTAAAGGCACGCTTCCCCGTCCTGTCTTCTTCCCAGCCATTTCGCAACCCCTACGGGGTAGCTGTATGGCTGGCTACGGAAATCTGATGCCTACGGCATCGGTTGCCCCAGAAACGTGTAGAAGAGTGTACAAATAGGTCAACTGCTATATCAGTGCCTAATTTATTGTTAATTCGAATACTATTTGTCTCTTTCACCCCACCCCATTTTTCATTAGCAATTCTCGAGATTCAGAACGCAAAACCCGAGAATAAACTCGCAACTCTCGAGATTCAGCACGCAAAGCCCGAGAATAAACTCGCAACTCTCGAGATTCAGAATGCAAAACCCGAGAATAGATTCGCAACTCCCGAGATTCAGAACGCAGATCCCAAGATAAAAATCATCCTACACTTCCTACACTTCCTACACCTAAATTTGGGTGCAGGAAGTGTAGGATGTTTTTCGGTTTAAAAAAGTCTTTTCGCCAACCAATCAGGCTTGGTTCGCAATGGTCTTGGCAATGTCTCGAAGTACAACGTACCCACGTCCTCTCCACTACTCCTTACTTCTTTACTCCTCTACTCCTTACCCCTCCTGCGTGCAGCCAACTACTTGAACACGCCAGGTAGCGGGACTTTGTTACTCTGTTACTTTGTCTCAAAAAAAGTAATCTGTTACTTTCTGTTACTCTGTTACTGTGTCTCAAAAAAACAATCTGTTACTTCTGTTACTCTGTTACTGTGTCTCAAAAAACTTCTGTTACTATGTTACTTTGTTACTGTGTCTTAAAAAAACAATCTGTTACTTCTGTTACTCTGTTACTGTGTCTCAAAAAACTGCTGTTACTATGTTACTTTGTTACTGTGTCTCAAAAAACTTCTGTTACTGTGTCTTTAAAAAAATAATCTGTTACTTTCTCACACAGAGACTCAGAGGACACGGAGGCTTTGCCAGACAACGGGCCTGACGGTCGAACACCTCGATAGTGCGTAGGTACGCGACTCTTGCGCACATGCGGATTTGGTGACGCTCGACTAAGTCATCATGGGACAGTAACCAGCAATAACCGGCAGCTATCAGACTAACCGATATGGCATGCTGTTAACCAGTCCGTACTCACATATTCACCTTCAGAGAGGGCTTCCAAGAACCGTTTCCGAGCCTCCATAAAAGCGCTCAAAACCATTACATCTACAGACTCAAAACTATAGAGGTGATTATTATGGTGATGGCGAAGACCAATCATCTCGCCTAATGCCTTAAACTGTACATAAGACAAGACTTGCCCTGGTAAAGAGTGCAGTGAATACATATCCTTACCACGTTCTTGTTGGTAGTATTCATCGCTTAGCTTGAAGAAATCCGCGTCGCCAAGACGACTGACGACCTGCATGGAATACAAATAGGCATCCTCAAAGCCATCAAAGAAGTCAAAGCTGACGCCCCCTCCCATCTCCTCTTCGCTAAACAGCTTTAACTCATTAGCCAGATTATCCCTATTCCGATATTTTAATCCATAGCTATAGCCAACGTGGAACATCAGTTTCATGCATTGCCTTACGATGCACTTTAACGACTGCTCATTAATGGGATAGCTATAGTCCATATAGCGGTCGAAAAAAAGTGTTAACACATCAAATGCATTTATCTGCAACTTACTGTAATAGGTTTCCAGAGTCTCGTTGTCTTGAACTTCCTCACAATAGAAGCCCTCGAAGCCTTCTCCATACAGAGCCTGAAGATCATTGAAAAGCCTGGCTCCATAGCGTGCCTTTTCATTACGATGGTCCCACGACGCAGACGGAATAAACCCCATGAGCATCGCACGCTCTACAACCTTAAACAGGATGTCCATAGGACGCTCCTCAGGCATTTGCTTTAGCCAATTATTTATTTGATGAGCAATCAAGGCGCTAAAAGACGCGTCAACATTGTTTAGAATCTGATGGTCTTCTATACTGGCTAACTCGTTCTGTTTCAAGAACTCACAAATACCTTCCTCGAACAAGCTGTCTTGAACCCAATCGTAGATGCTCTGTATATCCCTCTCCTCCTTATCTGGGTCTACCTCTGTGAGCTCTCCCACCATGTACTCATTCACAATGTAGTCCTGGATGGCCATTCTATAAAGCTCGTCCTCATCTACATTTACAGGCAGTCCGTCAAACGCATCCCAACCGTCAACACGCTTCATATCGTCGGTAGTTAATCCGTATTCCTGCTGTTCTATTTGCCTTTCCATTGTTGTAAATATCTGTATCTTAGGGCCAAAACTCCAATTTCTCAGTTAAAAAAACGGCATCTATTCTACGCCACGCCACCATAATGTCGGCTTACGTAGTTGTAGACGGCATCGCGATAATGGAAGATGCTTTCCTCGCTATAGCTTTCAGGCAATTCCCTCCAGAGGACGTCGCGAATGGTAATAATGATAGCTGCTCTCGTTTCCTGCTTATCGAAGGGATGATCCATTGTTGTGAGCAAGGCCTTTATCTTATCGAGCAAATCTACGGCCACCTTCTTCAGCTTTCTGATGTCCTCCTTTGTCAGATTGTCTTTCATCAGCACATCATACATCGACAACTGCTCATCGTTCTCGAAGCCTTCGCGCACATAGCGTCGTTGTTCCTCTGACAATTTGTTTGAGAGGTCCATCAGTTCATCAAAGGTCTTCTCTATCGTGGCCCTATTCTGCTCTTGATTGTAGTCGTGGATGATTTGCTGATATTTCTCATAGAAGTTGATACGCGACGGGTTCTGAGCCATCATCTGCGCCAAGCGTTCCTGCAACAAGTCCTGCAAGTCTTTCATAATCAGGTTCTTCTCGTGGCACTTTGCAAACTCACGGCGCAGCAACTCAAAATTGATTTTACTGATATCGAAGCGGTTGGGCTCGTCAGCAGCTGTCGTTTCTACAACGTGCAGGTGCTCGTTGACAATGTCGTTGATAGCTACGCTCAAGTCTGTAATGTCGGCATGCTTGCGTTTCTTCTGCAGCTCCTTGAATATGGCATGGATAGCCCTCTTCTGTCCCTCCATTTCTGGTGTGATGTCCTCACGGTTGAGATACTTCCAATAGCTCAGCAACTGCGTGGTATAGGTGCAATAGGTCTTGCGGATTTCAGCCGTCTCGCACATGGCGTTGGCAGCCTCTGTCAGCAGGAATGTTCTCATAAAACCCTCTGCCTGAATGAGGCGTTCCAGCTCGAAGTCATGTTCCTGTAGGAACGTTGTGGCGGCAGTGATAGCTTCTAAGACGTGCTTGATGAGTTCCTGTTTGTTCACAGTCGGGTCGTTTCCGCTTTCATGTCCTTCCGGATTGGCAGTGTAGTCGGCCAATGCCTGGCGCAGGGCTTTCACGATGCCTATATAGTCGACCACCAAACCATTGGCCTTGCCTTCCGCCACGCGGTTGGCACGGGCAATGGTCTGCATCAGCGTATGGGCCTTCATGGGCTTGTCGATATAGAGACACGAGAGCGTCTTCACGTCGAAGCCTGTGAGCCACATGGCACAGACAAACACCACGCGCAACCGTGAGTCACCGTCCTTGAACTGCTTGTCGAGTTCCTCCTTCTCCATGCGCTCCCGATGCGGCAGGATGTCGAGTCCCCACTTCTGGAATGTCTGTATCTCGTTCTGCTCTTGCGACACCACGACGGCCATATCCGTTTCGCGCATCCACTCCAGCTTGCGCTGCATCTCCTGTGCCTCCTGCTGTGAATCGCATTTCACTATGGCTTGCTCCAACTGCTTGATTTCACGCTGCCAGCACTCCTGCACATAGTTATACATGCGCACACACGTTACCTTATTATAACTGACGAACATCGCCTTACCCGTTGTCCACAGGTCAGTGTAATGCCCTACAAAGTCTTTGGCTACCAGCCTCAAGCGCTTGGCGGCTGTCAGCAGATGCACCTCCTTGCTGAACTCGCGTTCCAGTTTGGCCAACTGCGAGGCGTCGAGGTCGCCTGCCTGTTCCAGAGCAGCAGCTATCTCCTCATTGATTTCAGGATTCTTCAAGTCCTGCAACTTCTCGCCGCGGTTCTCGTAGTAGAGGGGCACCGTAGCCTTATCCTCTACGGCACGCTTGAAGTCGTAGATGCTCACGTAGCCGCCAAAAGTGCGGGCAGTGATGTTGTCGCTCGACAGCAGCGGGGTGCCCGTAAAGCCAATACGATGGGCCGTTGGCAGCAGGTGTACCAGGTTGTCGGCAAAGATGCCGTTCTGCGTGCGGTGTGCCTCGTCGCTCATTACGATGATGTCGTGGTCGGGATAGATGGGCTCGGCCTTCGGGTCGTTGAACTTCTGAATGAGTGAGAAGATGAACGAGGGGTTGCCTTTCAGTTTCGCTTTCAGGTCCTCGCCGCTACTGGCGATGAACTTCTTGGCCTTGACATTACCCAGCAGACCGCAGTTCTCAAACGTGTCGCTGATCTGCTTGTTCAGCTCGTCGCGGTCCGTCAGTACCAAGAATGTGGGCGAGCCTTCGAACTTGCGACGAATCTTCTGTGCCAGGAACAGCATGGAGTAGCTCTTGCCTGAGCCTTGCGTATGCCAGAACACGCCCAACTTTCCATTAAGCAACTCGCGGTCACGGTATTTCTCTACGGCTTGGTTCACACCTAAGTACTGGTGGTTACGCGCCATAATCTTTGCCGTCCGTCCGCCGCTGTGGTCGTAGAGGATGAAGTTTTCCACGAGGTCGAGGAAGTTCTCCTTCCGGCAGATACCTCTGAGCATGGTCTCCAGATCTATACACCCTGCATCTTCTTCCTTCAGACGTTTCCACTCATGGAAGAACTCCCACTTCGAATCGATGGTTCCCACGCGGGCCTCATGTCCGTTGCTGAACATGATGAAGGCATTGTGGTAGAACAGATGCGGTATGGTGTCGAGATAGTGGCGATAGTTCTGGTTGAAGGCATCCACCACCTCCACGTCGTGGTTCTTCAGTTCCATGAAGAGCAGAGGAATACCATTGACAAAGCCCACAATGTCAGCCCTGCAGCGATAGAGCGAGCCGTGAACTTTCAACTCACGGACGCAGAGGAACTCGTTCTTCTCGGGCGAAGCGAAGTCGATGACCTTGGCGCGCACCTCTTCCGTCTCGCCATTGGGTTTGACGCGCGTCACGGGGATGCCGTCGCGAATCAGCTGATACTTCTGCTCGTTGATCTGCATCAGCGTCTGTGAGCTCATGCGTTCCGTCATGCGCTCCTCGCACTCCTGCAACTGCTTGTCTGTCAGCCACGGGTTCAGCGTCTTCAGGGCCTGAAGGAAATGGCGTTTCAGCAGCACCTCATGGTAGCTCGTGCGCCCCAGGGTGCTTGTTTGAGGGGACTTGTAATCCCCGACCTTCTCCTGGCCGAAGGCATAGATGCTCTTCCAGCCTAACTCCTTCTCCATGAAGTCGGCTGTGCTCCGCTGTATCAGCTGGTCTTCGCTATAGTCCTTTGGCATAACTCGTTAGTGGGTTTTGAGTTTTTTTTGGGGGGGTGTTTTTTTTCTCTCTATATAGTGGCTATAGTCTCTATAGTTTCTATAGTTTCTATAGCTTCTATAGTCTCTATAGCGTCTATAGTTGCGACAGTCCTAATTGCTGCTTCAGGGCTTTTATCTCCTCTTGCTGCTTATTGTAGGCTATCAGGGCGCGCTGCTTCAGGTCTTCGTAGGAGGCTTTCCATTTAGCAGCCTCAGCCTGGGCAGCCGATAGTTGTTGCTCTAACAGCGGAAGCCTGCGCTCCAGCTCTGCCAGACGTTCGTCCTGCTGCTTGCGATATTCTGTGCGCGCTTTGTGCATACGCTCTTTCACGCCACCTTCCCTCACGAAGATTTCCTCTACCGTCTTCAGATACTTGTTCATCATGGCGTCAACCTGATAACACAGCGTCAGGGCCACGTTGGCCATCTCTTCGGCAGTCCACTGCTGGAAGTAGGGCTCATAGTCGGCCAGAAGATTATGGCTTTTGGTGTAGTCCTGCATCGGCTGGAAGCGCTGGTCAGCAGGTGTCCACTGCAGCAACTGGCGCGACTTCAGAAAGTCCTCGTAATCCTGACGCAGCTCACCAATGCTGGAGCGAGCCACATTCAGCAGGTTCAGTTCCATAGCTGTAGAGGTCTTGCCGTCCTCAGAGCCTTCCACAATGTTCTGCTTGCCGGAGCGAGCAGCCTGCACCATCTGGTCCACGGTACGGTCGCCGTGCTTCGCCAGAAAACGATCACAAAAGCTATAGGTCAACTGGTAGAGCACCACCGACTTCTGGTAGAACCGCAGGTCTTGCCACTTGGGCACACTCCTGAAGATGCTTGGTATCTGGGCATTCTTGTTGCCGTCATCAGCGTTTGCCATATCACATTATCTTTATTGTTCTGTTACTACACGTTATTTATATAGCCTTAGCTTCTATCTCGCCACTCATCAGCTTGGGAAGCAAGCGGTCACGAGCCTCGGTAAGGAGGCGGATTTGAGAAGAAAGCACTTTAATGCTTATAAATGATTGTTTTACTGCCTCATTGTACAGGTAATAAATTGAGGTCGTTGGAATCAAAATATCTATACTTTCGAATTTCGTTTTGTTCACATTAGTCATTGTTGCCCCATTGCTTCCTATGTTATTAAGATGCTCCTTTAAGGAAAGAAAAGTATTATACAAATAGTACAGCAAAGAAGGATCATTAAGAACCAATGAATTAATCTGTTGGTTTGTTTGGCATTTTTCTTTAGTGATGCATACCAAGCCTGCTGTTCCTATACAAGAGACCATCAAACTATTAATTGGAATAAATTTTCCGCTTTGAGAATTTGCACCTAAATCTGAAAGGAACTGCGAACTTGTTGGATATATGCCTGTGTGCATGTCAGGAATCGTAATGAAAGGGATTCGACCTCCATAATTCTCTTTATTAGCAGTAGATGGAGTTTTCCCTGTGATCACTTTCCCAATTTCACCAACTTTCTTCTTCTCCCACCCCTCAGGCACACCATCGACAATCTTGGTGTTTTCGTGGCCGGGGAAGTGGAGGTCAACAAACCATTCCTTATAGAGTCGCTGCGCTGCTTCCTCCAACAACTTTATCTGCTTCTGATAGTTCTCTATCAAAGAGTCATAGCGGGAGAGGATGGTAGCGATGCGGTGCTGAGTGGAAAGAGGAGGAATCTTAAAACCTATTTGGCAAAAGTTTCTTATCGGTAATTGAGGTTGGGCACTACCTGTACAAAAGCTATTAATATAAGTTCTACTTTCTTTACAGCGTAAAAGTTGGTATAGAAAAGATGCATCTACGTATTCTTTATTAACACGAAGAATAACCATTCCAGAATTAATTCTCACATTATCGTATTTGATAAGATTAGTGTAGTAAGCAATATTACCAATAGTACCTCTTGTTGTGAAAATCAAATCCCCTCTTTGGATTTTCCCTTTACGAAGTAATTCATCTTTTTCCTTAGTAATAAATTGGTTATTATCAAATGAAAATCCTTCTTTCGTGACATTGCCGGTATTTAGGAATAAACAATGACCTGAGTCAAAGAATTCATGATTCTTTGGATAGTTCTTTCCACGGTCACCATCTATAATTTGGCAAATCTCTCCCAACTTCACTTTCTTCCACTCACTCATACCTCATCCTCCTGCTCATAATAATACGAATAGTCAATGCCCTTCATAAAGATTTCGCGGTCATCAATCTTATCAGTCATAGCGCCTTGGAGTAACGATTTAATAGCTTGAGCATCCGTTGTGCTCTGCTTCATTGCCGATAAATATGCTTTCTTATCTATCTTACTCCAATCGACACATAGCTTCAACTGCTTCTTGAATATCAAGTCGAGCCAAATGCGTGTGCTTCGGCCATTCCCCTCCATGAAGGGATGGGCAACATTCATCTCCACATATTTGTTGACGATTTCATCGAAAGTGGTTTCTGGCATCGCTTCTATCAGCCTCAAATTCTGCATGAGGTACTCTGCACGACAAAACAGCGTTCCATCTTTCCAAATGGTTTTTTGACGAATCTGTCCAGCAAAGTCGTAGAGCCCACCAAACAGGTAAGCATGAATCTGTTGCAGACCTTTCACAGTGCCTGGCTTAACGCTGTCGAGCAGTCCGCTCTCCATAAGTGTATATGCTTTCTTCTTGCTTTGAGCGTCTAATAAATTATTCATTTCAGTTTTCTTTCAATTTAACCTCACTCATACCTCATTCTCTTTCTGTTTTGGCCCATTGTCGCTCATCAGGTGCTTCAGAGCATCAATGTCGGGCAGAGCTTTGCGGATATTCTCTGGCATATCGTCAGCAGTCTTGTAAGTGGCTACGCCCATAGGCTTCGAGTAGTCGCGAATCATAAACTCCACATACTCACGGTTTGCCGATTTACAGAGTATAATGCCGATGCTGGGATTCTCGTGTGGCTTACGAATCTTGTCGTCAAGGATGGTCAAGTAGCCCATCAGTTGCCCCAGATAACTGGTCTTGAATTCCCCCATCTTCAGTTCAATCACCACCATTGCATTCAGTTCGCGATTGAAAAACAACAGGTCGGGGAAATGCTCTACGCCATACACCTCTAACAATTGCTGGTTGCCGATGAACGCAAAATCACGGCCTATGGTCATGATAAAGTTCTTCACTTTGTTTACAATCTCACGCTCAACAACCCGTTCATCTACGTCGATGCTGTCTCGAATGCCAATCTCCTCCACGTTGATGAAATCCAGCATATAAGAGTCTTTGAACATCATCACAGCCTTTCGCATCATTGCTGCATTGGAGATGGTCTTTGTGAAATTGCTTGGCATCTGCTCACGATGGCCGTAGGCATCTTGTTTTATCAATTTCTTTAAAGTATCAACGCTGAGATGTTCTTCTGCTGTGCGATGGATGTAGTAATAACGTGCTTCGAGTGCTTTTGCACCTGCCACAATGCGTGAGTGATGCGTAAATGGCACCTTAAAGAAATCCTCAATAGGGAACTCCGCAATATTAGGGATTTGTATAACGTGGTATATATCTATATGATTTTCTGTTATTTGTAATTCGTCGGTTGCGACCGACGGATTGACTGTCTCCATTTCGACATTTGCAATTGCCAGATTCTCTAATTCGTCGGTTGCAACCGACGAATTGGCATCAAGCATTATCCACGCCTCATAAAAAAGACGCATTTCTTTCAATTGGGTTGCAGAATAGCCTCTCAATCCTGGTAGCTCACGGCGCAACTGGCCGCTGATGGTCTCCAACGCGCCAGTACCCCATGTGCCTTTGCGTGATTGTTGCGATACATATTTGCCTATGCCAAAATATACCGCCAACTGTATGCGGTTCACCCCTTTGGCAGCCTCGTACTGACCTTGTAGGATAGCCTCTTTAATAACTGCTACAGCCTGTAGAAGTTTTTCGTTGTTCTTTTCTAACCCATTCATTTCAACTCCTCCCATGCTTTTTGTATCTCATCCATCAAGGTGTTGGCTTCCGCGTTCAGCTGTGCCAGCTCGGCATGAATCTCGTTCATGCGCTCATGGAAATCCACGCCGTCGTCTTCCTGTTCGGCTACACCGACGTAGGCGCCGGGAGTGAGCGAGTAGTTCTTTTCCTCAATCTCGTGAATGGTGGCTATCTTGCAGAGCCCCAGCACGTCCTTGTATTCGCCTTCGCCAAACTTCGAGGTAAGCCATTCGTGCTGACGGGCTGTTTCGAGGATATCTTCCAAATCAGCGATGAGGGCATTCTGTTCGGCCTCGATGCGCTTCTTGTCTTTGCGCTGGGCATTGGCTATAGCCTCCTTGGCAGCAACCTTCTGCTTGTCAAGTGCTTCCTGAGCTGATGCTACGGTAGTTTCGCCTAAGACGTTTTGATAGTCGGCCAGCAGCTGCTGATATTTCTCCTTCTCACCACGATACAGATGGACGATGGCTTGCAGGTTGCGAAGCTGCCACTCGGTCCATTCGTTCAAGGTGCGGTCGACAACCGTATAGTAATTGCGGGCATCGATGAACAGCACTTTGTCGCGAATATCGGCATGTTTGTTGCGGTCGAAGAACCACAGCGAGCAAGGCAGGGAGAGCGTGTAGAAGAAGTTGTTGCCCACGCTGACCATTACATCCACATCGCCTGTGCGCACGAGTTTCTCACGGATGTCGCGGTCCTTATTGGCACTGTCGGTTGCCGAACTGGCCATCACGAAGCCAGCACGCCCGTGGTCGTTCAGGTAGGCATAGAAATAGCTGATCCAAAGATAGTTGGCATTGCCTATCTC
>JAEEGL010731186.1_pt1 | contig 20448 bp, 27 predicted proteins | sample 9134231 | NCBI WGS metagenome assembly JAEEGL01 (sample SAMN16246548, study PRJNA631951) | gut metagenome | biome: gut microbiome; feature: rumen; material: fiber-attached | host: Bos | place: Iran: Karaj | collected 2018-10 | reverse complement strand
CAAATCTAACTGCTATTACAATGTCAGCATTAACTCCAGAACAACAAGCACACCTAGTTTATAAGATTACATATAATGATGTTGAATATACATCATCAGCAAGTGGACTTTCAGTAGCACTTCCTTATGCAACAGGAACTAATACAAAGAGTGTTAAAGTAAGAGTAGAATACTTAGATAATGGAGTTGACTTAGAAGAAGATATGACCGATATTACTTTAACAGCATCACTTGATTATACACAAGCATCTTAATTTAAAACAAAAAATACGATTTTAGTAGAAAGTTAATCTTTCTACTTTTTATTTACTATTTTGTTTGTTATAATTAAATAAATTATGGAGGTGTTTTATGTTAAAGCATATTGGAAATAATGAGTTTAAAGAAGAAGTGTTAAAGAGTAGTGATACAGTTTTAGTGGATTTCTATGCTGATTGGTGTGGGCCTTGTCGTATGCTTGGACCTATAATGGATGAAATTGGAGAAGAACATAACGTATATAAGATAAATGTTGATGAAGAAGAAGAGTTAGCACAAGAATATGGTATTATGAGTATTCCTTGCGTAATAGCATTCAAAGATGGTAAGGAATTATCAAGAAATGTAGGACTTGCTGATAAAGATACTTTATTAAATATGATAAAATAGACTTCAAGTCTATTTTTTTATGATATAATTATTTTGGTGATAATAATGGAATTAGTTGAATTAACAAATAAAGAATTTGATAAATATGCGTGGAATCATCCTGAAGGGTCTTTTTATCAAATATCAGATTGGGGAGAATTAAAGAAAAAGAATGGATGGGTTCCTCATTTCTTAGGCCTTAAAGATGGTAAAAAACTAGTAGCAGCAACACTTCTTCTTTCTAAGAAGACTCCAATTAAAAAAGATATGTTTTATGCGCCACGTGGATTTTTAATAGATTATAAGAATTTTGATTTATTAAAAGAGTTTACTACTAAAATAAAAGAATATGCTAAAGAAAAGAATGCAATATTTATTAAGATAGATCCATATATTTCATATCAACAAAGAGATTTAGATGGTAATATTGTTGAAAATGGTGAGAACAATAAAGATGCTTTTGCTAATTTAATTAAGCTTGGATATAAGCATTTTGGATTCAATATTATGCAAGATACATTACAACCTAGATGGATGTTTGTAACAGATACTAAAGATACAACTGTTGAAGATGTTATGAAGAATATGGATCCTAAAACAAGACAGATATTACATCGTAATGAAAGACTTGGCATATACACAAGAGAAATAGGATATGACGAAATTCCTAAATTCAAAGAAATAATGGAGCATACTGGCGAAAGACGTGAATTTATCGATAGACCACTTTCATATTATCAAGAAATGTTTACAACTATGAAAGATAAGATAAAGATACTTCTTGCAGAATTAAATATCAAAGAATTAATTAAAAATATTGAAGAAGAAATTAACAATCTAAGAAAAGATTTTAATGATCGTAAATATAAACATGATAATAAAATTATTAACATGAATGAGAATAAATATATTGCTAAACAAAATAGTGTAGAAAAAGAAATAGAAAAGTTAAATACAGATTTAGAACATTATAAAGAATTATCTAAAGATGGAGATATCTTAACTCTTGGTGGTATTTTATTTCTATTAAGTGGTAATGAAGTTTTATCTTTAGTTGGTGGATCATTTGATAAATATATGGAATTTAAAAGCGCTTATACAGTTCATTTCGCTGGACTTAAATACGCAATAGAGAATAATTATAATAGATATAATTTCTATGGTATAGTAGGTGATTTTAATCCTAAAAATGAACTTGCAGGGCTTTATACGTTTAAAAGAAGTTATGGTGGTTATGTAGTTGAATTAATTGGAGAATTTGATTTAGTTATCAATAAACCAATGTATAAATTATATAAAACTATGTTTGGAATTTATCATGGCGCTAAAAAGATAAAAGCAAAAATTCACAAATAATTCTTTACTTCATTCGATAGATTATTTATAATAAATGATTGAGGTGATACGATGAACAAAATTGCGAGAAGAATATTAATAGGGGCTTTAGCAGTGTCAGTACCAGTAGCAGGTTCAATTTTCTATTTCACTACAAGAGATAGCAATAAAGATAAGGCAAAAGATGAAATCGTAGATAAAGATAATAAGTCTTCAATCGATGATAAAAAAGATGGAGATAAATCTAAAAACGATGATGTAAATCATAATAGAACAGATGCTAAAGTATACAATCCTCATAAAGAGAAGATTACTATCTTAAGAGAAGAAAATGATAACTCTGAGATTGTTGGTGTTTTAAGTATTCCTGGAACTTCAATTGATACACCTATCGTAAAGCATACTGATAATGAGTATTATCTAGATCACGATGTTAAAAATGAAGAAAATGTAGGTGGAGCTTTATATCTTGATTATAGAGTAGATATAAATAGTGGAAGAAAGAATATAATATATGGACACAATGGTGATGAAGAGTTAGATTTACCATTCAGTGAATTAGAAAATTATTATGATGTTGATTTCTACAATGAACATCCATATGTTTTACTTGAAGATGTTGATGGAGTAGGAACATATCAAATATTCTCAGTTTTCGTTGAAACTCATGAAACTAATTATATGTATTTGAATTTTAAGAATGATGCATCATGGCATGAACATTTAAATTATTTAAAGAATAAATCTTTATATGATACTAATGTAGATGTTGATTCAACAGATGATATTTTAATACTTCAAACATGTTCTCATAATGAAGAGTATTTAAAATATAAAGATAGATATCTACTAGTAGTAGCAAAAAGAGTTAGTTATGAATAGAAATCAGAAATGATTTCTTTTTTTGTGCTAATTTTGTATAATTATACTAGAGGTATTTATGAAAACATGTTTAGTATTAGAAGGTGGGGCACTAAGAGGATTATATACTTGTGGTGTCTTAGATTATTTTTTGGATAATAATATAGATGTAGATTGTATTATTGGGGTAAGTGCAGGAGCATTATTTGGAGTTAATTACTTTTCAAAACAAAAAGGAAGAGGTCTTAGATATAATCTTAAATACTGTAATGATAAGAGATATATAAGTATATGGTCTTTACTTTTTACTGGAAACATTGTTAATAAGAATTTCGCATATTATAAATTAACTAAGAAATTAGATGTTTTTGATGAAGAAGCATTCGAAAAAACAAATAAAGATTTCTATGCGACAGTTACTAATCTTGAAAGTGGAAAACCAGAGTATATAAAAGTATCTAAACCTATAGAAGAGATGGAAGTATTAAGAGCTAGTTCTGCTATGCCACTTTATTCTAAAATAGTAGAAGTAAGTGGTAATAAATATTTAGATGGTGCAGTAGGAGATAGTATTCCAGTAAAAAAAGCAATAGAAATGGGATACGATAAAATAATAGTAGTTCTTACACAACCTTCAGGATATAAAAAGAAGGAACTAACAGAAAAAGAATTAAAAAAGTTTAATTCAAAATATAAGAAGTATCCTTTGTTTTTAGATTCTTCTATTAATAGACCGAAAATGTATAATGAAACACTTGATTATATTTCAAAACTAGAAAAAGATAAAAGAGTTTTTGTAATAAGACCGAGCAGTGATGTAAGTGTTAATCCAGTTAAGAAGACCCGTGAAAGATTACAAGAAGTATATGATATCGGATTTAATGATGCGAAAGAATTATTTAAAGAATTAAAGAGATATTTAAGTAGTAAGAAATAAAGATTCTTTTATTTCTTATTTTATGTTATAATTATTATGTATCTTATTAATTAAAAGGAAGTGTATATAAATGAGTAAATGCAAAGATCCTCTTTTTTATAAGATTTTTAGACCAATAGCAAAGACAGTATTTATATTTTTATATAGACCTAAAATAATAGGGAAAGAAAATATCCCTAAAGATGGAAGAATAATACTAGCAGGTAATCATAAACATAATTGGGATGCTGCTATACTTATGTCTTCTACCAAAAGGTGTATTCATTTTTTAACTAAAGAAGAATTGTTTAAAGGACCATTTGGTTGGTTTTTTAAAGCTTTAGGTCTTATTCCAGTAAAGAGAAAGACTCATGATGGTAAGGCATTACCACTTTCAATTGAGTATTTAAATAATGAAAAGTTAATTGGAATATTTCCTGAAGCAACTTTCAATAGAAGTAATGATGTTATCTTACCTTTTAAAATAGGTGCTGTTAAAATGGCACATGATGCTAATACTAAAATTGTGCCATTTGTAATAAAAGGAGAATATAAAAAGTTTAGAAAAGGTCTTAGAATAGTTTTCTTTAAACCAATAGAAGTTAAATCTGATGATTTAGATGAAGAAAATAAAAAATTAATGAATTTTATAAGTGATAAACTAACTGATAGTGAGGTATAGTTATGAGTATTTTTGATATTTTTAATTTTAAAAAGAAACCAAATACTAAATGGAATGAAATATATAAGAATGAAAAGATTAAGTTTAAAGTACCAGAAGGTTCAATATATAGGCTTATTTGTGATCAAGTTGAAGAACGTGATGGTATGATTGCTTATACTTATTATGGACATGCGGTTACATATAGAGACTTTATGCGTCAAATAGATAGTGCTGCACGTGCTTTTAGATGCCAAGGTATAAGAAAAGGTGACGTTGTAACTATTTGTATGCCTAATACTCCAGAAGCAGTAATAAGCTTCTATGCACTTAATAAAATAGGTGCAATAGCTAGTATGATTCATCCATTATCAAGTGAACAAGAGATAAAGAATTATTTAAATAACACAGGTAGTGTTATGCTTGTAATGATTGATTTATGCTATGAAAAAGTAGCAGGTGTTATAAAAGAGACTGATGTATATAAGACAATTATAGTTTCAGCTGGTAGTTCTATGTCTATTCCAATGAAACTTGGTTACATCTTTACTAAGAGTTACAAGATTAAGAAACCTTATTTTAAAGGTGAATACTTACATTGGAAAGACTTTATAATGCAAGGAAATAACTATAATGGTAGAGTAGAACAAGATACTGATAAAGATACTCCTGCAGTTATATTACATAGTGGAGGAACAACTGGTACACCAAAAGGAATAGTTTTATCTAATGGTAACTTTAATGCAATGGCAGAACAAATTAAAATATTATTTACAGAACTTGAACCAAACGATAAAGTTCTTGCTATTATGCCAGTATTCCATGGATTTGGACTAGGTGTATCAATTCACTCAGTTCTTCATATTGGTGCAACTGTAGATTTAATACCTCAGTTTGATGCTAAACATTTCGATAAATTAATAAAGAAGAATAATCCTGCAATATTAGTAGGTGTTCCAACACTATTTGAAGCACTTTTAAATACTAATAATAAGAGCCTTGATTTATCACGCTTGAAATATGTAATATGTGGTGGTGACTCTCTAACTGAAGGTTTAGGTGAAAAGATTAATGAATATCTTAAAGAACATAAAGCCTCAGTTAAGATAATGCAAGGATATGGTTTATCTGAAGCTGTTGGTGCAACTGCTTTAGCATATGGAGAGCACAACATTCTAGGAAGTATTGGAATACCTTTCCCAGGGAACTTATTTAAAATTGTAAAACCACATACTCAAGATGAAGTAGCACCAGGTGAAGTAGGTGAAATATGTATAAGTGGACCTACAGTAATGATGGGATACTATAATAACGAAAAAGAAACTAATGATGCATTACAAATTCATAAAGATAAACATCTATGGTTACATACTGGTGATATGGGATATATTAGAGAAGATGGTATAATATTCTATCAAAGTAGATTAAAAAGAATGATAGTATCATCTGGTTATAATATCTATCCACAACAAATAGAAGCAGTAATTGAGTCTCATGAAGCTGTTATGAAGTGTACTGTAATAGGAATACCTCATAAATATAAAGTTCAAGTAGCAAAAGCTATAATAGTTTTAAATAATGGATATACAGATACTTCTGCAATTAAGAAAAGTATCAAAGAATTATGCGAAAAGAATCTTTCAAGATTTTCATTACCATATGAATATGAGTTTAGAAAATCTCTTCCAAAAACTTTAATTGGAAAAGTTGATTTTAAAAAATTAAGTGAAGAAGAGGAGAAAAAAGATTAATATGTCTAAAAAGAAATTACCAGAAAGAGGATACAAATTCTTTAAATTTACTTTGGGTTGGTTCTTTAAATTTTGGTATCATCCTAAAGTATATGGAAAAGAAAATATACCTAAAGAAGGTCCAATATTAGTTACTGCTAATCATAAGCATGTAATGGATCAATGTGCAATAATAATGTCTACTAAAAGAGTAATTCATTATATGGCAAAAAAAGAATATTTTGATGGAAAACATGCATGGTTTTTTAGAATGTCAGGATGTATTTCAGTAGATAGAAGTATTCATGATGATAATGCTAAAAATCTTGCTTTAAGTGTTCTAGAAGATGGTGGTGCTATTGGGCTATTTCCAGAAGGAACAAGAAATAAAACAGATCAATTCTTATTACCATTTAAATTTGGTGCTGTTTCAATGGCAAAAAAAACAGATGCTTATTTAGTACCTGTTGGTATAAGTGGTGATTATAAATTTAGAAGTAAAAACTTAAAGTTTTATATAGGTAAACCATTCAAGGTAGGAGATATGACTCTTGAAGAAGCAAATGAAAAACTTGCAAAAGAAATTGGGGACCTTATGAAAAAAGGAAGAGAATAAAAAACACATCGAATGATGTGTCTTTTTTTATATTAAAAATTTATTTTGATTATTTCCTTGATTATTAGGAATATTATTTTGATTATTTTGTGCCATTACAGTTTGTATATCTTGTCCAGCCTGATTGTTAATTGGAGTAGGTGCTACGTTATTGTTTACTTCAGGTTTATTAACTTCTTGCTGTGGTGGATTAATATTTTGATTATTATTAACTACTTCTTGTGCCATAGGTCCTTGATTTAAATTTTGATTAATTACAGGTCCACTTGAAAGAGGCATTATATTTTCCATTGATGTAGTAACAACATTGGTTGTTTTAGCAGCCTCATCTACTTTACCAACGTTGCTATTTACTCCTAATTGATTATTTACATTCATAAGTCCTTTTTCACTAGCGCTTCTATCGATTACTTCTTCTTTAGTAGTTTCTATTGTATAAGAAGTTTTCATCTGATCGTTTGCAAGTTTATTAGCGTCATCAATTAATTTATCATAATCTATATTATCTACATTAACATCTTCTACTTTAAGACTAAATGCATAATTTGTTATAAAAATAAGTATTATAGAGAATAGTTCAAGAACAACAGTTGATCCATACATTTTATTAGCAAAGTCTTGTGTTTGTGAAACACTTGTAAAATTAAATCCCCCATATGAAGAATAACCATATACATTAGGAAGTGTTTCAACCATAAATTCTTTAGCAGCAATTACTATTGCTAGAACTACATTTATTATTATTCCTGCATAAGCAATTCTTTTAATAATAGTTGTAATTTGATTATTAGGTTTTACTACGAATAGAAGAGATACTACTGTGACTGGTAAGAAAGTACTTGATAGCATTCCATATGTTTTAATGAAAAATTCTAATGCACCTTTATCTAAATCAAATAGAATCATTATCGTAGAAATTATTATTGGTATTAACATATATATTGGAATAATTCTTAAAAAATAGTTATCGTCATTTCGCTCTAAGCAATATGCACAAAGAGCAATAGAGATCATTGGCAATATATTAGCAACACATAAAGCCATAACTTTGATAGTTAAAAGAGAAAAATCATTACCCATATCAAAGTTTTGTCCAATTAATATTATTACTAGTGCTACAACGAGTAATACAGAAAGTATACGCATTAAGTTTTTCATAATAAACCTCCATATTATACTATATAAATTTATCACAAATTTTATAAATTTACAATAATATTTATGGTATGTTATAATACATATGATTTGAAATGTGTAAATGAAAGAAGTGATTTCATGAAAATAAAATATGACTTAATTAAAGAAGAAAAAAATACTAAAGCAAGACTAGGTAAGATACATACTAATTATGGTGTTTATGATACTCCTATGTTTATGCCTGTAGGAACACAAGCAACTGTTAAGACTTTATCACCAGAAGAGTTACACGATGCTCATGCTGGTATAATTCTCGCTAATACATATCATTTATGGTTAAGACCTGGAGAAGATGTAGTAGATAAAGCAGGAGGACTTCATAAATTTATGAACTGGGATGGTCCAATTCTTACTGATTCTGGAGGCTTTCAAGTATTTTCTCTTGCAAAACCAAAAGATGTAACAGATGAAGGAGTTAAATTCAAAAATCAATACAACGGTGATGAGTTATTTTTAACACCAGAAAAATCTATTGAAATTCAAAATAAGTTAGATAGTGATATAGCTATGTCTTTTGATGAATGCGTAGGTTTTCCTCATACTAGAGAGTATGTTGAAAAGAGTGTAGAAAGAACACTTAAATGGGCAGCAAGAGGCAAAAAAGTACATAAGAATCCAAGACAATCGCTATTTGGTATTGTTCAAGGCGCTGAATTTGAAGATTTAAGAAAAAAATGTGTTGATGAACTTACAAAAATGGATTTTGATGGATATTCAATTGGAGGAACTGCAGTAGGAGAACCAAAAGATCTTCAATATCTTCAAGTTGAATATTCGACTAAGTATTTACCTAAAGATAAAGTAAGATATTTAATGGGAGTAGGAGATCCTATAGATATAGTTGAAAATGTTATTCGTGGAGTAGATATCTTCGATTGTGTTGGACCAACACGACTTGCAAGACATGGACATGCATTTACTAAATATGGAAAAATTAATTTAAAGAATTCTAAATACAAAGAAGACTTTACTCCAATAGAAGAAGGGTGCGACTGTTATGCATGTAAGCATTACACAAAAGCATATATTAAACATCTAATTACTTCAGAGGAAACGTTTGGAGCAAGACTTTTATCAATTCACAATATTAGATATTTAATACGTCTTACAGAAGACTTGCGAGAAGCAATAAAAAACGATACTATCTTAGAATATCGCGAGCAATTTATAAAAGATTATTATGGGAATAAAAAGATTAAGTAGGTGATATTTTGAAAATAAGTGAAAAACCAATAATTAAACTAGTTGCGTCAATTGTTATGATTCTAATTATGGGTGTAATTATCTATTTTGTATTTAATTATTATAATGATGTAGCTAAAAATAATTCTTCTAAGGAAGAAGAAAAAGAGGATAAAGAAGAAAAGGATTCTTTAGAAATATTAGAATTTGAAAAGTATAATTTTAAACGTCAAACAGTTAGTGTCAATGGAAAAGTATTTACTCTTAACGTAATTAAAACTGATGCTGGAGAGTTACTATCTGTTAACGATAATGCAGTAGATAATATTAATATAGATGATAATTCAGATATATTTTATGCTATATTAAATGATTATTTAGTAATTAAAAATGTAAATGAAGAAGAATCTTCTTTACTAATTATTGATGATAATGCTAATCTTGTAAAAGGCTTATTTAATATAAAAGATAAATACTTTAATTATGTTTTATATAAGCCATTATTTATTAATGAATATAGCAATTATATTCTAAAAGATAAAGATAATATTTATGTAACTTATACTCTTAATAATAATTCTTCAAATATTATTTTAAATAATGGTAAAACATTTGAAGAATTAAAATATGAAGAATATGATAAATATAATATAAAAGACAATACTTTAGTTCAATATACACTTAAAATTAATTGTCAAACATTTAATGAAGAGAAAATTAAAATATATAATTTTGCAGATTATGTAAATAATAAAGATTAGTTTCTAATCTTTATTTTTTTACCTATAATACTACCTATAAAAGTAAATATAAATATTGATAAATATATAATTAATTTATAAGTAGTAAACTTATTATTAAATATTATTTTAAATAATAGAAATATTATTATAATTGTAAAACTTAAAATAAAAGAAGAAGTATTACGTCTATCTTTAATTCCTATAATAATACCTCCAAATAATGATGATACTAATATAATAATAGTATTTAAAATCATTTCAGTAGAACTTTTAATAATATTAAAATAAGATAGAGTAGCGTTTATAAAAGTAAATAATACTATTAGTAATATAACAAATATTGATAACTTTATATATTTCATAAATTCACCTAATAAAGTATATGTAGATGTATAAATAAATATTAAAAATATCATTATATATTGGAGATGAATTTATGATTTTTAAATTATTATTTCTATTATTTATTTTATTTTTAATAAAATTATTTATATTAAGATTTAATTATCATGATTATTTCAATATTATTACAAGTACATTATTAGTATTCTTTGGATCTTTTTATATTATCTCTAATAGTGTTATATATATTTTTATAGTAATAATTTTATCTTTAATTATAGTTGTTTATTCTTATATAAGTAATAGTGTTGATTCTTCATCAATAATTATTGTAGATGGTGTTATTAACTTTAATAATATGATAAAGAATAAATATAGTTTGTCTTCTTTATTTAAGACTTTAAAAGATAATAGGGTAAGTAATATAAATAATATAGGATGTGCTATATTAAAGAATAATGAATTATATTTATATACTAAAACATTAAATCAAGTAAATTTACCAGTATCTATAATATGTAGTGGTATTGTTAATTATAGTGGATTAAAAGCAATTAATAAGAATTCAAAATGGTTATATAATTCTATAAATAAAAAGAAGACTACTATCGATAATATATTTTATGCTTTTTATTATAAGTCTTCTTTATATATTATAAAAAAATAAAAGAAACATTATTTATATGTTTCTTTCTTAATTTGTTCAATATTGTATTCCATTAATTTGAAGTAATCATCACCATTAGTTCTTTCTTGATCAGTAATACTATCAAGTCTTTTTAATCTTATTTCAGTTAAGTTTGAATTGTTTTCAAGTAGTGTTTTAACAGTATCATTGATTTCTGTATTTTCAAGAGTGTAGATATATCTTACTGAACTTACATTAGCCATAGCAGTAACTTCTTTTATTGTCTTTTCTATAGCAGTATTATCATCATCTAAAGATATAACATTAAAGCCATATTTCTTTAAATAATTAAGTGATTTTGTAGCAGTTACTATTGTTTTACTAGATGCATTTTCTGCAGTTAATTTAATTTCAGCATCTAACATAGATAGTTTTAATTTTAAATCTTCATAATTTTTTTCTATACTTTTTGTTAAATAACTATTATTTATATATTCTCCAAGACCATTTTTAATATTTAATGATAACATTAACATATTTGATGGATTTAACCATAATTCATCGATATAGTCTGGTTTCATACCTAAGCTTCCATCTATTAGTAATAAATCATTATTTGTATTTAAAAGACTTACTGCAATATCTTTATCTCTTCCACAACTTACATATACGAATAAGTTTTCTTTACTAAAATTTTTAATAGCTTTACTATTTAGTTCATATGTATATGTATTAGCGCCATCAGGATAAATAGATTTTACTAAAGAGTGATCTCCATATAGTGTTTTTACTATAAATTCAAGAGGATAACTAGTAGTAATAATACTTATATCTTCCATATTATCAACTTTAAAAAAACTACAACCTGTAAAAAGTAAACATATAATAGTTATTAATAATAATTTAAATCTTTTCATTCTTTTTCTCCTTTATTGGTACTGGATCATATCCAGAGTGTTTATTAAATGGGTTACATCTTAAAATCCTTTTAAAAGCAAGAAAACTGCCTTTAATATTTCCATATTCATTTATCGCTTCAATCGCATAATTTGAACAACTTGGAACAAATTTACACATCGAATGACTAGAAAGTGGCATTTTCTGATACAACTTAATTAATTTAACCATTGTTTTCATAAATCACAACAATATCCATAAATATTTTACTATTTTTTAAATATTTTATCAATATTATAAAAAGATATTTAATTAAAAGAGTTAATTTGATATAATTAGAATGGTGATATTATGGATGAATTATTTGAATTATTAAAGATAAAACCTAATGATTTAAAGTATTATACAACTGCTTTTCAACATTCTTCTTATGTAAATGAAAATCATTTAAAGAATGATTATGAACGTTTAGAGTTTTTAGGAGATGCTGTACTTGAGCTTGTAACTAGTGATTATTTATTTAAGAATATGGATGTTAAAGAAGGAGATTTAACTAAGCTTAGAGCAAGTTATGTATGTGAAAATGCACTTTTTGAATATTCTACTGATTTAAATTTAAGTAAATATATTAAAGTTGGACATGGTGAAGAAATAGATGGTGGAAGATATAAAAAAGTAATAATGGCAGATATCTTTGAAGCTTTAATGGGCGCTATATACTTGGACTTGGGGTTTGATGTTGTAAAAAGAGTGTTACTTAATATAATAGTTCCTTATATTACTGATTCTAATAAAGTATTCTTTAATGACTATAAGAGTGCTTTACAAGAGTTTGTTCAAACAGAACAAAGAAGTTTAGTTTATAATGTTATAGATGAATCAGGTCCTGCTCATAATAAATCTTTTACAGTTGAAGTAAGAGTTGATGATATCGTCTATGGAGTAGGAAGTGCTGGTAGTAAAAAAGAAGCTGAACAAGAAGCAGCGCGTGATGCACTTATGAAACTTGTTGTTAAATAATTGAAAAATTAGTTAAAATTTGATATAATGTAGAACGTGTTTTCTTATTAACTAAAAAGAAAGGAGAATAATTTTGAGTAAAATAAAGATATTTAGTTTAGGTGGACTAAACGAAAATGGTAAAAATATGTATGTAGTTGATGTCGATAATCAAATATTTATTTTTGATGCAGGACTTAAATATGCAACTGATAAAATGCTTGGTATCGACTATATTTTACCTGATTATACTTATATAAAAGATAATAGAGATAAAATACAAGGTATATTTTTAACTCACGGTCATGATAGTAATATGGGTGCTATGGCAGATATTTTATATGAAATGCCAGATTTACCTGTCTACGCAACTAATTTTACTATGGAAATATTAAAAGAAGATTTACAAGAAAGTGGAGTAGTTGCAACTAATTTAAAGACAATTAAACCACACACTAAGATTAATTTTGGAGAATTGGATGTATTTTCAATAAGTGTAACGCATTCTATTCCAGATGCAGTATGTTTTGTTTTATATACTAAAGATGGAGCTATTGTTTATACAGGAGACTTTGTCTTCGATTCAACGATGATGGGAAATTATAAAACAGATATAGGAAAGTTAGCTTACGTAGGAAAGCAAGGAGTATTATGCTTATTATGTGAATCTATCTACGCTGAAAAAGATGGACATACAAGTCCCAATAATAGAGTAACTGGTTTTATAAGAGATGTTCTTGCTAAAAATGAAAATAGAATTATCTGTACTATAATGACTGCTCATATTTATCGTGTTCAAGAAATATTAAATGAAGTAACTAAAACAAAAAGAAAAGTAGTTATTATGGGAAAAAGCTTACAAAACATCATAAATAAATCTATAAGTACTGGTTATATTGATTTTGATAAATCAAAAATAGGTGATTTAACTAATATAAATGATAAAGATGTTGTAATTCTTATATCTGATGAGAAAGAAAAACCTTTTATGAATTTGGAAAGAATCTTAAAAGGATTTGATAAATATATTAAATTAAAAGATACTGATACTATATTTATTACTGAACCACCATATGAAGGAATTGAAAAAAGAACAGCGCTTATTATGGATGAAATAGCTAAAAAAGATGTTAATGCGATAAGCTTAGATGCTAAAAAGCATTTGCTTCATCATTCTTCAAGAGAAGATTTGATGCTTATGATTAATCTTATGAATCCTAAGTATTATTTCCCAGTTAAGGGTGAGTATCGTCATCAAGTTAAAAATGCTGAAATAGCAGAGCGTCTTGGTATTCCAAAAGAAAATATAATTTTAAAACAAAATGGTGATGTTGCAACATTTGTAGATGGTAATTTATTAACAGATGAATTTGAACATATTCCAACTGATGAAATATTAATCGATGGAAAAAGTCAAGGAGACATTGGTGGGCTTGTTCTAAAAGACCGTGAAATGCTTGGAGAAAATGGAATAGTAATAGTAAGTTGTACTCTTGATAAGCAAACAAAAGAAATTTTAGCAGGACCTGAAATATTAACTAGAGGATTTGTTTATGTAAAAGAAAGTAGCGAGTTAATAAGAGAAACAGAACAAATCTGTCTAGATATAATAAAGAACAATGTTGAAGCTGATAATAAAGTAGATTATACAAAAATTAAAAATGATGTTCGTGAGAAATTAGGAAAGTACTTCTATCAAGAGACTGAATGCAAACCAATGGTAATAACAGTTATCCAAGAAGTTTAAAAGACTGATATAGATTATTTATATCAGTTCTTTTTATTTCTTAAGAAAATAAATAAAAATTTTGTTGTATTTTGTATTCTAATATGTTATAATCTTTGTTGTAATCGACCTATGGAAGGAGGGGAGAATCAATGGCACAAGTACAAGTAGCTGTAAAAAACGGTAATTTGGATCTAGCTTTAAGAAGATTAAAACAAAAATTGGCAAGAGAATCTGTCCCTTCTGAATGCAAAAAAAGAGAATCTTATATGAAACCTGGAGATAAAAGAAGAGAAGCAAAAAAAGCAGGTATTAAGAATGCTCAAAAAAGAAATAGACAAAATAGAGACTAGTTATTAGTCTTTTTTTATTGTATAATACTCTTGAGGTGATTTTATGTACAAATTTGATAAGTTTCCACAAGAAGAAATAAAATATATTAGTGATAATGCTTTATTAAAGAAAGAAGATAATTATGTAACTATTTCAGTTGTTCTTACTAATAAAAGATTGATACTTCTTGATTATCCAAGTGGTGTCAATAATTATGAAGAAACATTAAGAGTTGGAAGAGGCGCTGATTATCTTAGAAAAAAAGAACCAATATTAATTATAAATATTGAAGATATTGTTGATATTACTGATAATAAATACACCTTAAAAGATAGTAATTATTTTTATTTAAAAGATGATGAATTAAAGAAAAACTTATAATTTAGGAGATGATATTATGTACGAAGAGATTAAAAAAGATATAGTAGCTGCTATGAAAGAGAAAGATACTTTAAAACTTCAAACATTAAGAGGTATTAAAGGTGATGCTGATATGGAGCACATCAATAAAGGAGTAGAAGTAAATGATGATTTAATGCTTACTGTATTAACAAGAGGCATTAAAACAAGAAAAGAATCAATAACAGAATTTGAAAAGGGTGGAAGAGATGATTTAATAGAAAAAACTAATAAAGAGATTTCATTACTTCAAAATTATTTACCTAAGCAAATGACTAAAGATGAATTAACAAAAGTTATTGATGAAGTAATTGCTAAAGTAAAACCAACAAGTGAGAAAGATATGGGACTTGTAATGAAAGAAGTAACACCACTTGTTAAAGGAAAAGCAGACATGAAAGAAGTAAGTTCTTTAATAAAAGAAATACTTATGAGTTTAAAATAGAACATTATGTTCTTTTTTTTTCTTGTTTTTAATAACTTTTATTAGGTGGTATTATGCTTAGAAGTATTAATAAATATATAAAAAATAATGAGTTTTCAATTAATATATGGGATAAATATATAGATATAAATAATTTCCTAGAAATAATCATCTTAGAAGAGAATAAAGTAGTTATTTTAATACCTAATAATAAGATTATTATTAAAGGAAAAAATATTACAATAAATAAATTATTAAATAATGAAATATTATTATCTGGTGATTTCTATTCTATAGAAAAGGGTGAATAAATGTTCAACAATTATTATGAGATATCAGTATCAGGAAAAGATATAAGACGTTTTATTAAAATGCTTTATAAATTAGATATTTCGTTTATAAGATTAACTATGTTAGATAATAAATTTTATGCTAAAGTTGATCTTGAAAATTATAATAAAATAATGAATATAAAAACAAGTTATAAAATAAAAGTTGAAAGAGTTTATGGTAAGTTATATTTAAAAGAACAATTAAAGAAAAATTACTTATTTTTACTTTCTTTTTTTATTGGAATACTCTTAATATATTTTCTTTCTCATATAGTATTTTCTATTGAAATAGTTCATAGTGATTCTAAAATAAGAGAAATAATAAATGAAGAATTAGAGAAATATAATATTAAAAAGTATTCATTAATAAAAAGTTACGATTATATACAAGAAATAAAAAAAGATATTTTAAATAATAATAAAACTGATTTAGAATGGATTGAAATTGAAAGAGTTGGTACTAAATATATTGTAAAAGTTGATAAAAGAGTTATTAAAGATATAGAAGAAGAAACTGGATTTAGAAATGTTGTAGCAAAGCGTGATGGAATAATTAAAAAAATAGTTGCAAAAGATGGTGAAATAGTTAAGAAAGTTAATGATTATGTAGCAAAGAAAGATATTATAATAAGTGGTGCGATACATAAAGGAGAAGATATTAAAGATAATGTCCTAGCAAGTGGTGATGTATATGCTGAAGTATGGTATAAAGTAAAAGTAGAACTTCCACTAAATTATTATGAAAAAAAGTATACAGGAAATAATAAGAGACTCTTAAATATTAAGTTTTTAAATTTTAATCTTAATTTGTTTGGTAATAATTATAAAAATAGTGAAACAATTATTAATACTTTATATAGTGATTGTTTTAATCTATTTCAAGTAAATATCAGTAATTTAAAAGAAGTATTAGTAATTGACGATGTAAATACTTTATTAGATGAAAATAAAGCAGTTAATATGGCAAAAGAAAAGATTGAGTCAAGACTTTCAAAAGATGAGTATATAATATCTCAAAAAAAATTGAAAACAACGATAAAAAATAGTAAAATTAATATAGAGGTATTTTTCAAAGTATACGAAAATATTTCTAGTTATGATTATTATTCTATTAAAGAAGGAACGTGATATTGTGCTTGAATCACTTTATAGCAATTTTAAAAGTATCTTTATGATGACATGGCCAGTAGTTTTTATATCAATGATTGTTTTGATATCTTTAAGATTGTCTTATTTATATAGAAACAATATTAAAGTAGTTCTTTACAAAGAAATAATGTTATTTTTCTTTGCATTTTATGTTTTATGTCTATTCCAAATAGTTACATCAACAGATACATCTGTAAGTGGTGGAAGTAATTTTATTCCATTTAAAGAAATAATGAGATATCAATTGTTTAGTAGATTATTTATTAAAAATGTAGTTGGAAATGTTCTATTATTCTTACCATATGGATATTTTGTTGGAAGATATTTTTCAGAGAAAAGTAAATTCTTAAGTTTCTTTTTAATTCTACTTGCATCAATTGCTATTGAATGTACTCAAGTTACTATTGGTAGGGTATTTGATGTAGATGATATAATCCTTAATGTTTTTGGTGGAATGATTGGTTATTTATTATATTTATTTATAGATAAAATATATAATTCTTTACCTAAAATATTGAAATCTAATTTATTTTTAAATATTATATTTAGTATTCTGTTTATTATATTTGTTATATTATTAGTTATGTTATTTATATAGGAGGAAAAATGAATATAGAAGTAGTAAATCTTTTAGATGAAAATGTTGAAGAACTGGATAATTTAAAAGAATTTTTATATAATGTTTGTCATGATGAAAAATTAGATAATGTTATCTTTAATGTAATTATTGTAGATAATAAAAAGATTCATGAGATTAATAAAGAATATAGAGGAATTGATAAAGAAACAGATGTTATAAGCTTTGCTTTAGAAGACGATAAAACATTTAATAGAGAAGATATAAGAGTATTAGGTGATATTTATATATCTCTTGATAGAGTAAAGAGTCAAAGTGAAGAATATGGACATTCATTTAAAAGAGAATTATATTTCCTTGCAGTACATGGACTTTTACATCTTCTAGGATATGATCATATGACTAAGGAAGATGAAGAAGTTATGTTTAAAAAGCAAGAGGAGGTATTAAAAAGATATGGCATCGAAAGATAGAAGAAAATATAAAAGTAAAAATCTATTTGATAGTTTCCGTCATGCTTTTAATGGACTTATCTTTGGTATTAAAGATACAAGAAATTTAAAAGTAGATATTCTTGTAGCATTAATTGTAATAATATTTGGTTTTGCTTTTAAAATAACTTTAATAGAGTGGACAGTAATAATTTTATGCATTTCAATGGTTATTTCTTTAGAGCTTATTAATTCAGCAATTGAAGAAGCTGTTAACCTTGCAATGCCAAATATTCATCCAATAGCTAAAATAAGTAAAGATGTAGCAGCAGGAGCAGTTTTATTTTCTGCTATAGCATCAGCAGTAATTGGAATAATAATATTTTTACCAAAGATAATTGATTTGTTTTAGGAGGTTTTTATGAAAGATAAATTAATTGAGTTATTAAATAATAGTTATTCACCATATTCTAAATTTAGAGTAGCAGCAATATTAGTATGTAAAGATGGACGAGAGTTTCATGGAGTAAACGTTGAAAATGCAGCATATGGACCTTCTATATGTGCTGAAAGAAGTGCAATAGTAAGTGCAATATCTTCTGGATATAAAAAGGGAGATTTTAAAGAATTATATGTAATGTGTGATAATGATAAAATTGGTATGCCTTGCTTTCAATGTAGACAAGTATTCTTAGAATTCTTTGATAAAGATATGCCTGTTATATGTATGAATCCAAAAGGAGAAGTTATGACATTAACTATTAATGATTTATGTCCATATCCATTTGATAGTGAGGATTTAAAATAATGAAAAGTGGCTTTGTAAGTATTGTAGGAAGACCTAATGTTGGTAAAAGCACTTTATTAAATGCACTTTTAGAACGTAAGATTGCAATTACTTCTAATGTATCAGGTACAACAAGAAACATAATTGATGGTATATATACTGATAATGAAGCACAAATAGTATTTATTGATACTCCAGGAATACATAAACCAGTAAACAAACTTGGAAGCATTATGAATAATCAAGCTTATCAAATGATTGATGAAGTAGATATTGTCTTATTCTTAATTGATGCTACTAAGAAATTTGGTAAAGGTGATAAGTTCATTCTTGATAAGATAAAAGAATTAAATAAACCAACATTTCTTTTGATAACAAAGATTGATTTAATCGATAAAAAAGAATTGTTGCATCTTATAACTGAATACAATGAATTATATGAATTTAAAGAGATAATTCCAGTATCATCATTAAAAAATGACAACATAGATAGTTTAATTAAAACAATTAAAAAATATCTAGAGCGTGATGGACTTTTATATGACAAAGATACTGTAACTAATATAAGCCGTGACTTTTATATCGCAGAAGTAGTAAGAGAAAAACTATTGAAACTTACAAAAGATGAAGTGCCACATACAGTTACTTGTATAGTTGAAACATATGAAGAAAAAGATAAATATATAGATATAGGTGTTTTAATAATAGTAGATAGAGAAAATTTAAAGAAGATAATAATAGGTAAAAATGGTCAATTACTAAAGAAAGTTGGTATATATTCAAGAAGTGATATAGAAGACTTCTTAGGTAAACAAGTAAATCTAAAAACTTATGTAAAAGTTATTGAAGATTGGCGTGAAAAAGAAAAATATTTAAGAGAATTAGGTTTTTATGAATTAAAATAGTAAAAAGATATCATTATAATAATGGTGATATTATGGAAGAAATTCTTTGGAAATTATTTAAAAAAACTGGTAATATTAAATATTATTTAATGATTAAAGAACTTGGAAGTGTAGATAATGAAAATAATAAAGATAGAAGGAATAGTAGTAAAAGAAGATAACTATAGTGAATCTAGTAAAATATTAAAGATTTTTACTAAAGATCTTGGGCTTATAAGTGTATTATCTAAAGGATGTAGAAAACCTAAAAGTAATTTAAAAGAAGCAAGTAATAATCTTATATATGCTAATTTTGATATTTCATATAAAGAAAATGGACTATCTACACTAGTTAATTCTGATATTATTAAATTATTTAAAAATATAATAATGGATTACCATGATTTAGCAAAGAAGATGTATGCTTTTACTATTATTGATTTAACACTTCAAGTATTATCTGAAAAAGAAACTTCAAGTGAAGATATAAAGGAAATATATGATATACTTTTAAATTCAATAAATAAAATAAATGATGGATTAAATCCTAAGATAATACTTGATATAGTAATGTTAAAATATTTAAAATATTTAGGAGTGTTACCAAATCTTGATTCATGTGCTATTTGCGGTAGTACTGATAATATAATTACAATGGATGCAAAGAGTTTT
>JAEEGL010099313.1_pt1 | contig 20448 bp, 22 predicted proteins | sample 9134231 | NCBI WGS metagenome assembly JAEEGL01 (sample SAMN16246548, study PRJNA631951) | gut metagenome | biome: gut microbiome; feature: rumen; material: fiber-attached | host: Bos | place: Iran: Karaj | collected 2018-10 | reverse complement strand
TTCCTCAACCTCATTTACGTTCTTTACGATGATGTCCTTCACTGCTTCTGGCATTGGAGTAGTCATTTTCCATCTTCCGCCTACTGCATCCTCGTATCTTAGTCCGGCACTTCTTGGGCTGGCAGCAATTGTAGTAACCTCAAACCAAGGATGGTTTTCTAATAGAGAAATAAATCTCTGACCAACCATACCAGTTCCACCAAGAATACCGACTCTTAATTTCTCGCTCATTTCAAACACTCTCCTTAAATTTGTTTTTCTGTCACGGACATTTGTCCGCCGCAGTCGTTATACGGCATTATAAACTATTAAGGAACTCCTTGCAAGCCTTAATTTCAAAGGTCATTGCGTCATGTCCAGGAGCACCTGTTGTAAGTCGCTTATTTACGCAGGTTTCCATGGAAATTGAATCGTAAATATCTTCTTCAAAAACTGGAGAAATTGTCTTTAATTCATCTAAAGTAAGCTCATCAATAGACTTATCTTTGTCTATGCAGTAAAGAACAAGCTGTCCGATGATACCGTGTGCGTCTCTGAAAGGCACACCTCTATTAACTAAATAATCGGCAGCATCAGTAGCATTTGTGAACCCCTTCTTTGCAGATTCTGCCATGACCTCTTTATTGAAAGTCATTGTAGCAAGCATTCCATCAAAAAGGATGATACAGTTCTGCACTGTCTCCATTGCATCAAACGCCATCTCTTTATCCTCCTGCATATCCTTGTTGTAAGCAAGAGGAATGCCCTTCATTGTAGTAAGAAGTGATGTAAGGGCTCCATAAACACGTCCAGTCTTTCCGCGAACAAGCTCTGCAATATCAGGATTTTTCTTCTGTGGCATGATAGATGAACCTGTTGAGTAGGCGTCATCAATCTCCACAAAACGATATTCATTGCTGTTCCAGATGATTACTTCCTCTGAAAAACGAGAAAGATGCATTTGAATTGTAGCAAGGGCTGATAAAAACTCGATAAGATAATCTCTGTCAGAAACACCATCCATAGAATTAAGTGTAGGACCATTAAAATCCAAGAGCTCTGCAGTCATATCTCTGTTAAGAGGATATGTAGTACCAGCAAGGGCACCTGAGCCAAGTGGACAATAGTTCATACGCTCTCTGATATCAGAAAGACGAAGTACGTCTCTTCTAAACATTTCAAAATAAGCGCCCATATGATGAGCAAGAGTGATAGGCTGAGCCTTCTGAAGATGTGTGAAGCCAGGCATAATTGTATCTATATGCTCTTCCATAATACCAAGAATAGTCTCAAGCAGATGCTTAAGTGCCTGAGATGTAGCATCAACCTGATCACGAGTATAAAGGCGCATATCCAAAGCAACCTGGTCGTTACGGCTACGACCTGTATGAAGCTTCTTTCCTGCGTCTCCAATTCTATCAATAAGATTAGCCTCTACAAAGCTGTGGACATCCTCGTACTCAGAAGTAATTTCCAGTGCTCCTGAATTAACATCAGCTTCAATACTGTCAAGACCAGCTAAAATCTGATCACGCTCTTCATCAGTGATAACTCCTACAGAAGCAAGCATCTTAACATGTGCTCGGCTACCGCGGACATCCTGAGTAAAGAGCTTTTTATCAAAACTGATAGAAGCATTGAAATCATAAACCATCTGATCGGTAGATTTTGTGAATCTACCTCCCCACAACTGTGCCATAACTAATCCTCCGTAATTCTTAATTCTGTTCTTTTTGTAACTGTCTTTCATTATATGAATAAACGCATCCACAGTAGTCCTGTCGATACATATCATATTCCGCTGATAACTGAGTAGACCTCTTAAAGCCCTCCTTCTTTTTAAAATCAGATGGAAGCCATGCCACTCCCACTTCTTCGCCTATACGAATTCCGATTTCATTGAGAACCTGAGAATCTTTCATTGGAGATATTGTAAGCGTTGTTGTGAAAAAGTCAAAGCTTTTTTCTAATGCAACTTCAGCTGTCCGTCTGAGACGGAGTTCGTAGCATTTATGACAACGTGCTCCCTTCTCTGGTTCATGCTCCAGTCCTTTTGCTATTTCGTAAAAACGATTTTTTTCGTAATCACCTTCGATAAAGCTGACGGGATGCTTAGTAGGAAAAGCTTCGATAAAACGCTGCTGTTCCTTTACCCTGTGATAGTATTCCTCATCCGGATAAATATTCGGATTGTAATAGAACACAGTTATATTGAAATACTGTGATAAGTACTCAATACAATAACTGCTACATGGCCCACAACAGCTATGTAGCAATAAAGAAGGCACGCGGCCTTCTTTTTCAAATTCTGCTATTAACTTATCTAATTCTTTTTGATAATTTACCTTAATCATCTATTTGCCCAAATAAATAAAAATGCAATGGCGAAAACATAGATAAACGCCATAAGTACCATAAATCCAACCTGTGAAGCAAGGATACCGATAACAATCTGTGCAATAAACACAAGACCATGAATCCAGATAGGAATTCTATTAAGACATGCAGCAAGGGCAGCCTCAAGGACTACCATTACACAGGCAACAACAACATTAATATCAAATGATACGCAAGATATGATAATGGCCACTACCGAAAAAACTACCAGCCATATTAGAGCTATCAAAGGAAGATTATCCTTATTAATGTAGGATTTAAGAAATGATGTAGGTAATGTCTTTTTAGTATTCTGAGCCATGTTATTCTCCTAATCTTTATAATCAATTTTTTACAAGTGTCATTATAATAAAATAGCTTGGTTTTCTCAACAATTTAATTGATTTTTTAGGGTAATTATATTAGACTTAATGTCGCAAAATAAGGTTACCTGTGCATTGGAAATTACCTTCGGCAAGCACAGGTCATGTTCACGATTTTCCTTCGTAAACTTGGAAAATCCCGAAAATTTGCTCCGATAGCTCAGTTGGTAGAGCACCTCACTCGTAATGAGGGGGTCGTCAGTTCGAGTCTGATTCGGAGCTTTTTTCATATAGATAAGGAGGATTAAAAATTGGAATTTATTCAATTCGATCACGTATCAAAAAGCTACGATAAACAGCTTGTTTTAGATGAGCTTGACTTATACATTAAAGAGAACACATTCGTGACTCTTCTTGGACCATCAGGCTGTGGTAAAACTACCACTCTTCGCCTTTTAGGTGGATTTGAAAAGCCTGATTCAGGACGTATCTATCTAAATGGAAATGATATCACTATGCTTCCAGCAAACCTTCGTCCTATCAATACCGTATTCCAGAAGTATGCTCTCTTCCCTCACATGACAATCGAGGAGAATATCGCATTTGGTCTTAATATCCAGAAGAAATCAAAGGAATACATTAACGACAAAATCAAATACGCTTTGAAACTTGTTAATCTTGATGGCTTCGAGAAGCGTTCTATCGATTCACTTTCAGGTGGTCAGCAGCAGCGTATCGCTATTGCCCGTGCCATCGTTAACGAGCCAAAGGTTCTTCTTTTAGATGAGCCACTTGGTGCCCTTGACTTAAAGCTTCGTCAGAACATGCAGTACGAGCTTATGAAGATTAAGCAGGAGCTTGGCATTACCTTCCTTTATGTTACACACGATCAGGAAGAAGCCCTCACTATGTCTGACACTATCGTTGTTATGAACCAGGGATACATTCAGCAGATTGGTTCTCCAGAGGATATTTATAATGAACCTGAAAATGCTTTCGTTGCCGATTTCATTGGCGAGAGCAACATCATAGAAGGAATCATGATTAAGGATGAGCTTGTTTCATTCCTTGGCGTTCAGGTTCCTTGCGTTAACCGCGGTTTCGGTACTATGAAGCATGTAGACGTTGTTATCCGACCTGAGGATGTAGAGCTTGATGCTCCTGGAAAGGGCTTCATGGATGGTGTCATCACTGACTGCCTCTTCAAGGGTGTTCACTACGAGCTTGATGTTCAGTGTGGTGAATACGAATGGTTGGTTCACACTACCAAATACTTCGAGGTTGGCCAGCACGTTTCCTTAAATGTAATACCATTTAACATCCAGATTATGAACAAGCCTGAATCAGAGGATGAGGAGGTAATGAAGGAAGATGATTAATCGCTTTAGAACAAGCTTCCTTGCAGCACCTTACGCAGTCTGGGTATTGATTTGTACTATTCTTCCACTGTTTTACATCTTAGGATATGCCCTGACAAATGATGCAGGAGGCTTCACCCTTGCAAACTTACTTGCAATCACCGATGGAGTTCATTTGAAATCACTTTGGCTGTCCATCGAAGTTGCTTTTATCACAACAATAATCTGTTTGATTATTGCTTATCCTGTTGCGCTTATTTTGCACAACCTAAAAATCACAAATAAAGGATTTGTAGTATTCCTTTTTATCCTTCCAATGTGGATGAACTTCATGCTTCGTATTCTGGCATGGCAGATTATCCTTTCAAACAACGGAATCTTAAATAGCATCCTTTCAACTATTGGACTTCCAACTGTCCACATTCTATACACTAAGGCTGCTGTTACTCTTGGTATGGTTTACGATTTCCTGCCTTATATGATTCTGCCTATTTACAATGCATTATCAAAGGTTAGCGATTCGGTAGTTGAAGCTGCTGCCGACTTAGGTGCCAACTGGTGGACCACATTTATTAAGATTACAGTACCTCTTTCAAAGGATGGAATCATTTCAGGAATTATCATGGTATTTGTACCTGCCCTTTCTTCTTTCGTAGTATCAAACCTTTTAGGAGGAGGAAAGGTTCTGCTTATTGGTAACGTAATCGAGCAGGAATTCACACTTGCCAGAAACTGGAATTTAGGCTCTGGCCTTTCAATCATCCTCATGATTTTCGTACTTCTTTCTATGTCTATCATGAACAGAATTGATGATTCTGAGAATGGAGGTATGCTTGTATGACAAAGATTAAAAAAGGTACATCCTACTTCTATCTCGGACTTGTATTTTTATTTTTATATGCGCCAATTTTAGTGCTTATTGTTTTATCTTTTAATGACTCAATGTCACGTACCGTATGGGGCGGATTCACTTTGAAGTGGTATATGAACCTCACCTCAAACGACAATATTATGGGAGCACTTGGCACTACAATCAGGATTACTCTTACATCTTCAATCCTGGCCACAGTGCTTGGTACTTCAGCAGCCATCGGTATTCACTACATGAAGAAAAGACACGCTGCTATAATGCTTGGTGCAACAAATATTCCACTTTTAAATGCTGATATCGTTACTGGTATCTCACTGATGCTTCTTTTTACCAGATTCACTCCTCTTGGAGAGTTTTCAGTGGTACTTGCACATATTGCATTCTCGGTACCATATGTAATCTTTAATGTACTTCCTAGATTACAGTCACTTTCAGAGGCTTGCTTTGAAGCAGCCATGGATTTAGGTGCTACCCCCTCTTATGCATTTTACAAGGTTGTATGGCCAGAGATTTTCCCTGGTGTTTTATCAGGATTTTTGATGGCACTCACCATGTCACTTGACGATTTCACTATCACCTATTTTACAAAGAGTGCTGGTGTTAACACTCTTTCTACAATGCTTTACACACAGCTTAGAAAAGGAATCCAGCCAGAGCTTTATGCCCTGTCTACTATCCTGTTCTTACTTGCATTTATTCTTCTGCTAGTAATGAACTTTAAAAAGGACGTTAGAAAGGAGGCTGTTAAATAATGAAAAATAGATTTATTAGCCTTCTTAGTATTTTAGTTATATGTACTGCCTCTGTACTTAGCTTTACTGGCTGCGGTTCAGACGCTGAAGCTACAGATACTCTTATTGTTTTAAATTATGGAAAATACATCGAAGCCGATGTTCTGAAAAGATTCCAGAAGGAAACTGGAATTAAGGTTAAATATGAGGAGTATGAATCAGTTGAAGATATGTACGCCAAATATAAAGCCGGCTCTATCAATTATGATGTTATTTGTACATCAGACTACATGATTGAGACTATGCGACAGGAAGGTGAGCTTATTCCTATCGATTACAACTCTCTTCCAAACTACGCAAACATTGACCAAGATATCATTGACGCATCAGCAGCCTTCGATCCTACTCACAAATATACTGTTCCATATTTTTACGGTACAGTTGGTATACTTTATAACACCAAAATGGTAGACGAAGATACTGTTTCATCTTGGGATTGTCTTTGGAATCCAGAGTATAAAAATCGCACCGTAATGATTAACTCTCAGCGTGATGCATTTATGGTTGCACAAAAGAAATTAGGCTACGACATTAATACCACTGATAAAAAGGAGCTTGATGATACTTTTAATCTTCTCTGTGATGAAAAGAAATATGTCTATGCCTACCTTCAGGACGAGACCTATGAATGCATGATTTCCGAGGATGCCGCCATGGCAGTATGCTACTCTGGCGAGGCAGCCATGGGTATGGAATACAATGATGATTTAGATTACATAGTTCCTAATGAAGGTGGAAACCTTTGGATAGATTCATGGTTTGTGCCTCGCACCTGCAAGCACTATGATGCAGCCATGAAATGGATTGACTTTATGTGTGAGGAAGAAGCTGCCACAGAAAACTTTGAATATGTTTGGTATGCTACGCCAAATACAAAGGTTGCTCAGCATGAGGATGAAGAAACCTTAGCTGATGAGACTGTATTCCCAACCAAGGAAACACTCTCTCGATGCAAGCTTTACGAAGCCTACGACAAAGACACCCTTGATTACACAACCACGCTTTGGAAAAAACTTAAGGCTTACTAAATATTACGCTGGTTACGCTCTCAATCCTTAGTAATTACTCCGTCGAGCTGAAGAAAGCTCTCGTTGAGTAATTCTAAGAGATTGATAGCTACCAGCTTTTTTTGTTTTTCAGCAACGTTTACTGTACGATAGTCACCTCGTCGTCGACGACACTATAAAAGTAGAGATTATCTGAGAGGAATTCATCTTCCTTCAATTCGTTACGATTAACGTGATAAATTAAATTCTTCAACTCTTGAGGGTCTACGTTTGGGCACTCTACCGATGGAATCATTATAAGTTCATGAACTGAGCATGGAATAATATAAACATCCGACTTCTTACGAGCGGCAAAAGCCTTGAGCAAATCTCTGTAAAGAAGTACTGCAGCTCCATGCATTGCTATATTATTTGTAGCAACATATAGTGGCAAGTCGTTATCCTCTTCCTCTGCTACAGACTGAAGTTCTTCATTATCTGTATAAGATGCTATAGTACTTAATATTCCACGAATCTTCAATCCTAGTAATCTTGGAGTGTTCTCTAGAGATAAGTTCATGAGTGCATCTACTTCTATACCCCAGGATGCCATCAACTCATTGGTAATAACCTTACATTTCAAGGTGTCGTCATCATTGGTCTGTACAATATAAAACACCACTGCCAAATCCAAATATTCCTTATAAGGAACTGTCTCTAAAAACTCTGCATTTTTGTCTTTATTTATAAGCTTAAAGACAATATTCTTATTAAATTTTTTGTATGTCATATAGCCTCCGCTAAATGACACAAATCAAATGGGAATAAAAAACGAAAAAAGTCTGCATGCGACCATGCAGACTCCATTATATCATCTAAATTTTATAAATCAAGCTCTTTCTTTGTAACTTTTCGCCATATCTTTCATTTCCTTGGCATTAGTCATAACTGCCTCAGTAATAGCACTACCACCAAGCATTCTTGCAAGCTCATCTATTGTCTCATCTCCAAGAAGCTTCTTGATTCCAGAGATTGTGTGACCATTTGCAACACTCTTCTCAATAAGAAAATGAGTGTCAGCCATTGCCGCAATCTGAGGAAGGTGTGTGATACAGATAACCTGATGATTAGCAGCTACGGTAGAAAGCTTCTCCGAAACAGCCTGAGCTGTACGACCTGAAATACCAGCATCAATCTCATCAAAGATAAGTGTGTCTATTCCTCCATCTGAAGCCAAAACTGTCTTGATAGCCAGCATAATACGGCTCATCTCACCACCAGATGCGATATCCTTCAAAGGACGAAGTGGCTCTCCAGGGTTTGTGCTGATTACAAACTGTCCATCATCTATACCATTGTCTGTGAAATGATCCAGGCGATTCAGCTCCATATCAAACTCACAATTAAGGAAGTTCAAATCACTCATGGCCGCCTGCATTTTCACAGCAAGCTCCTTAGCAGCCTTATGACGGATATCAGATAGCTTACCTGATAAAGAATCAAGCTCTGCTGTGGCATCATCCACCTTCTTCTTAAGCTCAGATAAATACTCATCAAAGCTTTCAAACTTATCTTTCTTCTCCTGACGAGCTGCTAACTCCTCTAAAATTATCTCGATAGAAGGACCATATTTATCCTTCAGGCGATTAATCTCGTTAAGCCGAATCTCCACCTCATTGAAGTGTCCTGCATCAAATGATGTATCAGCCATATAGCTTGAAAGCTCACGATTGAAATCTGAAATGATGCTGTCAGCGTCATTTAACATAGCGAGTAAATCTGCAGCCTTCTCATCTATTGATTCGATATGACGTAAATCTGAAATAGCTGAGCTAAGAGCATCCGAAGCGCCGCCTTCACCAGCCATCGCCTCATGAGCGCGTTGGAAATGTTCCATCGTCTTACTAAAATTAGAAAGACGTCTATACTCATCTTCCAATTCCTCATCTTCGCCAGATTTGAGATTTGCAGATTCGATTTCATTAATCTCATGATCCAAAAGAACAATCTCTCGTTCCTTTGAAATATCGCTCTTTTTAGCGTCTTCAAGCTCCTGCATAAGTGCCCGGTATTTCTTGTAGCTCTCTGCAACCTTAATCTTTAAATCGCCAATCTGATTCTTTGCAAACTCATCAAGGAATTCCATATGCTTATGAGTGTTAAGAAGTGACTGATGCTCCTTTTGACCATAAATATCAAGAAGGATATCTCCAACCTCCTTCATCTTCGCCGCAGGAACCTGCTCGCCATTAATTTTGGCTACACTTCTAGACTCGGTAATCTTTCTGCTCATGATTACCTCATCATCATATGGCTCCACTCCTAAATCCCGAAGCGCCTCTTTAGTTTTTTCATCATTAACGAGATATACTGCCTCAACAAAGGCCTCAGAATCAGAGTCTCTAAGAAAATCCTTAGATGCCTTATCACCCAAGCTAAGGTGAAGTGCTCCCAATATAATAGATTTACCTGCTCCAGTCTCGCCTGACAGAATGTTTAGCCCATTTGAAAATATGATTTCTTCCTCATCAATTAAGGCTAAATTTTTAACGTGCAAACTAGCTAGCATCTTATTCTCCTTTTTAACCCATTTCGCCAACCTTAGGAATGCACTTTTCCTAATTAATGCTGCTCAATAATCTTTTTAAGCTTCCCCATGATGTAAACTGTGTCATCCAAAGAACGGATGGCACACATAATTGTGTCATCGCCAGCTATTGAACCGACAACCTCTGGATAATCAAAATGATCCATCGCTGCTGCCACAGCCATAGCCATACCAGAAACTGTCTTAATAACTAATATATTTCCGGCATTATCCATAGATACAAAACCATCTAGGAAAATGCGAATATATTTCTCATTCATATCTTCCTCTGTAGACTTAAATGCTACATAACGAAGCTTTCCTGTACCATCAGCAATCTTAGTAAGCTTCATCTCTCGAATATCACGAGAAACTGTAGCCTGAGTTGCGTTAAAGCCAGCCTCCTCGAGACGTGCTGTAAGCTCCTCCTGTGTGCCGATTTCATTTTTTACTATTAACTCTAAAATCTTTGCCTGTCTTTCAATCTTCATTTAGATCTCCTGCATTCTTGCTCTTATTCGTTCCAAGAAATTAACATTTTCAAGCATTACCATATGTGATGTTGTGTCAGATTGGTAAATTCTGAGCTTCTCACCCTTTTTCAATGTCTGTCTGAGGGTGCCATCATAAACTATGTTTGCCTGAGGATCATCCTCATCGTGACGAGCCTCTATGGTTACCTCAACCTCATCTGAAGAAGCAAGTATTATACTTCTTGAATTAAGAGTGTGAGGATTTATTGGTGTAAGTATTAAACAATCTGCATGTGGGCTTACAATAGGTCCGTTTGCAGACAGATTATAGGCTGTAGAACCTGTAGGTGTGGCCACAATAAGACCATCGCAATTATGATTGTAAAGCTGAATTCCATTAACCTTTACCGTCAGATTCAAAACATATAAACCTGCCGCGACAGGCGCAACCACAATATCATTAAGTGCTCTGAAGTGATTGCCAGAATCATTAGAACAATCTCCCTCGAGCATCATTCGAGTATCCAACTTATAATTGTCGTTAAGGAGCTGATCAAGGCAATGTTCTATGTTATCTACTGTCATATCGCAAAGATAGCCGAGATGACCACAGTTTAATCCAACTATTGGAACATTACGATTTGTAATATTCTGAGCAACGCGAACTACCGTTCCGTCTCCTCCAACAGTAATAATGCACTGGACATCATCTGCTACGCTTATTGGTTCATCTGAGCTGTCTGAACATGTATCCAAATCTAATATGCACATTCCGCCATGTGCCTTGATATAATCACGAATAACATTGACATATTTCTCATGTATATCGCTAAAAGACCTTGCAACAATTAAAAAGTTTTTCATTATTTGTCTAAGCTACCATGAGCCGCTGCAACAGTGGCAGCAACATCAATAGCATCCCCCTCTTTTTCTGAGTTAGAAATATGAATTAAGTATTCAATATTACCTTCTGGCCCCTTTATTGGAGAGAACTCCAAGTGGAGCACATAAAAACCTATCTCTTTAACAAAATCTATTATGTTATTAATTACTTCCTCGTGGACTGCTGGATCACGGACTACGCCCTTCTTACCAACCTTCTCACGACCGGCCTCAAACTGTGGCTTGATTAGACAAACCATCTCAGCATCATCATTAAGAAGTGCCTTTGCAGGGCCTAAAACCTTTGTAAGGCTAATAAAGGAAACATCAACAGATGCGAAATCTAATTTCTCACCAATGTCCTCTAATGTGACATAACGGATGTTAGTCTTTTCCATGCAAACTACACGTGGATCCTGACGAAGCTTCCAAGCGAACTGACCATAGCCTACATCCACCGAAAATACTTTGCTGGCGCCGTTTTGAAGCATGCAATCAGTGAAGCCTCCTGTAGAAGCTCCAATGTCCATGCAAACTTTGCCATCTAACGTGATATCAAAATGAGTCATGGCCTTTTCAAGCTTAAGACCACCTCGGCTAACATATTTAAGCTGCTGTCCGTGGATTTCTATATCAGCATCTACATCTATTTTTGTGCCTGCCTTATCCTCACGATTGCCTTTGACAAATACATTGCCTTCCATAATCATGGTCTTGGCCTTTTCGCGGGATGGAGCAAAGCCCCTATCTACTAAAACAATATCAAGTCTTTCTTTCATTCTTATTTCCTATAAAACTTCTAATATACGTTCTGTAATTGACTCAGCGTCCATTCTAAGTTCTTTAAAAAGAAGTGTGACACTGCCGTGCTGTACGAACTCATCTGGAATGGCAATCTTAAGTACCTTTCCTTTGTAATCAATGTCATTAAGGTATGCCTGCACCTGCTGACCAAAGCCACCAGTGTAAACATTCTCTTCCATAGTGACAATCAAATCGTATCGTTCCTTGATTGCTTCAAGATATTCCTTATCGAATGGCTTCGCAAAGCGGGCATTGCAGATACCTGCATCAATTCCATGAGACTGTAACAACTGCTCAACTTCCTCTGCTTTCTTAACCATTGAACCAAAGGCAAGAAGCATAACCTTAGAACCATCCTTAATTTCTTCAGCTCTTCCAAGCTGAATTGGAGCTCGCTGCTCCTTCAATCCGCAGTATGCTTCTCCTCTTGGGTATCTGATGGCTATTGGACCATCATGATTAGATACTGCAAATTTCATCATATCTGAAAGCTCCCATTTATTCTTAGGAGCCATCACTGTCATATTAGGCATTGATGTAAGGAATGATACATCAAATACACCCTGATGTGTGCTTCCATCTGAGCCAACAAGGCCAGCTCTGTCAATTGCAAATACAACATGAAGATTCTGAAGACATACATCCTCGAGAATCTGGTCATAGGCCCTCTGAAGGAAGGATGAATAAACCGCAAATACCGGTGTTCTTCCACCTAAGGCAAGACCTGCCGCAAATGTAACTGCATGTTCTTCTGCGATTCCCACGTCGAAAAACCTTTCTGGGAACATATTTCTGAAACGCTTGAGACCTGCCCCTTCGGCCATAGCTGCTGTTATAGCAACCACCTCAGGATTTCTATCTCCCATCTTACGCATTACAGTAGAGAATACATCTGTGTAACCAGGATTATTACTTCTCTTAGGAAGACCAGTCTCAATCTCAAAAATATCGGTGCCATGGAAACGTGAAGGATGACGCTCAGCCGGCTCGTAGCCATTACCTTTCTTAGTAATGACATGAACAAGAACTGGTCCGTTAATGCGAACTGCCATCTTGAATGTTTCAAGCATAGCCTTTATATCATGTCCATCGACAGGACCCAGGTACATAACACCAAGATCCTCAAATACCATATTAGGAACCATTAATTGCTTAATTCCATTTTTAGTACTACGAATCTTGCGGATAATATTCTCACCATTAGGCCATGACTCAAGTGATGAAAGAACATCGTTTTTTAGTCCAACATACTTTGAGCTTGTACGTAATCTTTCAAGATTAACCGACATACCACCTACATTTTTGGAAATCGACATTTCATTATCGTTAAGAATAATGAGCAAATTAGATTTCTGAAGGCGTGATGCATTATTGAGAGCCTCGTAAGCAAGACCACCTGTAAGAGCACCATCACCGATAACTGCTGCTACCTTATAATGCTCGTCTGCTAAGTCTCTGGCAATACAATAACCAAGAGCTGCAGAAAGTGATGTAGAGCTGTGACCAGTATCAAAGCTGTCACATTCGCTCTCGTCTCTCTTAGGGAAACCACTCAATCCACCGTACTGACGAAGATGTTCAAACTCACTTGCTCGACCTGTAAGAATTTTGTGTGTATACGCCTGATGTCCAACATCCCAGATCAACTTGTCCTGAGGGAAATCAAGAAGTAAATGTAACGCGATTGTAAGCTCCACAGTGCCAAGATTAGATGCAAGATGTCCACCAGTCTTGGAAAGATGCTCAATCAAAAATGTTCTGATTTCCTGTGGTAGAGCCTGAAGCTCTTCCTTTGTTAAGTTTTTTACATCATTTGGCTGCTTTATTTTATCAAGAACCATATATTTTTATTTGTCTCTGTAAACTAAATAGTTAAGAAGCTCATTTAAGAATTCGTTCTTCTGTGGAAGACTATTAAGCTCTTCAAGTGCTTCATCTGTGAGACGTTTTACCTCTTCCTTGGATTTTTCAATACCTGCAAATGTAACAAATGTACATTTTTCGTTTCTCTCGTCTGAGCCAATTGGCTTTCCAAGAGTAGCCTCATCACCTTCTACATCCAGGATGTCATCCTGAATCTGGAAAGCAAGTCCGATTTTCTTGGCTACATTTTCAACAATCTCAACCTGTTTTTCTGTAGCCCCAGCAAGCACTGCTCCAATCATCATAGAAGCCTCAATAAGCGCGCCTGTCTTTAGTTCGTATATAAAATCCAGCTTTTCTTTTGTCATTTCAAGCTGCTTTTTTTCAGATTCTACATCTACCACCTGACCGCCAATCATACCGAAAACCCCGGCCTTTCTGGCAAGAAGTCTCATAGCTTCTGTTACTCTGACAGTATCCACATCTGCGTCGTAAGCATTTAAAGCAGTCTCAAATGCATAGTTGAGAAGTGCATCGCCAGCAAGCACACCCATTGCCTCACCATAAACTGCGTGGGTGGTAGGCTTTCCACGACGAAGCATATCGTTATCCATGGCTGGTAAATCATCGTGAACAAGTGAATATGTGTGAATAAGCTCAATGGCTGCCATAAATGGCTCGATTACATCGCCCTCTCCACCAAAAAGTGTGAAGGTCTCATTCATAAGAATTGGACGAAGGCGTTTGCCTCCAGCCGTGACGCTGTACTGCATAGCATCAAAAATAGAGTTCTGCATTCCTTCAACGTCAGGTAAGAATCTAATAACTACATCCTCAGCTGATTCCACTCTAAGGTTAAGTTCGTTTTTAATATCCATGCTAGTCTTCCTCTTCAAAAACCTCTAAACCGCCATCTTTACTGATAGCCATAACGGCTTTTTTTGTCTGTTCGATTTTGGCGTTGGCATGCTGCAGTTCTTCCATGCCTGCCTTATATAGCGCAAAGGAATCATCCAAAGATATATCTGATGACTCCATCTTCGAAATGATTTCCTCTAATGCTGCAAAGCTCTGTTCAATTGTAGTTTCCTGATTATCCTTTTTCTGAGCCATATAATCTCCTGTCTGTAACCTGACTGATAAGTTCTCCATCCTTGATTCTGATATTGATGCTATCTCCAACAGAAATCTGTTCTATGGTATCAACTCTATTTCCAGCCTGGTCAGTAATATATCCGAAACCTGCCGCCAGCTTTTTGGCTGGAGAAAGTCCATCCAGACGTCCTGACAAAGCTACAAGTCTATTCTCATATCTGTCCAGTTTCACCTGAATAAGATTCTGTAGTCTGATGAATATATTATTAAGCCTTTCTTCATTGGCTTTGATTTTGTTCTCTGGTCGCAGTAGCTGTAATCGCTTTCTGCAATTAACCAAACGCTCCTGATAGGCCTGCAGCCTATAGTCCATATTACGTTCCAATTTATCTGAATATCTGATTAGCTGATTTGCAAAATCCTGATATACAAAATTTGCAAGCTCTGCTGCCTGTGATGGTGTGGCTGCACGTCTGTCTGCAACAAAATCTGCGATAGTAACATCTGTCTCGTGACCAACAGCAGAAATAATCGGAGTATTTGCTCTGAATATAGCTCTGGCAACCTCTTCCTCATTGAAAGCCCATAAATCCTCTATGGAGCCACCACCTCGTCCTACGATGATAACATCCAAATCCATCTCATCCAGACACTGTATACCGGAAATAATAGAAGGTACCGCGCCCTCCCCCTGAACCTGAGCGGGATAAAGGATTATTTGAACAAATGGATTACGGGTCTTAGATACACGGATGATGTCGTGAACTGCCGCTCCTGTAGGAGCAGTAACCACCCCGATTCGCATAGCATGTGTAGGTAGTGATTTTTTATACATGGCATCAAACATACCACTTTCCTGAAGCTCTTCTTTAAGAGCCTCAAAACGCTGATATAAATCACCAACACCCTGCAATTCGATTTCATTTGCGTAGACCTGATAAGTGCCATAAGGCTTATAAACTCCAACATAGCCTGTGACCACTACCTGGTCACCATCCTTCATTTGGAATTTCAGCCCCTTAGCACGCTTTCCTGCAAACATAACACAGGAAATCGCTGCCTTATCATCCTTTAAGGTGAAATAAATATGGCCAGTATGATTATACTTGCAATTGCTAACTTCACCTGAAAGCGAAAGGTTCCCAAGCATAAAATCGTCGGAAAACATCCGCTCGATATATGTATTTACCTGTGAAACACTATATACATTTTTATTCATGTTATTGAACTAATTTAGCTAATGCTCCGTTTACAAAACCAGCTGAGCTGTCTGTACCAAATTCATCTGCTAAAGAAACAGCCTCATTTATAGCTACGCCAACAGGCATGCTCTCATATTTGATTTCGTATAAAGCAAGACGGATAAGTGTAAGATCAACCTTTGCCATACGAGTAGTCTTCCAACCATCAACTGACTTATTGATAAGCTCATCGATTTCTGAAAGCTTTGAAATAATATCCTCAGACTTGGTTTTAATATATTCCTCATCCTCAGGTGTCTTATTATTCTTAGCAAGATCTTCTGTTTCGGCGTTGTTACGACCCTGAAGGAATGTGCTTATAACACCTTCCATATCATCAGTGTCATGAAACTCATTCATGAAAACTGCCTTGAATACTTCTTTTCTGACTTCATGTCTATTCATAAAATAATACTCCTAAAAAATGTTGATATTTAGAATAATATAGGGATGCCATCATAACGATAGCACCCCATAATTATACATTAATATGCATAAAAAATAAATAACTGCTGGATTAGTTGTTAGAAGAAACACTAACTGTAGCGATACGAATATCTACTGCTGTAACAACAAGACCTGTCATAGTTTCAACAGCCTGCTTAACCTTCTCCTGAACCATTCCTGAAACCTTTGGAATCTCATAGCCATATTTCATATTAATAGCCATACGGACAACAATCTTTCCAGGATCAGCATCAACAACTCTAACAGCCTTTGCAAGCTTGCCCTGACCTGCCTTTGAGATGTTATCAGCTGTAAGATTACCAGCTAATGACTCTACGCCCTCAACCTCAACTGCACCAAGACCAGCAATAATGCCAATCACCTCTTCTGAGATATTTACTCCGCCATCGCCATTAACATTTATTACAAAATTCTTATTTTCTGCCATGTCTGCCTCCTAAAATCTATAGAAAAACTAGAATAATTATAGCAAACTAGAGGGAATTGGTAAACCTGTTTTCAAATTCATTTTATTTATAGGGTCAATCCTTATATTTCAGTCTGATTTCCTCAATCTGGTCATAGCATCTGTCAAATACATCTACTACTCTAGGAGCAAACTGCTGGCCGCGCTGGATAATAATCTCCGTCCTTGCCCTGTCAGCTGGCCATGGCTCCTTGTAGGAACGTTTGCTGGTAAGAGCATCATACACATCAGCCACCGCCACTATCTGAGCGAAGATTGAAATCTCCTCCCCTTTAAGTCCCTGAGGATATCCTTTTCCATCCCAGCGCTCGTGGTGCTGGTAAGCTATTTCTCTGGCTATATTCATAATCAGACTGTCGCCATGGGACAAAAGAGTATTTCCATAGGCAGAATGTTCTTTTACAATCTCATATTCCTCCGGCGTAAGTGGTCCTGGCTTTTCAATGATTTCGTTAGGAATCATAAGCTTTCCTACGTCATGCATCATTGATGCCACCTTAACAAGCTCCACATCCACATTATCATTTAAAATCTCACTTGCGAGAATGCCAGTATATTCAGACACTCGACGTATGTGCTCGCCAGTCTCGCCAGATTTTGCCTCGGATATAGTAGCAAAATCCCTGATAATATCAGTCTGGCTTTCCTGGAATTTCTTCATGTAATCAATCTTTTTTGTTTGTTCTTTCGATAGATATACATTCAGCTTTGAAAATCCCGCAGCAAAAGCGCAGGACACTATAACGATCGCATCAATCCAGATAACCAGAACATCTATATCTTCTGAAACAACGTAATTGAAAAAATACAAAGCACAATAACAGCTATCCATAAGCACAAACAATGCGAAGTAGAAAGACAGCACTGCCTTCCAGTTCAAAGACTCCAAATGACTCCTGATGTAATCCATTTCATTGAAATGCACAATAACCAAAAGTATCAGGCCTATAGCATACACAACCAGATATGCCCCTCTCGTTGGAGAAATGATAAGTGCAAAGCGATCCTGAAGAACAAACTGAAAATACCAAGTCGAAGTAACTGCCACAGGTAAACCTATTATTTTTTCATATAGAATAAGCGGAATTATAAAGGCGATTATGTCATAAGCAATGATAAAAGCTGTATGAATGGCAAAGAATGTCGCACTGGAGGATTCTGCATAAGAAAAGAGCAGAACGGAAAAGAACCATGATGAAAGAAATTCGGCAATAACCGCTACCACTGGCGCAGAAATAAAAAACAGGACAATACTGAGCCCTATTTTCTGAAGGAAAGTATACTTGCCTTTTACCTGCATAAAGGAATAATAGACAAAGAATACTGCCGGTATAAATCTAGGCCAATGATATAAAAGTAACTCCATGCCATACCCCCATTGCTAAATTTTAGCAAAGATGTGTGGCATAATTATGAATATTTCTAGAATCCGATATTGTTCACAACTCCAACAGAAACGTAGTTATTTAGAACCGCGTGATAATCAGAATCCTCTTCTGCCTCAGGAGTATAAACTCCTTCAACCATATATCTGACTCCGCCGTCATCCAGCTCTTCCACTACATTGTAGTGATCCTTGTAAAACATTCCCTGTGAAACCGTTCTGTTGTATAGAATTCCCTTACAATCTGATAAAGGACAATCCGGGAAATTTACATTGTGAATATGACCTGGTTTTAATGGCTGATCTAAGAGTCTTTTTAAGATTTCACGGATGTATTTGTCAGTAACATCCTGAAAATTACATCCCTCAGACAACGCTATAGCGTGATACCCTTGAAAAGTCGCCTCAAAAGCTGCACCTGCTGTAGCTGAATACTGAATATCTGACGCCACATTCAGTCCAAAGTTAATACCTGAAAGGACCACATCTGGCTTTTCCGGCATAACATTAAGACCTCCTACCCTGACACAGTCTCCAGGAGTGCCACTGCATGAGTAAGCATGAACACCATCAATAGGAAAATCTTCATATGGATATATATCTATGGCATTATGTAGGCTGATACTGTGGCTGGCAGCGCTTCGCTGGCTTTCCGGCGCCACCACCCAAACCTCTCCAAATTCTTTCGCTACTCTGGCAAGTCTTATGATTCCAGCTGCTTCTATGCCATCGTCATTCGTAATTAAAATTCGCATAAAATTCTCCCAATTAACCAAGCTTTTTCTTCTGTTGGCGGCCTGTCATCTTAACCAAAATTGGATATGGCACGAGATGTGAAAATGTACATGCTAGCTTCATTCGTATAGCTGGAACAATAATTAATTTCTTCCTATCCATTCCTTTTAAAGCTTCCTTTACACATTGCTGTGGAGTGATTCCCTTTAGCGAGAAAACCACATCTGCATTCTCGTTAAACTCAGTATCTACAGGTCCTGGGCAAAGTGCACTAACTCTTACGCTGCTGCCAATTTCTCTAAGTTCTACTGCTACGGCTCTTGTGAGACTAACCACATAAGCTTTTGAAGCGTAGTAGCCTGCCATATAAGGTCCACCAGGAAGAAGTCCCGCCGAAGAAGCCACATTTAAGATATGACCTGAGCCTGCCTCCTCCATATTTTGAAGGATTCCCTTGAACAGGATGTGCATTGCCACGTCGTTGACCTTGAGCATCTGAAGCTCTTTTTTAATATCTGTCTGAGTAAATGCTCCAGCCAAGCCAAGGCCTGCATTGTTTATAAAGACATCGATATTTTCATCGTGGAGCTTTTCCAAAAGATTAAAGCATTCCTTCTTTTTGCTGAGATCCACTGGGATGATTTCCACTGGAACAGAAAGCTGCTCCTTCAACTCCTCTAAGCGCTCCACTCTTCGTCCTGTGACGATAAGCCTGTAGCCTCTGTTTGCAAGCTGAATGGCAAACTCTTTGCCGATACCAGATGTTGCTCCTGTAATCAGTGCAGTCTTCATTCTTTGATATTCCCCTTTTCTATATTGCTTTGAATAATATCATTAACAACTTCAAAAAGCTTTTGTGAACCAAGCTTTGTTTTGTCCTGTCTGCCATGAACCTGAGCGGCTGTAACTCCATGCTGTCTCCAGTCCTCTCCGCCGTTGCTGTTATTGAGCATCAGCGGCTGTAAGTTATCCATTGCGTGAGCAAACTTTGACTCTGGTGTCTCGTAGGCCTCAAACTCATCAAAAAGAGCTATCAGCTCTGTCTTCTGATCTTCTGGAAGAAGCGAATAAATCTTCTCCTTCGCTGCATCTTCTCTTGCCTTTTGGGTCTTAAGGTTCACCTCATCATATGCATAAGTATCGCCTGCCTCAATCTCTACGATATCATGAATCAGGCACATAAGCATAACCTTTGAGATATCTCCCTCTTCATTGGCGTATTCCCTTAAAAGATATGCCATGATGGCCATGTGCCATGCATGTTCCGCATCATTTTCATTGCGGCCATGGCCTGACAGGTGAGTCTGTCTGAAAATGTTTTTTTCCTTATCTATTTCAAGCGCAAAATCAAGTTGTTTCTTAAGTCTTTCATCCATGGTCATATCCTTGCTTTATTTTATTAGTCTTCTTCCTCTACACGGAAAAATTTATTGTACTCTATCTGAGCTTCGGCCAATTCACCTCTACCGAAAGCACAAAGCTTTACATCAATTGAATAATCTGGGAAATCCTTATTGAATTTATCGTATGCCCTGCAACACTGCTTGGCAGATTCCGCTGCTGGATGTGCTAAATTTCCCCCGAAGATTCCTGAGCGGATAAGTGGAAATGAAATGCTGTGATACTCATTTTCCTTAAGTGTAATCAATGAATTGTAGTAGGCATCAAATAATTCCTTATAAGCCTTAGGTGTAACGGAAAAATTAGGACCTACAGCATGAATTATAGCCTTTGCATTTGTAAGTTTGAAAGATGGTGTGATTACT
>JAEEGL015890980.1_pt1 | contig 20449 bp, 21 predicted proteins | sample 9134231 | NCBI WGS metagenome assembly JAEEGL01 (sample SAMN16246548, study PRJNA631951) | gut metagenome | biome: gut microbiome; feature: rumen; material: fiber-attached | host: Bos | place: Iran: Karaj | collected 2018-10 | reverse complement strand
TTCTGAATTTTCCTTTTCTAAAGCTTCATATTCTTCTTTAGTAATAGGATTTCCATCCTCATCTACATATTCAACATTATCTTCTGATTCAGCCTGTAATGCTTCATATTCTTCTTTAGTGATAGGATTACCATCCTCATCGACATATTCAACATCATCTTCAGATTCAGCCTGTAATGCTTCATATTCTTCCTTAGTAATAGGATTACCATTTTCATCTACATATTCAACATCATCTTCTTCACTAGAAGTATTTGAAGCTGCTTTTCTAAGCTCTAATACTAATGTATCTGGGTTTAAGAAAGATTGTAAATCACTATCTAAGTCAAAATCATATTTATAATCTTTCTTTTCAACCTCTGTAGCGTTAGATTTAGCAGATGCTTGTGCAAGTTCTAGTGATTCTTCTAATGCCTCTGTTTCGTAATCTGTTACTCTATTACCTAATCTAAATTTAGATAAATTAACTTTTTTAAATGTATAAAATTTCTTTTTTGGGGTAACTGAAAAGCTTAATACTTTAAGCTTTCTTTGTCTTGAAATAACCTTACCTAATATATCTTTTCTTTTTACTATATGATATTCATGCTCATTATCACCTGCAACATAAATATCATCTTCTACGAATTTAATAATACGTCTTATAAAATATTGATCATGCGATTGATATAAAACAAAATCCTTTGGCTTAATTCTATTTACTCTATAAATGCTTATAAAATCGCCTTTTTTAAATAATGGATAATTTATATCATCTTCAACTCTTAAAGTTCCTACTACGCCACCAGTAACTCTATCAACAACAACTTCCATCGAATAAATATCGATTTCTTGATTTGCTTCAACAATTTCTTCCCATGTCGGAGCTTTTTCTTCTAAAATTTTAGGTGTATCATTTGATTTTTTCTTAAATAGTGGCATAATACTCACCCATTCCAATAACGTTTAATTCTATTTAATTATATAAAATAATAAGGGTAATTTCAAGTATATCACAAAGTCTTAAATTGTAAATAGAAAATTAAAAATAATCTTTTTTTCTATTTATAGAAAAGAAGTCTCAAATAAACGAGACTTCTTGATTTTAGCTTAAATATTTTTCTTTAAATTTATTAATTTCAATTGGCTTATCATAGAAATATCCTTGAATATAATCAGCACCAATTTTAGTTAAATATTCTACATAATCTTCTGTTTCAATACCTTCACAAACAACCTTCATATTCATGCCTTTAACAAGCTTGGTCATAGTATCAATTATCATTCTTTCCTTTTCATTATCGATATCGTTAAAGAAGCCTCTATCGAATTTTATAGTATCGAATGTTAATTGAGATAATGTAGATATATTAGAATTACCTGAACCGAAATCATCCATTGAAACTCTATAGCCTACCTCATGAAGATTTGAAATGAAATTTTCAATTGCTTCATTTGCTAAAGAATACATACCTTCAGTAATTTCAATTTCGATATATTTAGGATCTACATCGTATTTTTTTCTAATTCGTTCTAATCTATTAAAATATATTTTAAAATCTTTAATAGCTCTTGATACATTTACTGAAATTGGAACAATTTTCTTATTTTCCTTTTCTAATTCCTTAATGAATATACAAACATTTTCAAAAACCTTAAAATCTAATTTAGCTATATATCCATTAGCTTCTAAAAGAGGAATAAATACATCAGGATAAATTAATTCTTCAAAATTATAATTCCATCTTGTTAATGCCTCAGCACCAGCAATTTTACCTGTTTCTGTACTAATTTTAGGTTGTAAATATACCAAAAATTCATTATTAGCTAAGGCAGAATCTATATGACTTACAAGCATTGTTTTAAATTTATCATTAACAATCATTTCATCGTTAAATTCTAAAATAGGCTCAGTGCTTGTTGTTTTTTGTCTTGCTGTTATAGCTCTATCAACTACCTCATCAAGCTCTTCAGGCATTGTATCTATGTCTATAACGCTATATCCGGCTCTTAAAGAGACTTTTTCTCCATCCTCGCCTCTTATTTCCTCTACTGCATTTAAAACTCTTTTATATAGGTTTTTAACTAAATATGTATCATCATTTGGAACGAATAAGGTAAATCTATTATCGTAGCTTCTACAATATAAAACACCCATATCCTCTAATCCTCTAAAGGAATCAGCAATTGCCTTTAATATTTTTCTTACAACCTTTAAGCCTAAGATACTTACTAAGGTTGAATATTTCATAATTCCAATATCTAAAATAGTAAATTTATCTATTTTTTTCTCAATTTTATTATTTTCTAAAAACAAATTTACATCATCATACCATTTATGAAGATTATATAATTCTGTTTCACTATCAAAATACATCTTCTTGAAATGAACATATTGATCATATTCTTTACCATATTTAGTCGCAATTATTTTAACTAATAGGCCTAAGGCCATTACATTTTCTTTTTTCCAGCTTCTTGTATGTGATGTCATTTCAAATTGAATAAGTCCGAAACATTTTTCATCATTTATAAGCTCTGAAGCAACTACGGCATATATATGTGACCTTAATAATGAATCTCTTATTACTTCATTTTCAACTTTGTAGCTATTTTCAACAACTAAAAGATTAGATTTACCTAAGGCTTTTCTCCAGGGGCCAATCATATCATTTGTAAAATTATAACCTTCCTTAGGACTTCTAGGATTATACCAGCTTAAAACATTTTTAATTACATTACTACTTGAATCATTTTCTATAATTGTTATTCTATCTAGCATAAAAAATGAACCAATCAAGCTCATTGTCTCATTAATTCTTCTTCCGAAAGGTAAATTAGAATTTAATACTTCAACTACAGCAGATATTCCACTATAATTTGCGGTTGAAGATTCCTCATAATGAATTTTTCCAATTCTATTTACATTATCTACAACTCCGCATTTTTCTTCAAAATAAATTATGAAGCAATCTCTTGATTTTTTCTTTCCACGCTCTAAAGCCTTTAAGGCTTTATTGTACAATAAATTAAAATCAGTACCATCGATGAATGCTCTTGAAACACCAATTGTTGTTGTAAGTTCTGTTTCATTATTAAATGATTTATTTATATTTTCTCTAATAGTTGTTTTAACATCCAAAACAAAGCTTCTAATTAAATTATAATCATTTTCTATTTTATATACGAATGCGAAAGCATCTCCACCTATTCTTGAAATAATACCTTTATCAGCAATTTTATCCTTTAAGGTTTTAGCTAATTCAATTAAAACAATATCACCATAAACATCACCATATTTATCGTTATAACCTTTAAAATCATCAATATCGACAACACCTAAAATAAAATTAGTCTTAGTTGTAATGTTTTTTATACCTGCGTTAATTAATGTTTCTACAGGTTCACACTTAGTTAATGTATCTATTGATGATTCTTCTTTATTCTTATCACTAATAATCGCAACAGCGATGATATCATCATTAACTAAACCACCCTTAAAAACTAATTTTTGAGGTGTTTCAGTATCATTTTTTGCAAAAACAGGAATACTGAATGTACCTTTTTCATCCATAATTGTATCTGAGGCTTCCTTAACTGCATCTAAATCAATGTTGACTTTATAAAATTTCATTATAAAAGCAGCAAATTCATTTAAAGTGTAGTTGTTTTTTTCAATTACTTCATTGTTTTCACAATATATGAATTCAGTTATTAAATTTTTAGATTTACTGTAATAACTAATTATTGATTTATCAGCTTTTACAAAAGTTTTTAACGCATCAACATTATTCATAGATGCCTCCCAATCAAAAAAAGCAATAATACCCTTATTGCTTCAATGTTTCTTTAAATTAAAAAAGTCCCCTAAACTACTTTAATTTTAGTTTAAAAAGGACTTTTTGTCAATAATAGTATTACTCCCAAATAATATCTTTTATCTTTGCAGCTAATATTCCTAAAGCTACATCGTGCTTATCATTGTTTGGAATAATTATATCAGCATATTTTTTAGTAGGTTCAACATATAAATCATGCATTGGCTTTACAGTTTCTAAATATTGATTAACAACCTCATCTAGGCTTCTTCCACGTTCTTTCATATCACGCTTTAATCTTCTTATGAATCTAATATCAGATTCTGATTCAACAAATATTTTAATATCTGCTAAATTTCTAATATCATTATCATACATAGCCATAATACCTTCTAAAATTATAACTTTAGATGGTCTTATTGTGATTGTTTCATTTGAACGATTATGAACTGTAAAATCATATGATGGTGAATAGATAGTTTTTCCTTTAGATAAAGATTCTAAATCTTTTTTTAATAAATCTAAATCAAATGAATTAGGATGATCATAATTTATCTTTTTTCTTTCTTCTAAAGAAATATCATCTCTTCTTTTATAATAATTATCCATTAAAACAACTGAAATATCATTCGTATTAAAATAGCTTATTATTTCTGATACAACTGTTGTTTTACCTGATGCAGTACCACCAGCTACTAAAATTAATATTGGCTTATCCATTTAATTACTCCTTTGAAATATAATTAACTATTGCTAAAGATTTTAAATAAGTATTATTTTTTAAATTAGGTCCATAAACATTTATAGCTTCAAGTAAATAACAATTATTAAAAGAACCATCTCCTAAATAGATACAATCATAAGGTATATTGATTGTTTTTATTTTGGTATTTGAAAACGCCATATCCCCTATTGATTCTGTATCATTTAAAATAATTTCTTTTAAATTATTACATTTGTAAAATGCTGATGCACCTATATATAAAGCATTTAATTCAATCTTTTCTATTTTTTCACAATAACTAAAAGCATTTCTTTCTATTTCTATAACATTATTTAAATTAATTTCTTCTAAATTATTACAGTCATAAAAAGCCATTCTTCCTATAAATTTTATAGAATCCGGAAGATTAATTTTTTTTAAATTATTATGATCTTTAAATGCACTTTCAGCTATTCCAACAACTGCTTTATTATTATAATTATCCTTAATGCTATAAGATTCAGCATTACCGATAGCTTTTGTAACTAAATAGCCATTATAATCGTCACTATATTTATATTCTAATCTTGGAACATTAGTAATTAATATAATAACCATAGTTACAAAAACTAAAATAGGTAATATTAAAAGCTTAATATATTTTTTCATTATTCTTCCATACTCTTATATTGTAGCTCATAAAGGTTATAATATAAGCCTTTTTTAGCTAATAATTCTTGGTGATTACCAATTTCTTTAATTTCACCTTTACTTAATACAATAATCTTATCAGCATGTTGAATAGTAGATAATCTATGAGCAACTACAAGCATTGTTCCTATATTTTTCATCTTTTCTAAAGATTCTTGAATTAACACTTCAGTTTCTGTATCAATGTTTGCTGTAGCTTCATCTAAAATTAATACTTGAGGCTTTGCTAAAACAGTTCTTGCAAAGCTTAATAGCTGTCTTTGACCTTGGCTGAAATTTTCACCGCGTTCAATTACTTGTTCTTCAAGCTTATTAGGAAGCTTTTCGATAAATGATGTTGCATTTACATAATTGCATGCATCAATTACTTGTTCATCATTATAAGATGTATCATGTAGTGTAATATTTTCTTTTATTGAACCACTAAATAAGAATACATCCTGCATCATTTGACCGATTGCACGTCTTAAAGATTTAATTTTAATTTTTGAAATATCGATATCATCAATTAAAATTTGACCTTTTTGAATTTCATAATTTCTAACAATTAAACCTAAAATTGTAGTTTTACCAGCACCTGTTGCACCAACGAAGGCAGCAGTTTCTTTTGGATTAACAACAAATGATACATCTTTTAAAATCCAATCGATTCCATTATAAGCAAACCATACATTTTTAAATTCAATTTTACCTTCAAATTTATCAATGTCAATAGCATCATCACTATCTCTAACTTCTGGTTCTACATCCATTAAATTAAATAATCTTTCTGATGCTGTAAAGGCCTTTTGTAAACCATTTAATTGGTCTGCAAGGTTTTGAATTGGGTTGAAGAATTTAGATAAATATAAATAGAATGCTAATACTGCACCACCTGATAAACCAAATCTAAATCCTAAATATAGACAGGCAGCAACTGATAAAATATAAATTAATGTTACAAATGGTCTATATAATCCGAAGCAAATAATAACTTGGAAACGAGCTTTTCTTATAGCTTCATTCTTTTCTTTAAATTCTTCATCCTTATATTCTTCTTGGTTAAAAATTTGAGTAATTTTCATACCAGATAAATTCTCATTTAGGTAAGTATTCATATCAGAAATAGTTTTTCTTTCTTTTCTGAAAATATTACCTACAACCTTAGAGAATAAGAATGATGTAATAGCGATAATTACAACTGGAATTAATGTAAATAAAGATAAAGTAACATTAATATATAGCATGAATGCATATACACCAATAATATATAAAACATTCTTTAATACATTAACTAATAAATTTGTGAATAAATCACTCATTGATTGAGTGTAGTTAGCAACTCTTGTAACTAATGATCCTACAGGCATTTCTGTAAATTGATTTAAGCTCATGTTTGTAATATGAGTAAATACATCCATTCTAAGCTTTAAGACAATTCTTTGTCCTGCCTTCTGTAAAATCATAGATTCAAAATAAATTAAAATCATGCTTGTTACAGATATTACTAAATAAATTGCAGAATTACTTAAAATGTATGTTAAATCTAGCTTATTGCTTTGTAAATTATCAATTATACCTTGTAGAACAATTGGTAAATATAAATCTAAGAATACATTAGCTAATAATAGTAATAAAGCAATTACAAAGGATAACCATTCAGGCTTAATATAAACAAAAGTTCTTTTAAATATAGTAGATAAAGGAATCTTCTTATCGCCCTTTAATTTCATTAAATCGTCTTGCATTAGTTGTTACCTCCTTCTACTTCTTTTTCTAATTCTTGAAGGTAAACCATCTTCTTGTATGTAGGAGAAATATTTAATAAGTTTTTAGGCGTATCAAATGCTTCAACCTCTCCATCCTTTAATACCAAAATCTTATCTAATTTTGATACTGTAGATACACGAGATGCAATAACAATAGTTGTTTTTCCTTTTCTTTGTTCATGAATATTATTTAAGATAGTTTCTTCTGTTTTAACATCAACAGCTGAAACTGAATCATCCATAATCATAATAGGAGAATCCTTTAAATAAGCTCTAGCGATTGCTATTCTTTGTTTTTGGCCTCCAGATAAGGTTACACCACGTTCACCTGATAAAGTATCATATCCGTTCTTAAAATCAGCTATATTGTCATGTACATCAGCAAATCTAGCTGCATTTTCAATTTTAACTCTATCAATACTTCTATTTGAGAATGCGATATTATTATAAATCTTATCACTGAATAAGAAATTATCCTGAGGTACATAAGCGATTGAATCTCTAATAGATTTAATATCACATTCCATTAAATCATGTCCATCGATAAATATTGAGTCCTTATCAACATTATATAATCTTAATAATGAATTAACTAAGGTAGTTTTACCACAACCTATTTTACCTACAATACCAATAGATTGACCAGCTTCAATTTCAAAAGAGACATTCTTTAAAGAATTGTTACCTGGTTGAGCATCTGGATATTTAAATGTAAAATTATTAAATTTAATGTTACCTTTAACATTTTCTAATACATAAGCATTTTCCGGATTTTTAATATCTTCATCTGCATCTAAGAAATTAGCTACTCTTGTTAAAGAAGCTTTAGCTCTACTACGTAAAGCAACAGTAGCACCCATGGCAATCATAGGCCAAATAAGTAAATCAAAATAAGAAACAAATGTAACAAGCTTACCAGCATCAAGCTCTACTTTATGTCCAAATAAAATCATTGGATTTCCAGATACAGCAGCATATACTGCATATCCTCCAATCATTAATATCATAGACATAATAGCAGCAATAATAATTTCAATTAATACATCAAAAATTACTGATACTCTAGCAAATGAAATATTAGTATCTTTATTCTTTCTTGCAATTTTAGCAAAAGCATGAATTTGAGCAGTTTCTTTAACGAAAGCTTTAATTACTCTAATACCAGTAAATGTTTCTTGAGTATAATCATACAAACTATCAAAACATTCTTGACGCTCAGTCCATTTTTTTGACATAAATTTTTCAATTAAGAAGCCCCAAACAATAATTAAAATCATAGGAATGAAAGAAATTAATGCTAAAACTACATCTAATTGAATCATCTTTATAATAACTAAGATACCTAAGAATAAGGCATCTACAAGCTGAACAGTACCAAATCCACAATATTCTTCTATTGTTTCTAAGTCTGTTGTAAACCAGCTCATGATAGAACCAACTTTATTTTCATGGAAATATTTTTGGCTCAATCTTTCACTTTTTAAAAACATGTCATGTCTAAGTCCACTTTCAATTCTTCCTGATGCATTGAATAATGTAAATCTCCATAACATTCTTCCAAAAAACATTACAACAGCAACAATTAATAATGATATACCAATTTGTGTGGCCTTATCTAAGGCATCATTCCAACTAATTAAACCATCTGTATGTTTTTTTATTGTACTAACAATACTACCTAAGAATTCAGGTATGTAAGTTTGAGCATAATCAACAGCAACTAAAGAAGCTATACCCAATATATACAGTATTATATATCTTAAGTAATATTTACGCATATGCTTTTCAAATATCATATTATACTAATCCTTTCATATCGGAAGGAAGCTCTTTTTCAATAACAATTTTCTTTTTAAAGACAGGATGAATAAATTCTAACCTAAAGCTATGGAGAGCAACTCTATCAATTAATCTTGACTTTCTTCCATATAGTTCATCACCTAAAAGTGGATGACCAATTGATGCCATATGCACTCTTATTTGATGGGTCCTTCCTGTTTCTAATAAAAGCTTTACTAAGCTATAACCATCTTTACTTTTCAAAACCTCATAATTTGTTAATGCTTTCTTCCCTTTTTCAAATGTTATATATTTTTTATCATTGTGGCGGTCTCTTCCTATATTTTTAGAAATTACACCACTTTTTTTATCGAAATTTCCTTCAACTAAAGCTAAATAATATCTTTTAATTTGATGGTTTTCGATATAATGATTCATATATGAAAATGATAATGAATCCTTAGCATAAATAATTAAACCTGTCGTATCATAATCTAATCTATGAGCGAATCTAACAAATAAATTTAATCCATTATCCTTATAATATTTTGCAACTCGGTTCGATAATGTATTTAATTTTTGTTTGTCATCATCATGAATGATTATTCCTTTAGGCTTATTAATTATAAGTAAGTAATCATCTTCATATACAACATCTATTGATTCTTTATCAATCGCATAATCAATCTCTTGATTTTCATCAATTGATAATAAATCACCTTTTTTTAATAAGGAATTTTCTTTAGCTAAATCCCCATTTATTTTAATTCTTTTTTCTAAAAACAAAGTATAAATTTTAGATTTAGAAATAAAATAAGAATTTAGGTAATCCCTTAAAGATATATCTTCTAATATTTCATATTTAAAGATCATATTCTAAGTACTTTGTTTCAATTAAACCAACATAACCATTCTTCTTTATAACGCTATATGGCTTCCGTCTTTTAACAATTGATACCACATCACCTTTTATAACAGATAAGAATGTGTTAGATCCTTCATAGCAATAATATTTGCCATCAACCTCAAATACGTTTGCACTTTGAACCCACATACGTATTTTAGTTCTTAAATCCTTTACATAATAAAAATCCAAATCTTTTTCAAATATTTCAACTTCATTTTGTGAACCATAAGTAAAATTTACTTTATCCTCAGGCTCATCATATGAAACTGTATAATTCATAACATGCTTTTCATAATGGTCAACATACTTATAGCTAAAACGCATTGATTCTAAATTATCTAGCATTAAAAAATTAATTTGACCACCCTTAACTAAGTGATTTCCACCATCTATTGAAAAGATTTTTTTCTTAAAATCTAAAATTGGATTTTGGCAAGCAACATCACTTCTATAATTTCTTGTTGGATAATGTCCGACAATAGTTAAAAGCTTTTGAGGCTTCGCGACATTATAATAATTATCATATTTAAGCATTGAAATAGCATATTCAGGAATATTTTCTATATCATCAATACCACCATGAACTAAAACAATTTTATTGTTTATGATAATTACATCATCAAGTGAATCCATAAATTCATATAAATCTTGATATTTTTCTTGAACCTTTTCAACAAAATCATCAACATTCATATCCTTACCTAAAGGGTAACGCATCTCAAGTGCCATATCGTTGATGATTGATCTTTGTCTTACAAGTGTGTAATATAAAAAGTCCTTATGGGCTTCCTTCGGTAATATAAACCTTAATACCTCATCACAATTTCCACTCATACAAAATACATTTTCTTTTTTATTTAATTCCATAAAGTATCTTGCAGTTTTTAAATTGTATGTCAAATCGCCCTTTTCATACATATCACCTATAACAAATAGGTAATCATTATCGTTAAAATTAATTTCTTCTAAGCCTTCCTTAAAAGTGATTAGATCACCATGCATATCAGAAACAAATATTAAACGACGATTAAGATCTAGATTTAGTCTTCTAATTTTTGTTTTCTTCTTTAGCTCTATCATAGGCAATCCTCTCTTTATAAGAAAATTCACAACCACAATAATTTTGTCTATATAAGCAATATTCTTCAGATAATTTAATAGAATCTAAATATCCATTTTCCTTTTTAAAATTTGAATATAGATATTTAATACCTATTTCACGCTCAAGCTCATATCCGATTTCATTTACCCAATTAGAATTCTTATGAGGAGATAAGGATAAAGTAGTTGTAAAGAATTCATAGCCTAATTCTTTAGCTCTTAAGGCTGTTTTTTCCATTCTAAGCTTATAGCATTCATAGCATCTTATACTACGTTCTCCAAGATTCTCTTTTCCTTTTACAGCATCATAATAATCTTTTGGATTATATCCATCATCAATGACTTTGATATTTTTAGCAAAATCTTTAACAAAATTATTAATTTCTTCTAATCTTTTATCATATTCTTCTTTTGGATAAATATTATCATTTGAAAAATATATATCGATATCAAAATATTTTTTTAAGACTAAAAGACAATGTGTTGAACAAGGTGCACAGCAAGCATGCAAAAATAATTTTGGTTTATAATTTAAATTATTAATAAAATCTTTAAATTCTTGATAGCTTGAAATCATTTTAGTCACCTTTTTTCACAATTTATATTATATATCAACAAATGGCAAATTCAATGGATAATTATTATTATAATAATAATTTATTCGCAAAGAAAAACAATAGAAAAATATAATAATATTACATTTTTGTCGATAATGCAATAATTATTTCATTTTTTCCTTTGAAAAATTAACGATTTTGTTATATAATATACTTGTCGGTTATCGATAAATTAGAGAAAAGGGGGCCTTTAAATGTTTAATGTCGGCGATACAATCGTCTACACCACTTGTGGTTTATGTAAAATAGACCGGATTACTAAAAAAGTTTTTAATGGAGAAGAAAAACAATTCTATGTTTTAAAGCCATTAAGTGATTCAAGATCTACTTTACAGGTACAAGTCGACAATCCAGTTACCAACATAAAGCTTAAAACATTATTATCAAGAAAAGAAATATCTGATATTATAAGCGAAATACCTAATGTAAAGCCTTATTGGATTGAAAATGAAAATGAAAGAAAAAAAGTTTTTTCTGATATAATTAGGACTGGTGAGAGAATCAAAATTTTGGGAGTAATGATTAGTATTATCGAGCATAGTAAAGGCCTAAAAGATAAAGGAAGAAAGCTTCACGCATGCGATGAAACTTACCTTAACGATGCTAGAAAGCTTATTAGCGAAGAATTTTCATACGTACTTGAAATGAGTAAGGATGATATCGATTTATATTTAAAAAATATAATCGGAACAAGAGAATAATAAAAAAGGAGCCGAGCTCCTTTTTTTATTTTTATGCTTCTAATTCCAAATTATTTTCTAATTCTTGATCATCTTCTATTAAATCACAAGATAAATCATCTTCTAGATCTTCTTCTTTTAAAAATTGCTTTCTATCAATATCATTTGAATTGATAATACCGCTAATTTCTTTTTCTACCTCTACTGCATCTTTTTCCATTTCTTTAAATGTTTTTAGGACTGCAGATGCAAGCATTAATCTATTTTTAGCTGTTTTATCTGAATTATTTAATGATAAGCCTTGTTCTGTTTTGAATTCAAAATAACCCTTCGCTTTTTCCTTTAATAATTTTTTATTCATATAATTTAAAGATGTTGGGTCTTGAAATTCTCCTAAGGCGCTTATAAAAGCTTTATATTGTCTTGATGTAGTATTAAATAATCTTTCAAAAAATTTGCCTTTGTTATCATCTTTAATTTGATCATAATCAAATGGACCTTTATTATAAATTTCTGTAAATTTTTTAATCCAGATGCCTAAATATTCTCTATCGTAAGTATCATTGATTCTACTTAGATTAAAAATATCATCCTTATTTCTTTGTTTTATTTCAATATCAGCTTTTAATTTATTATTTAAAAAGGCATCTTTTAATGGTATTTCTTTTTTATCTTTATCCAAAGCCATATATTTTAAATAGAAGCCTTTTCCAATTATCAATCCATTATTTTTTAATTCATCATATTTTTTTACATCTATTTCATTATTAAATAGATTCTTATATTCTTTTATCAAATCAGGATTTTTATCACTTATGATATTAATTTGATTATCATTTAATTTTGGATAAGAAATATAATTTATATTTTTTTCACTAATTTCCTTAATTTTACCTAAATCAGCTATTTCATTTCCTAAAATATCAGCTTTTTCTAAAATGAATCTATTTACATTTGAATTAGGATTATTAATCGCATCCTTAAAATAAAAAGCATCATCGCATAATGGTTGATTTTTAATGTAAAAATCAGCTATTTTTTGTTTATCATTTGCAATTTCAATAAGCTTATTTGGATTAAATTCTAATACCTTTTTATATCTTTTATAAAATAATTTCTCAGGATCTGATTGATATTTTCTATAAATGTTTTCATTATATTCTTTTGCGTCGGCTGTATTTTCTGTTTTTAAAGAAGATTTAAATGATTTTTCTAATAACAATCTATCAGTTGGAATATTTCCTAATCTAATTTTTAAATCATTATATATTTCTTCTTGTTTTTGATTTCTTTCCCTAATAAATTTTAAAGTATTATAATATTTAATTTCTTTAGTATCAGTTATATTGCTATCATATGAAAGTTTAAATTCATCTGGAAGATATTTATTAAATTCATCAACCAATTTTTGATTATTATTAAGTATTAATTTTTCTTCATCATTACTTATTTTGTTTTCTATTGGCATAAATATCACCTCCATTAGAATTTTTCAACTACATTCTAACAAATGATATGCCACAAACCTGCAACAAAAAATAAAAAGCCGCAAGAAATCTAAAGTTTCTCACAGCTTTTTATATTAGATTTAATTCAGCAATGCAATCGGAAATCATTGATGAACAATCCATGTAATAATGTTTCTTAGCTTTCATGAAGTATTCTAAAGCCGTTTTATAATTCTTTTCTACGCCAATTCCATTATAATAGCATGTAGCTAAATAATATTCTGCCTCACCAAAGCCGTCTTCTGCCGCAATTAAAAACCATTTGACAGCTTCAGCACAATCCTTTTTAACTCCGCGACCAGTAAGATAATTCTTTGCAAGCTCTAAGCCTGATTTAGAATCCCCCTGTTCAGCGCGTTTCACTAAATCATAAAAACTCACTTTGAATTCCCCTTTCAAAACACTATAAAATCCCTTGTTTTATGTTACCGATTGAAATGATTATAACTAATATTTTTTTTGATTTCAATATTTAATTTTTATTTTTTTAATGAAAGTCGCTTACATTATTCTTCATTTGTTAAATACTGCTTAATTTCTAAAACATACATTCTATGTATGGGTTCATTCTCATATGAATTATTTAATACATCTAAAGGCATATTATCCTTTGGTAAATCAACACTATATATTTTTTTACATTTTAAAACTTCTGATGCTTCTGCAATATAATATTCATTCATATCAACATCTAATGTTAAATGAAATGGTGAATCCTTAAATTTATCAACATTCTTGCCACTTACACGACCAAATTTTGTTAATTCATCTCTATATTTTTCATCAAAAAATGAAATAGAAACACTATCAGAATTTTCAACAAAATTAAATGTATGACGATTATGTCTTACAAATATATAAGCAACAGGCTTATTCCATAAAATACCAATTCCACCCCAAGAAACAGTCATAGCATTTACACCTAGCTTTCTATCTCCTGCAGTTACAATTGCCCATTGCTTATTAAATTTATCAAATATTTCATTAAACTCATTTAATTTTTTCTTAAGCATATTAAATGCCTCCTTTAGTACTTAAAAATACCACAACAACAGCCATTATATTATTTAGCATATGAGCTGTAATTGATGCATAAATATTATAATTTGATTTATGGTAAATTAAAGAAAATAAGAATCCTGATGTTGCATAAGGTATTGTTTGAATCAACCAAATGCCAATGCCTACTGTGTTTATATCAGTTGAAATAACATGTGGTAATGTAAATAAGATTATTGATAATGCATAAGATAATATCACATTAATCTTTTTTGTAAATTTAAATATTACATATCTATAGATAATTTCTTCTGCGATAGGAGCAAGTAATGCAACAAATACAATAGTTACAAATCTTCCATCTCCTAAAAGCATATATTCAATTGTTGATTGATTTGTATTAGATGGGGCAACAAGACCTACTAAATAATCAATTAAAAATGATATACCATAAAAAACAATAGCAGCAACAGGAATAAATATTACATAAAATTTAGGCTTTTCTAATATTTTATTAAAGTCTTCAATAAAGACATTTTTAAGCAAAAGAATTATTGATAAAACAATTACAAAATATGATAAGAAATTTGCATAAGATAGTATTATACTAGATGCTTTTTTATATTCCTCAGCAAGCTTTGAAAAATCAGTTGCTGACATAGCTTTTAATAATTCATCATAATTTAATTCCTTATGTGTAGCTAAATAAAAAGCTGCAATAACAATAGCGATTATTCCAGATACAATAAATTGTAATAAAACATAAATTATAGCAGCAAATATCGCTTTTCTTTTTTCTTTAATTTCTTTTATTTCTTCTTCATTTTTATTATTGTTATTATCATTTTCACTAATAAATTTTACTTCTTCATTCATAATTTTCTCCTAAAGGCTTACTACAATCATAAGATGCCATAATAATCATTAAAGGTATCATAAAATAATACATTCCATATGTATTATCAAATAATCCATAACCATCAACAACTAAATAGCTTGTTAATAAATAGATAAATATTTCCTTTTTATGAATTGCAAATTTTAAATTCCAATATTTTTGAACAAAATGAATAATTAAAAATGCTAAACCAAAATTACCAGCTGATACTAATATTTCAAATAAAGTTGAATGATATACAACCTGTGATATAATAGCTCCACTTCTAACATTGCTTACAGCAAATTCAGAAATTACACCATTACCAAATGTCAATGTTACATAATTTCTATTATAAATTCTTATCGCACTTTCCCAGAACATGAAACGATTTGAATCATCAAATTTAGAATTAAATACACCATTTATAACAATGTTATAAACAAATTTTGGCCAGCCGAATATTACTTCTACACCAATAATCATTACTATAGCTAATACTGTAATCATAGCAGTATATATTTTAATGCTTTTAGCCTTAAAGAATGTATAGATAGTTAAGAAGGCTAATTCTATTACTCCAAATAAATAAGCGCCTCTTGAAAAAGTAAATGTAATACCTAAGCCTATAATTAATAATTTAAATGTAGTTAAAATATTGTAGCTTAATTCTTTATGTCTAGCATAATCAATAAATAAAAATGGTAAAGCCATAAGCATCATTATACCTGCTTCGTTACAGCAGCCCCAGCCTAAAGAATAAAAAGTAACAGATGATAATACTAAATTTGGATAATTAACCTTTAATGTATATATTTCTATCATGCATTGAAAGGCTAAAATAATACCTAAATATATTACTGATTTTTTGCACATTAAAAAGGCTGTATCTTTTAAATTTGACGCAAAAATAAAATATGTTAACAAATACAAAAAATAAGAAAAATAAATTATATAATATATTGGTGAATCAGAAGGAATATTTGCCCAAAAAATAGGTATTACATAAGCTATGGATAATAAAGCTAAACCTAAAATTGATTTATTATTTTTTAAACAAATATCTTTTCTATTTTTAATCATATAATAAATAACAGCTATAGCTAATATTACAAATCCAACTACAAGTTCATATGGGAATCTATCAGTTGAAAAGCCATCTCTATTTGAAAAAACAAAGAATAAGGTTGCTGGAATTAAATATTTAAAATCATTTAATAATATTAAAGCCGCACTAGCTAAAACAATTACAATAGCTGTTCCTAATGTAAAGAACCAATCCCAAGAAAGAAGGATAATAATTGCTAAAATTAAGACATATAATTCATCAAAAATTTTATTATTTTTAAATTTATTTATAAATTCTTGCATATCCATTCCTCCAATCCAATTTATTATATCATTTTATTTGAAAAAGGCAAAAAATAATGGCCTAAAATGGCCATTATTCAATAAATATTAAAATTATAAAGTATGCTTTAATAATTCTTCATAAGATTTAGTTGATAAATCTGCAGGAGCAATATCAAATACAGTTCTTGCACCTGATTCATTTCTCTTCTTTAATCTATATGCAGCTCTTGCATATGCAAGTAGAATTGAACCTGTAAATTCTGGGTTTGAATCAAGCTTTAAGCTATATTCAATAACATGATTTACACCTTCAGATGTCATACCGCTTCTAATTACGAATCCTCCATGAGGAATACCATTATGATTCTTCTTTAATTCTTCCATTGAAATGAAATTAACAGTTGTATCATAATCAGCAAAATAATTAGGCATTTCTTTTATTTCACGTTCAATTCTTGCCTTATCTGCGCCCTCTTTTACAACAACATAGCATTCTCTTGTATGCTTTTGTCTTGTTGTTAATTTAGGGTTCTTACCACTTCTTACAGCATCAAGTGCAGCTTCAACTGGAACTGTATATTGTCTTGCATCTAAAACACCATCAATTCTTCTAATTGCATCACTATGGCCTTGAGATACACCTTTACCCCAGAATGTATAATCATTACCACAAGGTAAAATAGATTCCATAATAGCTCTATTTAAAGAGAACATACCTGGATCCCAACCTACTGATACAATTGATAATTTTTTAGCATTTAAGGCAGCCTCATCAACTGCTTTATAATGCTCATATGCATTTGCATGTGTATCAAATGAATCAATACAGTTAAAATATTGAGCTAAATATGGTGTTTGAGTAGGTAGGTCAGTTGCTGAACCACCACATAATACCATAACATCAATTAAATCTTTATATTCTAATACATCTTTAACATTAACAACCTTAGCTGTTTTTGTATTAATTTTTAAATCTTCAGGATTTCTTCTTGTAAATACTGCAACAAGCTCACAATCATTTGATAATTTGATTGCAGCTTCTACGCCTCTTCCTAAATTTCCATATCCATATATACCAATTTTAATCATTTTAAATTCCTCTTTTCTTTACAAAAGTTAGTATATCACAACTCGTTTAATTTGAAAAGAATATTCGAACAAAATTACCTAAAATTTTAAATTATTTGAATTTTATTTTGAAAAAATTATTTTTTTAAATTAAAAATCGCTTTTATATATGATAACAATGGGCTCTGCAAACTATAATATTTTACAAGTATCAGATAAAAAAATCATTTCTTTTATTTTTTTCAATAAACTTATAAAATAGTTGGAGTGATAGATTTTAGCATCTATCAATTTTTATGGACGAAATAAAAAAGCATACAAGACAAACGTCTCATATGCTCATTGCAAACCGCAAACAAATATTATTCTTTAAAATCAACTTTAAATTTTATCTTTGATATTATTTCTTTGGCTTTATCGTATTTAACTCTAAAGGCAATTCTTTTTTCAAAAATGAATTTTCCTTTCAAACGGATATAAAAGACACCTGGTGTTTCCATATCACCATAAGTTAAAAAATAATTTTTCAAACTCCATTTTGTATAAGAAATACTTTTAATATCACACATATAAATGGTTTTTGATGCTTTTTTTAAGGTTATTCTATCACTAAATAATATTAATTTCTTGTTTTCAAACAAAATCATTTCACTCATAATAACCACCAGTTAAAACCATAATCCAATTAAATTACTAGTTGCATTTTCTAATCCAAAATATGATATTTTAGCTAAACCATTCACAAAAGAATAGGTTACCCTTGCTGCAATATATGAATTATATGCATTTTGATAATTTCCAAGTGCGGTACCTAAAGCATTTGCAATATTCGCATCACTAAATGGTGTTACATTAAAACCATTTACGTTGGCAAACAATTTTAGTGAACTACTTAATTGTCCTTCAGCTTGATTTAAATTTGAGACAGCTTGTGCAATTTTCGTTGTTGTTAATGCATGCTGAATTCCTCCAAATAAACCACCTGCTATTGCACCAGCTATCATACCAGACAACGCTCCACGTCCAACATAAGACCAACTAAAATCACTAAACAATTATTAATTACCTGGGTGCTAGCATTTATTAATGCCCCACTTGCTGCACCTATTATACCTCCAGCTATTGCACCGCCAGCTACTGATGCAGCAAAACTTCCACCTAAGCCTGCCACAATTGCTCCTCCAAGACCTGCGGTAGCAATTGTTAATGCAACTGCTCCAACTACTAGTCCACCGGCAATAATCCATTTCAACCACTGTGGCATATGCCCGTCTTCGTCCAAATACATCATAGGATTGTTGTGATTCTATGGAAATTATGGAATAAAATTTATAGATTATTCTCATAAATATAATTAATTTATACAAGTTGTATTGATAAATATAATTTATTCTTTAATATTATTCCATATTTCTTTGCCTTTTTCAGTTAGTGAATAAGGAAATTCATTCTTTTCATTTGACCATGATTCATTAATAATTATTAATTTTTCTTCTATCATAGATTTTAATAATTCTTCTAGATCTTTGTCTATGATGCTTACGCCTAAATGCTCTATGTATTCTTTTATTTGAGAATAACATTCATCGTCATCAATCAAAGAATCTATAATCATTTCTTTTTTTGTCATCAAATCAACTCCTATATAAACCATGGATGGAAATGGTAATGCAATCTGATACCATCTCTAATTATTTCATGAGTTCCAGCTTTAGCACCGGTCCATTTATTAATATAATTTGAATATGTTGATATTCCACCTTTATGCTTTCCTACACCAGGTTCAACAAGTTTCTTAAGTAATTTTCACCTATTCGGATGATTTTCATAGCTGCTTAGAAGTTGTTCAGGCGTCATATAATTTCCTATACTAGTCAACACTCCACAGGATATAGTTCCAATTGTTGCTAATGATGCAGTTGTGATCATCAATCCATTATGCCAATCTTAACTCATTCCAGAATCTAGCATCCAATTATTTCCAGTAATCATTTGCTGGTATTCTGCACTTGCAAATACTTATCCATAAAATATCACATCCTTGTTAGTGTTCAAATCTACCATCTAGGAACAATTTCATAAATGCAATTACAAATGTAAACCTTGTGATAAAATACTAATTATAAAAGTATATATACACCATATGCTTAATGATATTCCACCAATAATCATAAAGCAAATATTATTCATAAATTCAACTAATGTAAAATTTATTAGTAAAAGGATAATTCCTGCTATTATCACAATAATTTGAATTAGATATGCAAAAACTCTTGGATATAATAAATACCTATATCCTACGACAACACCATTTTTAATAATATTTCCAGCCCTAAATGGAATAAGTTTTTTTAAAATAGAGTTTTCTTTCAAATTCAATTTTTTTAAAGTATTTTTTGAAAAATGGGAATCAAAATTATTATCATAAAGATCAATTACATAAAACAATAATGGAAAAACAAGTCCAATAATATATACAAATAAGTACCAATTCAGTTAAATTAGCCCCCACGCGTTATATCCATAGTTCAATACACTTTGTGAAGCATTAGCTACTACTGTGCAAAATGCTATTTTACGGGCTGAAGACAAAAATAATCT